>JADMIO011485879.1_pt1 | contig 36299 bp, 32 predicted proteins | sample 8958161 | NCBI WGS metagenome assembly JADMIO01 (sample SAMN16585339, study PRJNA669376) | soil metagenome | isolation source: Crop rotation soil | place: USA: Cullars Rotation, Alabama | collected 2011
CGCGGGTCGTGTTGAGCGCCCCGCCGGACCCCCGCAGGCCGACAGGGCTCCGAGACGGGGCGCGACCACGGCCCACGAACCCGCCGCCAGCGATACGACCGGTCCGAATTGGTCGACTTCATGGAGAGCGCCAGCGAAGGATCTCGTCGGTGAGCACTTGTCGAAGCGCGATCTTTCGCTGGCGCTCAGGATGACATGGGAAGGTTCGTCCAACTCCCCAACGCCCCAACTCCCCAACGCCTAACGCCCAACGCCTAACGGCTACAATCCACGCTCCGGCCGCCCAGCACCTCCCGATGAGCTACCTCGCCCTCGCCCGCAAATGGCGCCCCCGTCGCTTCGAAGACGTGATGGGGCAGGGGCATGTCGTGCGCGCGCTGTCGCACGCGCTCGACGGTGACAAGCTGCATCCGGCGATCCTGCTCACCGGCACGCGCGGCGTCGGCAAGACCACGCTCGCCCGCATCGTCGCCAAGGGGCTCAACTGCGAGACCGGCGTGTCGGCGCGCCCGTGCGGCGTGTGCAGCGCCTGCAAGGAGGTCGACTCCGGCCGCTTCGTCGACCTGCTCGAGATCGACGCCGCGAGCCACACCGGCGTGGACAACGTGCGCGAGCTGATCGACAACGCCACCTACGCCCCGGCGCGCGGCCGCTACAAGGTGTACCTGATCGACGAAGTCCACATGCTCTCGAAGCAGGCGTTCAACGCGCTGCTGAAAACCCTCGAGGAGCCGCCGTCGCACGTCAAGTTCATCCTCGCCACCACCGATCCGCAGAAGCTGCTGGTGACGGTGCTGTCGCGCTGCCTGCAGTTCAATCTCAAGCGCCTGCCGCAGTCGGTGATCCGCGAGCAGCTGGCGAAGATCCTCGGCGACGAAGGCATCGGTTTCGAGCCCGGCACGGTCGCGGAGATCGCGCGCGCCGCCGACGGATCGATGCGCGACGGCCTGTCGCTGCTCGACCAGGCGATCGCCTTCGCCGGCGGCGGCAAGCTCGAACGCACCGGCGTCGAGGACATGCTGGGCACCTCGGGCCGCTCGGTGCTGTACGAGATCCTCGCCGCGATCGGCGCCGGCGACGCCAAGGCGCTGCTCGGTTGCGTGGAGCGGCTGGAGGCACAGGCGCCCGACTACTCGGCGATGCTCAACGAACTCGCCGGCCACCTGCAGCGGATCGCGGTGCTGCAGGCGCTGCCGGAGGCGCGTTCGGACGACGACGATGCGGAGCTCACCGAACTCGCCGGCCAGCTGGTGCCCGAGGACGTGCAGCTCGGCTACCAGATCGCGGTGCTCGGGCGTCGCGACCTGCCGTGGGCGCCGGATCCGCGTGCGGGCTTCGAGATGACGCTGCTGCGGATGCTCGCCTTCCGCCCCGACGAAGGCACGGCGCGTCCTGCGGGTGAAGCACCCGCGCGCCGGCCGGCGCCGTCCTCCGTGCGCGGTGCGGAGTCGGCTGCCGCACCGGCGCCCGCGCCTGTTGCGGCCGCGGTTGCGCCCGCCGCCCCGCCACCGCCGCCGTCGAAACCGTATTCGGAGCTGTCCTGGTCCGAGCGCGTGGAGCGCCTGGCGCTGGAAGGCAGCGAGCGCTCGCTCGCGCGCCAGTGCACGCTGCTCGGCGAGGCCGATGGCGTGGTGCGGCTCGGCCTCGCGCGCGAGGCGGCGTTCCTGGTGCACGAGAGCCGCCGTCTCGCGATCGAGAAGGCGCTGTCGCAGGTCGCCGGCAGTCCGGTGCGGGTGATGATCGAGGTCGCCGCGCCCGATGCGGGCGCGGCGATGACGCCGGCGGTCATCGACCAGCAGCGGGCGGTCGCGAAGCAGAAAGCCGCCCAGACCGCGGTGCACGACGACCCGGTCGTGCGCGCATTCAAGGAACAGTTCGGCGCCACCGTGCGGCCGGGCTCCATCCAGCCGCTCGACAGCGGCAACCATCACCCGGAGATCACGAAATGAAAGGCGCTCTCGGCCAGATCATGCGCCAGGCACAGGAAGTCCAGGAGAAGCTCAAGCGCGCGCAGGACGAGGTGGCGCGCATGGAGGTCACGGGCGAATCCGGCGCCGGCATGGTGAAGGTCACGATCGACGGACGGCACCAGGCGCGCAAGGTGGAGATCAGCCCCGCCGCGCTGTCGGAGGACAAGGAATTCCTCGAGGACCTGGTGGCGGCGGCAATCAACGATGCATCGCAGAAGCTCGACACCGCGACCAAGGACAAGATGGCCGCGGTCACCGGCGGCATGGGCCTGCCGCCGGGGTTGAACCTGGGGCTGTGATCCGGCGCCCCCGGTCGCCATGAAGGCGGTTGAACGCAAGGCGCGCGCGACCCTGGTCGACCGCTTCGCGCTCGCCTTCGTCTCCGGCATCAGCGGATTGATCGTGGGCTCGCTCATCTGGTTCGCCGTGATCGCCAGCATCGCGCAGGTGAACGACGGCGCCTGGACGTCGACCTATCGCTACGTGCTCGTGTTCGCCGGCGCGATGGCGGCGCTCGGCTTTCTCGTGCTCGAGAATTTCGTCATGAACGTCCTCGGCGGCTTGCTCAAGGCGCTGGGGGTCGCGCTCAGGTGGTGACGCGGCGCTACTTCCCGCTGTTCCTCGACATCGTCGATCGGCCGGTGCTGGTGGTCGGCGGGGGCGAGGTCGCGACGCGCAAGATCCGCCTGCTGCTGAAGGCCGGCGCGCGGGCGCGCATCGTCGCGCGCACACTCGATCCCGAGCCCGCCGCGTGGGTGGCCGCGGGCGACGCCGAGGCCCTGGCCGAGGACTACGATCCGCGCCACCTGCTGGGCTGTGCGCTGGCGATCGCCGCGACCGACGATCGCGCGCTGAACCACCGGGTCGCGGCCGACGCCGAGGCCGCGGGGATTCCGTGCAACGTGGTCGACGACGTCGAGGCCAGCCGCTTCATCACGCCGTCGATCGTGGATCGCTCGCCGGTGACGATCGCCATCTCGACCGCCGGCGCCGCCCCGGTCGTCGCCCGGCGCCTGCGCGAGCGTCTCGAGGCGATGCTGCCCGCGGGCTACGGCCGCGTCGCCGCCTTCATGGAGCGCCACCGCGAACGCGTGAAGGCCCTGCCGCTCGCCCTGCGCCGCCGGCTGTGGGAGGACTTCCTCGACAGCCCTGCGCCCGAGCATCTGCTCGCCGGCGACGAGACGCTCGCCACTGCCGAGCTCGAGCGGCTGATCCGCGGCGAGACCGTCCGCGGTGAGGTCTACCTGGTGGGCGCCGGTCCCGGCGATCCCGACCTGCTCACCTTCCGTGCGCTGCGGCTGATGCAGCAGTGCGACATCGTGCTGTACGACGCGCTGATCGCCCCGGCGATCCTCGACCTGGTGCGCCGCGACGCGGAGCGCGTCTACGTCGGCAAGCGGCGCGCGCGGCACACGCTGCCGCAGGAGGAGATCAACGCGGAGCTGGTGCGCCTGGCCAAGGCCGGGCGGCGCGTGCTGCGCCTGAAGGGCGGCGACCCGTTCGTGTTCGGGCGCGGCGGCGAGGAGATCGAGGAACTCGCCGCGGCCGGCGTGCCGTTCCAGGTGGTGCCCGGCATCACCGCCGCCAACGGGTGCGCCGCCTACGCCGGCATTCCGCTGACCCATCGCGACTGCGCGCAGTCATGCATTTTCGTCACCGGCCATCGCCACAAGGACGGCACGCTCGACCTGCACTGGGACTCGCTGGCGCGCAAGGGCCAGACCGTGGTGATCTACATGGGCCGCAGCGCGCTGCGCGAACTGTGCGGCCAGCTGGTCCAACATGGGCTTCCCGGCGACTGGCCGGCCGCGGTGGTCGAGCAGGGCACCACCAGCAGGCAGCAGGTGATCGCCGGCACGCTCGACAGCCTGCCGGCGACGATCGAGGGCCGCAGCGACATCGACGGCGCCAGCCTGGTGATCGTGGGCGAGGTGGTGAGGCTGCGCGAGCGGCTCAACTGGTTCGGAAAAGGAGACGCGTAGGGGGTTCGCTCGGCACCCCCGACGGTTTCGAATTGCTACAGTGACGGCGGCGTCGGAGGGACCGGCCCATGAACCAGCACCTGCGTGCATGCGCCATCGTCGCGATCGCCAGCTTCGCGCTGATGATCGCGATCGGCGTGCTGGGCAACGTCGCCGCGGCGCGCCACTGGATCCGCCCTCCCGAAGGCCCGACCAAGGGCTACGCGCCGTACGTCCTCGCGGTGCTGCTGGTGCTGGTCGTGGCGCTCGCCTTCTCGCTGGTGCCGCTGATGGTGCGCGGCGTGCTGCGCGCGCAGGAGGCCGCCAGCAACGGCGCCCTCGGCCTGGTGCGTTTCCTGCGCGATCACGAGAACGCGATCACCTACGCGATGTGGGCGTTGCTCGGCCTGGGCTCGATGATCGCCATTCCCGCGATGCTGATCGACAACGGCCTGTTCCGCCTGCCCGTGGCGGCGGCGCAGGGCGCGCTGGTTGCGGACGTCGGCATGAAAGTCGCCGACGTGCGCGCGCAGTCGTCGCTGAAGCTGGTCGATGGGATCGAGGGCGGTGGAGACGGCCGGCGGCTGCTGATCGGGCAGCAGCCGTTCGACTTCGAACCGCCCGGCGGACCGGCCTTTCCGCAGTCGCGCTACTACTGGATCGAGACCGCGAAGGACGGCGAGACGATCCACAAATTCCAGGTCGGCATCTCGCCCGAGGCGCTCGCGCTGCCCGATCACCAAGCGGCGATGGCGGCCACGCGCGAGCGCCTGCGCGCGGCGGGCTGGATCATCGGCGGGCTGCGCCACGTCACCGAGCGGCAGTTGACCCTGGCCGGCGGGAAGGAATGGACCAACGCCGGCGTCTACTGGGCGCGCGGCGGCACCGCGCTGCGCCTTCTCGGCCAGCGCACGGACGAGGAGCAGCCCGGCGAGGATCGCTCGACCGCGGGCAGGTGGATCCAGGTGCTGGAGATCGGCGCGAGGGACTCGTCGAGCTTCGAGGGCGTGACGTTCGGCGCGGAGGTTCCCGAGCCAGGGCTGGATGCCGCCGCGTCGCGGCCTTGATCCGGCCTACCGCTTCGACAGCAGCATCTGCGCGACGCCGAACACCCCGATGGCGAGACCCGTCGCCACCCCGACCCAGTTCTCGGTCGCGCCGGTCCAGCCGCGCAGCAGGTCCCAGCCGTACCACAGGGCCACGCCGAAGCCGGCGGCGGCCATGAAGAATCCGAACGGGGCGGGAGATTTGCGGTTGATCACGGCCCGCAATGATACTGGCTGCAAATCCCGGAGGCCCGCCTCATGCGCATCGGAACGCCCAAGGAGATCAAGGTCCACGAATACCGCGTGGGCCTGACGCCGCCCGGCGTCCGCGAACTGGTCGCGCGCGGACACGAGGTGCTGATCGAGACCAGGGCAGGCGAGGGCATCGGCCTCACCGACGACGCCTACCGCGCGGCGGGCGCGCGCCACCGCCGAAGAGGTGTTCGCCACCGCCGAACTGGTGGTCAAGGTGAAGGAGCCGCAGCCGGTCGAGTGCGCGCGCCTGCGCGAGGACCAGGTGCTGTTCACCTACCTGCACCTCGCGCCCGATCCGGAACAGGCGAAGGCCCTGGTCGATTCCCGCTGCGTCGCCATCGCCTACGAGACCGTCACCAGCGCGCGCGGCGGCCTGCCGCTGCTGGCGCCGATGAGCGAGGTCGCCGGCCGCATGTCGATCCAGGCCGGCGCGCACGCCATGGAGAAGGCGCAGGGCGGCAACGGCGTGCTGCTCGGCGGCGTACCCGGCGTCGCCCCCGCCGAGGTGCTGGTGATCGGCGGCGGCGTGGTGGGCTACAACGCGGCGCGCATCGCGGTCGGGATGGGCGCGAACGTGACCATCCTCGACCGGTCGCTGCCGCGCCTGAACGAGCTGGACGCGATGTTCGGCGGCCGCCTGACCACGATCTACTCGACGCAGGATGCGGTCGAGACCTACACCGCGCAGGCCGACCTGGTGATCGGCGCGGTGCTGGTGCCCGGCGCGGCGGCGCCCAAGCTGGTCAACCGCGAGCACCTGCGGCGGATGAAGCGCGGCAGCGTGGTGGTGGATGTCGCGATCGACCAGGGCGGCTGCTTCGAGACCTCGCGGCCGACGACGCACCAGCAGCCGACCTACGTCGAGGAGGGCGTGGTGCACTACTGCGTCGCCAACATGCCGGGCGGGGTCGCGCGCACGTCGACGTTCGCGCTGACCAACGCGACCATGCCGTTCGTGCTGGCGCTGGCGAACAAGGGTTATCGCAAGGCGCTGCTCGACGACCCGCATTTCCTCGAGGGCCTGAACGTGCATCGCGGAAAGGTCACCTACAAGGCGGTCGCGGAAGCGCTGGGCTACGACTACGAGGCGCCGCAGGATGCGCTGAAGCCGTGGTGGGCGCATCCGGGTGCGTAGCGGGCCGTCGGATCCGGCCGCTGCGCGGCCTTGATCCGACCTACGGATTGCGAGTCGAAGCCGCTCGAGAAATACCGGGCGGGGCGTCGTCGCTCACCGTGCGTAGGTCGGCTCAAGGCCGCGCAGCGGCCGGAGCCGACACGCCGCCCGACTCTCAATGCCGCTCCCTCAACACCTGCCGCTGCAACCGTGTCACCGCCTGTGCCAGCCGATGCTGGGCGAGCGCGTCCTGGATGCTGAACTGCAGGCCCACCCGCGTTCCGCCCGACGGGGACGGCAGCACGTGCCGCACCTCGGCGAGGCTCGAAAGCTCGAGCTCCGGCAGGTCGACGCGCACGCGCACCAGCGACCCGGCCGGCGACGGGAACGGCGCGAAGACGCTCGCGCCACAGCCGGACTCGGAGAGGTCGACGACGCGCGCGGACACGTTGATGCCGTCGCCATCGAGGATCGCGGCGCGCACCGCGGCCTGGTTGCCCAGGCGGACCCGGTAGGCGGCGCGGCGCTGCAGGTCCACCACCACGCGCGGCTGGTCGCACAGGTACGCGCCGCCGTCGGCGAGCGTCACCACCTGCCGCAGCCGGCATTCGAGCCGCAGCCGCCGGCCCTCGACCTGTGTGTCGAAATACAGCGCCTGGCCGACCCGCAGGGCGCCGTGCGAACCCTCCTCGCTGCGCAGCGCGTCGATCACGAACGCGCCTTCACCGGGCAGCACGGAGAGGATGACGCTGACCCCGGCGGCGGGCTCGCCGACCACGCCGAGCCACAGGTTGGCGCGCAAGGCGCGCAGACCCGCGAGGATCTCCCACGGATCGGCATCGGGCAGCGGGGCCATCTCGATGGGGGCCGCCTTCACGGCGTTCACGCGCTCGCCAGGCGCTGCGTGCCGGCCGACAGGCCGGTCCGCCCGTTGCGTCCATACAGGCGCGCGTCGGCGGAGGGGCGCAGCAGGCCGAGCGCGCTCTCGGCCTTGCCCTTGTGCGCCTCGAGCAAGGCCATCGATTCACGATTGGCGCGCTGCAGCCGCGCCGCGGCATCCAGCAGGTCGGTCCACGACTGCCACACGCCGTTGGCACCGACGATGTCGCCGATGGCGTGCCTGCCGGCCTGGACCAGCAGGTCGCGGTAGAGGTTCTGCAACCGCGTCACCGGGCCCTGCTTCTCGTTCGCCAGCGATTCGACCTTGGACCAGTCGCGGGCACGCAGGGCCGACTGTTCGGTGGTGACCAGCCGCTCGAGCTCGGCGATCGCCGCCAGCTGCGCCGCCAGGTTCGACTTGAGCTTGTCGGTGGGCGTGATCATTTCTTCTGCAGCGAGTCTTCGAACTGGACGAGCTTGCTGGCGATGGCCTCCGGATCGACCACGTACCGGCCTTCGGCCAGCGAGCGGCGGATCTCGGCGACCTTGGCCGAGTCGACCCCCGAATCCGCGCGGATCCTGCCGTCGAGCGCCTGCAGCGCCTGGGCGTCGCTGGTCAGTGCCACCGAGTCGCCGCTGCCCTGGCGGCTCGACGAGGCGGCTGCCCCCTCGCCATCGCGCGACCGGCTGACCGGACGGACCGGCGAGGCGGCGGCGGGGGCGTTGACGCAGGAATCGATCTTGGAGCTCATGGCTTGGGTTTCCGGCAAGGCGACGACGGGGCGGCGATGACCCTTGCATCGGCCGCATTCTCCGGAACTTTAGGGTCCATTTCGGCGCGTTCCCGAGGAACGGTCTAAAGCCGCACCGCGACCGAACCGTCGGCCCGCACCCGGCCCTGGACGACGCGCCGCGAGCTGCTGTTCTCGACCGAGAGAAGGTCGCCGGCGGCAGCGTCGCCCAGCGCCTTGCCCTCGGCCCGGACCTGGAAGCCGCCGGCGTCGCCGACCAGCAGCACCGACTGCCCGCGGCGGACGAGCCGCACCGGCACCAGCGAGTTGCTGGCGAGGACGGCGCCGGCAGCGATCGGCCGTGCGGCCACCTTGCCGTCGAGTTCGCCGATGGACGCGATCCACGCCGTTCCCAGGCTCGCGCGGTCGCGGCTCTGGACTTCGACGTCGGCGGCGGAGATCGAATCGCCCCGCGCGAGCATGCGGCGGGCGACCAGCACGCCGACCTGCACGCGCACCGTCACCGGGACGTTGAGGCGCCAGCCGGCGCTGGCGCAGCGCACCTCGACGCTCATGCCCGACAGCGACTGGCTGGCGGCGCTCGCCTGCAGCGGCTCGGCGCAGGCGGGCAGGCGCAGCCGTGAATCGAGGCTGGCCGCCTCGATCGCGGCGCCGTCGGGGGACGCGGTGCGGGCGAAGCTGACGGCCGCGGACTGGAGGTCGCCGACCGAAACGAAGCCGTCACCGGCGGCGTGGGACTTGCCCGACAGCAGCAGCCAGCACAGGAAGATCATGACCGACAGCGGCCGAAGCAGGTGGGTGATCCGAACGGGCATGGGTGCTCCGGCAGCAGGACGGGACGGCGATGGCGGGGACGGTGCAAGCCATGTGCCCTGGCGGCGGACTCCCTGGCGCGGGACTTGCCGGTGCCGCTCGTCCCCCCGCAACGACCGTGGAACCCCAATGGGCGCCGGATTGCTCGACAGCATCGCTCGCAGCACCCAGTTGGCCGGCCACAACCGGCTCGCGCTGCTGCTTTTCCGTCTCGACGAACGTCAATTTTTCGGCATCAACGTGTTCAAGGTCCGCGAGGTGATTCCGGCGCCGGCACTGTCCTGGATGCCGTCCAGCCACGACCAGGTCGCCGGCGTCGCCGAGATCCGCGGGCGCGTGGTGCCGATCATCGACCTGGGGCGTGCGATCGGCGGTGCGCCGGCCGACGCCTCGGCGCGGCACGTGGTGGTCACCGAGTTCAACCGCACGATCCAGGGTTTCCTGGTCCGCGCGGTCGATCGCATCGTCCACGTCGACGTGACGACGGTGGAACCGCCGCCGCCCGGTCCGCAGGGCTACCTGACGGCGACCACGCGCGCGGTGGGGGAACTGATCTCGATCATCGACGTCGAGAAGGTGCTCGCCGACGTGGTGGGCGAGCCGCCGGCGCTGTCGGAGCGCATGCGCTCGGTGGCGGCCGGCATCGGCGCGGGCGGGCGGCGCGTGCTGATCGCCGACGATTCGCGCGTCGCCCGGACGCAGATCGAGCGCCTCCTCGGCGAGATGGGCGTTCCGTTCGTGTCCGCGACCAACGGGCGCGAGGCGCTGCGCCACCTGCGCGAACTCGCCGACCGCGGCACGCGGCTCGAGGACGAGCTGCTGATGGTGATCTCCGATGTGGAGATGCCGGACATGGACGGCTATACGCTGACGACGGAAATCCGCCGGGATCCGCGCCTGGCCGGCTTGTACGTGATGCTGCACAGCTCGCTGTCGGGCGTGTTCAACAACGCGATGGCCGAGAAAGTCGGTGCGGATCGATTTGTTGCGAAGTTCAGCGCGGACGAGCTGGCGGAAGGGATATTGGAGAGGATCCAGGCGGTGTGATGCGACGGGCGACGTCGGATCCGGCCGCTGCGCGGCCTTGATCCGACCTACGGCGCCTTTGCCGGGCGTCGCCTGTAGGTCGGGTCAAGCGAAGCGGACCCGACATGTCCGATTTCGCAAGCGATGGTTAAAGTTTCGACGAGTCCCGCCGCTAACCTGCCACCCTGGCACGCGCCTTGTAGCACCCGGGTCATGGCCATCTCGACCGACCCGATCTTCGGCATCCACGCACAGGCGCTCGCCATCCAGCGCCGCCGCATGGAGCTGCTGGCGTCGAACATCGCCAACGCCGACACGCCCGGGTTCCAGGCGAAGGACATCGACTTCAAGACGGCGCTCGATGCCGCGCTGGCCGGCAGCGCGCCGGCGAACGCGCCGCCGGGCGAAGTGAAGTACCGCGTGCCGCTGCAGCCGAGCGTGGACGGCAACACCGTCGACGTGCAGGCCGAGCAGGCGCAGTTCATGGACGCGGCGATGCACTACCAGGCGTCGCTCTCGTTCCTCGACGGGCGCCTCAAGTCCCTGCTCACCGCCATCACGGGCGAATGACACCATGAGCTCGTTCCGCATCTTCGACATCGCCGGCTCCGCGCTCTCCGCGCAGTCGCTGCGCCTCAACACCGTCGCCTCCAACCTCGCCAACGCGGACAGCGTCAGCGGTGACCCGAACAGCGTCTACAAGGGACGCTCGCCGGTGTTCAAGGCCGATGGCGCGCCGGACAGTCCCGACGCCGCGGTGCGCGTGCTCGGCGTGGTCGAGAACCAGGCGCCCGCGCAGAAGCGCTACGAACCGGGCAATCCGCTCGCCGACGGCGACGGCTACGTCTACGCGCCCAACGTCAACGTGGTCGAGGAAATGGTGAACATGATCTCCGCCTCGCGCTCGTACCAGTCGAGCATCGAGGTCATGAACACCGCCAAGGAATTGACCTTGCGCACCCTCAATCTCGGCAAATAGGAACACGGAAACCCGTCATGAGCGTCAACGGCGTCAACGACACCTTCGGCAATCTCGGCCTCGCGGTGCGCCAGACCGAGAAGCGCACGGAACTCGGCCAGGACGCGTTCCTCAAGCTGATGACGACGCAGATGCAGCACCAGGATCCGTTCAAGCCGATGGACAACGGCGCCTTCCTCGGCCAGATCGCGCAGTTCTCGACCGTCTCGGGCATCCAGTCGATGAACGATTCGCTGTCGGGCCTGTCGAGCGCGCTGACCTCGAACCAGAGCCTGCAGGCGGCCTCGCTGGTCGGCCACGGCGTGCTGGTGCCGGGCAACCGCGCGTACCTGTTCAGCGAGGGCGGCCTGTCGGGCTCGGCCAGCCTTCCCACCAGCGGCACGCTGTCGGTCACCGTGTCCGATGCCTCGGGCCAGGTGGTGCGGCGCCTGGATCTGGGCACGCAGCCGGCGGGCAACGCGGATTTCTCCTGGGACGGTCTCGACGAGAGCGGCGAGCGCCTGGCCCAGGGCAGCTACACGATCAAGGCGACGCTCGATGCGGGCGGCGCGCAGCAGGCGCTCGAAACCTCCACGGTCGGACTCGTCAGCAGCGTCTCGCTGTCGTCGTCCGGTCTGTCCCTCAACCTCGTCGGTATGGACCCCGTGGCGCTCGCCAAGGTCCGCGAAATCATCTGATCACGCGTCACAGGAGTTCCCATGTCTTTCCAGATTGCGCTGTCCGGCCTCAACGCGGCATCCGCCGAACTGTCGGTGACGGCGAACAACATCGCCAACGCGAACACCACCGGCTTCAAGCTGTCGCGCGCGGAGTTCGCCGACTTCTTCCCGGTGACGGCGTACGGCATCTCGGAGAATGCGATCGGCGGCGGCGCGCGCCTCGAGCGCGTCGCGCAGCAGTACGCGCAGGGCACGGTGAACTTCACCAACAATTCGCTCGACCTCGCGCTGTCCGGCGAAGGCTTCTTCACGGTGTCCGACGGCGGCAGCATGGTCTACACGCGCGCCGGCGAGTTCGGCACCGACCGCAACGGCTTCGTCGTGAACGCCAGCGGGCAGCGCCTGCAGGTGTTCCCGCCGATCAACAACGGCACCGCCTTCGACACCGCGAGCCTGTCCGACCTGCAGCTGTCGAGCGCCGACAACCCGCCGGCGGCGACCACCTCGCTCGACGTCGACCTGAACCTGCCGGCCAACGCTTCGGTCCCGGCGAACGCCACGTTCGCGGCCGGCGATCCGACCAGCTACAACCACACCACGTCGGTGACGATCTACGACTCGCTCGGAGCGTCGCACACCGCCAACCTGTACTTCGTGAAGGGCGCCTCGGCCGGCGCCTGGGACATGCACGTGCAGGTCGACGGCAACGACGTCGGCGGCACGCAGGCGCTGCAGTACTCGTCGAGCGGCGCGCTGACCACCCCCGCCGGCGGCCAGCTGACCCTGCCGTCCTACACCACCACCAACGGTTCGGCGACGCTGGCGCTGTCGCTCGACATGGGCGGCGCGACGCAGTACGGCGACGCCTTCAGCGTCAGCCGGCTCGGCCAGAACGGCTACGCGACCGGGCGGCTGTCCGGCATCGAGGTGGGCGAAGGCGGCGTGGTGCAGGCGCGCTACACCAACGGCCAGGCGACGCCGCTGGGCCAGCTCGCGCTGGCGAACTTCCCCAACTCGCAGGGCCTGCAGCAGCTCGGCTCGACCACCTGGGGCGAAACCTTCAATTCTGGCCAGGTGATCCGCGGCGCTGCGGGGAGCAACAGCTTCGGCGAAGTGCAGTCCGGCGCGCTGGAGGCCTCCAACGTCGATCTCACGGCGCAGCTGGTCAACATGATCACGGCGCAGCGCAACTTCCAGGCGAACGCACAGATGATCTCGACCTCGGACCAGGTCACGCAGACGATCATCAATATCCGCTGATGGTGGTTTCCAGTTGCCGGTTTCCAGTTTCCAGGACCCAACCATGATCCTGAGAACTGGAAACCGGATACTGGCAACTGGAAACTGACCCATGGACAAGGCCCTCTACATCGCCATGACCGGTGCCGCGCAGACGATGCGCGCGCAGTCGGTCAACAGCCACAACCTCGCCAACGCGAGCACCGTCGGGTTCAAGGCGGAGCTGGCGGCGCAGCAGGCGATCGCGGTCGAAGGGCCGCTGATGCCGACGCGGGTCAACGCCCGCCTCGACGGTCTCGGCTTCGATTCCACGCTCGGCTCGATCATGCAGACCGGCAACGCGCTCGACGTGGCGCTGGCGCCGGACCGCTGGCTGGCGGTGCAGGCGCCCGACGGTTCGACGGCGTACACGCGCGCGGGCGACCTCAATGTCGGCGCCGATGGCCTGGTTCGCAACGGCGCCGGGCACCTGGTGCTCGGCGACGGCGGCCCGCTGTCGGTGCCGCCGAGCACGCAGATGTCGATCGGCGGCGACGGAACCCTCACCGTCGTGCCGCAGGGGCAGGGTCCCGAAGCCCCGGTGGTCGTCGGACGGCTGCAGGTGGTGACGGCCGCGCCGGCGCAGATCGAACGTGGCGTCGACGGACTGATGCGCCCGCGCGCCGGGCAGACCCTCGATCCCGCCGCCGGGCAGGTGCTCGCCACCGGCGCGCTCGAGAGCTCGAACGTGAACCTCGCGGATTCGATGGTCACGATGATCCAGCTGGCGCGGAACTACGAGATGCAGGTGAAGCTGATGAAGGCCGCCGACGAGAATGCGCAGGCCTCGGCGAGCCTGATGCGGATGGGGTAGTTCTGCGAACGGTGGGCAGGCGCCCTCGCGTCTGCGCATCGCAGGGTGGGCAACGGCTCCGTCGTTGTCCACCGTCGCATTGGGGGCGCGCCTGGAGTTTGCGTTACCCTTCGCGCATTACAACAATCGTGGGAGAGCAGAAGGATGCGCGGTCGGGTGCTCGCCACCGTGGCCGTGGTCGCCGTGGCAGCGGGCGCTTCGGCGATCTGGTGGTGGAATGCGGGGTCGCAGGATGAGCATTTCGTCGTCCCGCCGGGCCCGTCGCTGATGAAGGGCCTGGGCGATTGGACGCACCCGATCCAGACCCGCAGCACGATGGCGCAGAAGTGGTTCGACCAGGGCCTCGTGCTGATGTACGCCTCCAACCGCGAGGCGGCGTCCGCCGCCTTCCTGCGCGCCACCGAGTTCGATCCGGGTTGCGCGATGTGCTGGTGGGGCGCGGCGCTGGTGCTGGGTCCGACCGTCGATGCCGGCATGGACCCGGTCAACGTGCCGCTCGCCTGGGAACGCCTGCGCAAGGCCCACGAGGCGCTCGAGGCATCGCCGGAGCCCTCGAAGGCCGAGACGGCGTGGATCGAGGCGCTCGACCGCCGCTACGCGCAGTCGCCCCCCACCGACCGTCGCGCGCTCGATCTGGCCTGGTCGAAGGCCCTGCGCGAGCTCATCTCGCATTACCCGCAGGACCTCGATGCGCGCACGCTGTTCGCCGAATCGATCATGAACCTGCATCCCTGGGACTATCACGACGCCCAGGCCAACCCGCGCCCGTGGACGCCGGAGATCGTCATCGTGCTGGAGAAGGTGATCGCGGAGGAGCCGGCCCATCCCGGGGCGAATGCGCTCTACGTGCAGGTGGTGGAGGCATCGGCCACGCCGGAGCGCGGACTCGATGCGGCGCGCCGGCTCGAGCACATCGCGCCCGCGGCCGGCCACCTGCAGCACCTGTCCTCGCCGATCTGGTATCGCGTCGGCCGCTACCACGACGCCTCCGAGGCGAACCTGCGCGCGGTGGCGGCGGACAAGGCGTGGCTGGCGTCCAACCCCGCCGATCCCGGCCTCTACGCCCGCGGCTACGTTCCGCACCACCAGTACTTCCTCGCCGCGTCGGCGATGATGGAAGGGGCCGAGACCCGCGCCCTGACCGCGGCGGCGGCGGTGGCCAATCTCACCGACCTCGACCAGGCGCGCCTGCCCGGGTTCGAGGCCTTGCAGCACTTCTGGATCGCGCCGTATTTCGTCGGCCTGCGCTTCGGGCGCTGGGACGAGATGCTGGCCGAGCCACCGCCGCCCGCGGACCTGGCGTACCCGCTGGCGATGTGGCATTTCGTGCGCGGGGTGTCGCTGGTGCAGCAGGGCCAGGCGGCCGAGGCCGAGCGCGAACTGGGGGCGCTGGTGCAGTTGTCGGCCGACCCCTCGCTGGCCGATGCGACCATCTTCGAACGCAACCGGCAGGCCGACCTGCTGCGCATCGCGGCGTCGATGCTGGCCGGGGAGATCGCGGCGCAGCGCAAGGACTGGGCAACCGCGATCGCGTCGCTGTCCGCGGCGGTTGCCGGGACCGATGCGCTGCGCTACGACGAGCCGCCGGTGTGGCCGGTGCCGCTGCGGCCGTTCCTGGCCGCGGTGCTGATGGATGCGGGCCGCTTCGTCGAGGCGCAGGAGGTTCTGGAGCAGGACCTGGTCCGCTATCCCGAGAATCCCTGGGCGCTGTCGGGCCTGGCCTCGGCGTTGCAGTTCCAGGGCAGGGGCAACGATGCCTCGGCGGCGCGCGCGCGGTTCTCGAAGGCGTGGCAGTTCGCGGACCGGCCGATCGAAGGGGTTTCGGATTTCTTCAACTGACCAGCGCAACGCTCCGCGTTGCGCTCATGCCAAGCCGGCTTTCACAACTCCTTCACCAGCACCGCCGAATTGCGCCGGTAGTTGTAGAAGCGCTGCTTCTGCATCGGCAGCGCTTCGATCTTCCCGGGCACGAAGCCGTGCTCGAGGAACCAGTGCGGCGTGTGCGTCGTCAGCGCGAACAGCTTCTTCACGCCCTGCTGGCGCGCGGTGTCCTCGGCGCGGCGCAGCAGCGCGGCCGCACGGCCGGAGCGGCGGTAGTCGGGGTGCACGGCGACGCAGGAGAACTCGGCCATCTCGTTCTGCGGGAACGGAAACAGCGCGCAGCACGCGACCACCAGTCCGTCGCGCACCATCACGTCGAACTGGTGGATCTCCAGCTCCAGCTGTTCGCGCGAGCGGGGGACCAGCACGCCGGCGTCCTCCAGCGGCTTGATCAGCGACAGGATCCCGCCGACATCCTCGATCGAGGCCTCGCGCACCGCCTCGTAGTGCTCGTCGGCGTACAGCATCAGGCCGATGCCGTCGCGCGTGTACAGCTCGCGCAGCAGCGCGCCCTCGGCATCGGCGCCGACCAGGTGGACCCGCTGCACGCCGCCGTGCCCGGCCTTCAGCGCGGCCTCGAGGTAGCGCCGGTCCTGGCCCTGGATGTGCCGCGCGTTCGACAGCAGCTTCTCGGCCTCGGCCAGCGAGAGCTGGCCGTCCTCGCCGGTGTCGTCGGCGAGCTTCCAGGTGTCGGGATCCGAGGTGGACACGAACACCAGCTTGTCGGCCCGCAGCGCGGTCGCCGCCGCGGTGGCGACGTCGGCCGAGCGCAGGTTGAAGATCTCGCCGGTCGGGGAATAGCCCACCGGCGACACCAGCGCGATGCGCCCCTGGTCGAGCACCTCGGCGATCGTCCCGGTGTCGATCCGGCGCACCTCGCCGGTGTGCTGGAAATCGACGCCCTCGCGGATCCCGACCGGCCGCGCGGTGACCCAGTTGCCGCTCGCCACCTTGATGCGCGCGCCGCCCATCGGCGTGCTGGCGAGCGAGGTGGACAGCTTCGCCTCGAGCTCCATGCGCAGGCTGCCGACCGCCGCCTTCACGCATTCCAGGGCGGCGGCGTCGGTCACGCGCAGCTCGCCCACGTAGCGCGACTCGAGGCTGCGCGCGGCCAGCAGGCGGTCGATCTGCGGCCGCGAGCCGTGCACCAGCACCAGCTTGACGCCCAGGCTGTGGAGCAGGGCGACGTCGTAGATGAACTTGTCGAAATCGGGACGATCGGCCACCTCGCCGCCGAAGGCGACGACGAACACGCTGCCGTTGTGGGCATGCACATACGGCGCGGCGGCGCGCAGTGCGGCGACGAAATCGACGGGTTCCATCCTTGCATTATGAGGCACTTGGCCTGGGCGCCGCCCTTGCACCGGCGCGTCCGGGCTACACTTTCGCGTCATGTCCCAAGCCCCCCATTACGAAGACGTCGCCGAGGTGCTCCGCCGCGCCGGGTACAACGACACCGCCGCGCTGTACCACGGCGCGGTCTGCGGCTCGCTGTGCATGGTGGAACGCGACGCCCTCGACCTCGCCGCACTGATCGACGCCGGCGGCGGTGCCGCGTCGGACCCCGAGGGCATGGCCGTCCTCGAAACCCTCCGCGACCGCAGCAACGACGACCTGCTCTCCACCGAGATGAGCTTCGCCCCGCTGCTGCCCGACGACGAGATGCCGCTGTCGGTGCGCGTCGAGGCGCTGTCGGCCTGGTGCGAAGGGTTTCTCTACGGGTTCTCCTGCCACCGGCAGCTCGACCTGGGCACCTGCTCGGAAGAGGCGCAGGAGACCCTGCGCGACTTCACCCAGTTCACGCAGGCCGGCTTCGATCCCGGCGGCGAGCCCGAGGCGGAGGAAGCCGCATACACCGAACTGGTCGAATACATCCGCGTCGGGGCGCAGCTGTTGTTCCTCGAACTGCGCCCGCGGCCGCCGATGGCCGCCGAATCCAGCTCCGTCCATTAACGGCCTGCACCCATGACTCTCTCTCCGACCCAGCGCCAGGAATTCTCCACGCGCCGCCTCGAGCTGATGCGCCGGATCGGGCGCACCGGCGTCGCCATCGTCCCCGCGGCCTCCGAGGTCATCCGGGCGCGCGACACGCACTACCGCTTCCGCCAGAACAGCGACTTCCAGTACCTGACCGGCTTTCCCGAGCCGGATGCCGTGGCGGTGCTCGCGCCCGGCCGCAAGGAGGGCGCGTTCGTGCTGTTCGTGCGGCCCAAGGACAAGGAGCGCGAGATCTGGGACGGCCGCCGCGCCGGTCCGCAGGGGGCGAAGCGCCGCTACGGCGCCGACGAGGCGTTCACCCTGGACGAGTTCGAAACCGAGCTGCCCAAGCTGCTGGCCGGGCGCGAGGTGGTGCACTACACGCTCGGCGAGGTGCCGGTGCTCGATGGACGGATCGCGGCCATCACGCGCCACCTGCGCGAGGTCTCGCGCCGCGGCGCCGCCGCGCCGACCACCATCGTCGCGCTGGAGGCGACCCTGCACGAGATGCGGCTGATCAAGCGCCCGGCCGAGGTCGCGACCCTGCGCAAGGCGGCCGAGGTGTCGGCCGCGGCGCACGTGCGCGCGATGCGCGCGACCCGCGCCGGCCGCTACGAGTGGCAGATCGCCGCCGAGATCCACAGCGAGTTCGACACCCACGACATGCAGCCGGGTTACGGTTCGATCGTCGGCGGCGGTGACAACGCGTGCATCCTCCACTACGTCGAGAACAACGCGCGCCTGAAGGACGGCGATCTGCTGCTGATCGACGCCGGCGGCGAACTGGAGGGCTACACCGCCGACATCACGCGCACCTTCCCGGTGAACGGGAAGTTCACCGCCGAGCAGCAGGCGGTGTACGAGGTGGTGCTCGAGGCGCAGAAGGCCGCCATCCGCGAACTGAAGCCCGGGGTGTCTTCCGGTCGTCCGCACGAGGTTGCGACCAAGGTGCTGACGCAGGGGATGGTCGATCTCAAGCTCCTGCGCGGCAGCGCGAAGGCGCTCATCGAGAAGGAGAAGCACCGGCAGTTCTACATGCACGGCACCGGCCACTGGCTGGGCATGGACGTGCACGATGTCGGCCGCTACAAGCTCGACGGCAAGTACCGCCCGTTCGAGCCCGGCATGGTGATGACGGTGGAGCCGGGGCTGTACATCGCACCGGGGACGCCGGGTGTACCGCGCAAGTTCTGGGGCATCGGCATCCGCATCGAGGACGACGTGCTGATCACCAAGGACGGCCACGAGATCCTCACCGCCGGAGTGCCCAAGGCGCCGCGCGAGATTGAAAAGCTGATGGCGGCGTGATGCAGATTTGGGGACAGTCACTTTTTCTTTCGACGAAGTTGCTGAAGCGCCGCAGCGAGATGAGCGACGGTCGCCGAACTTTCGAAAATAGCGACTGTCCCCAATTCCGCGGGCCCGAAAATAGCGACTGTCCCCGATTCCGCGGGCCGCGAGGCGCACCATGACCAGCACCGTCGACATCGCCATCGTCGGCGGCGGCCTGGTCGGCTGCAGCCTGGCGGTCGCGCTGCGCGATCGTCCCTTGCGCGTGCTGTTGGTCGAGGCGTTCGAGCCGCGACCCGAACGGCCGGCGTGGGACGAGCGCTGCATCGGTCTCAACGCCGCCTCGCACCGGATCCTGTCGCGCCTGGGCGTGTGGGACGACATCGCCGCGTCCGCCGAGCCGATCCTGGCCACGCACGTCTCCGAGAAGGGCCGTTTCGGCAGCACGCGTTTCACCGCCGCGGAGGCGGGGCTGACCGCGCTCGGCTTCAACACGCCGCTGCGCTCGATCAACGAGCAGTTGTGGCGGCATGCCCGCGCGGCGCCCAATCTCGAGGTGCGCTGCCCGGCGCGGCTCGAGGGCCTGGAGGTCGCGCGGGATCACGTTCGCCTGACCTTGTCCGGCCCCGGCGGGACGGAGGCGATCGACGCGCGCCTGGTGGTCGCGGCGGACGGCGCGAAGTCGGCGGTGCGCGAACGCCTCGGCATCGCCGCCGAAACGCGCGACTACGAGCAGTCGGCGATCGTCAGCGCGGTGCGCCCTCAATACGCGCACGCCGGCGTCGCCTATGAGCGTTTTCTCGACACCGGTCCGTTCGCGGTGCTGCCCAAGCCCGACGACGCAGACGGGGGCGCCTGCTCGCTGGTGTGGACCGTGCCGACGGCGCAGGTCGAGCAGCGCCTGGCGCTCGACGATGCGGCCTTTCTGGCCGCCGCCTCCGAGAGTTTCGGCGAGCGCCTCGGCAGGTTTCGCGCGCTCGGACGGCGCCAGGCGTATCCGCTGTCGCGGGTGATGAGCCGCGAACTGTCCGCCCCGCGCACCTTGTTCATCGGCAACGCGGCGCAGAGCCTGCACCCGGTGGCGGCGCAGGGCTTCAACCTGGGCCTGCGCGACGCGGCGACGCTCGCGGAGGTGCTCTCCGGCGCGCAGGATCCCGGGGCCGCCGACCTGCTCGCGCAGTACGTCGCGCGCCGCGGCGAAGACCGCCGGCACGTCGCCGACTTCACCGATCGCCTGGTGCGGCTGTTCTCGAACGCCGTTCCCGGCCTGCGCGGCCTGCGCCATCTGGGCCTGCTCGCGCTCGACTTCGATTCGCCGGCGCGCGACGCGGTGCTGCTGCAGAACCTCGGCTTCGGCGGCCGCGTCCCGGACCTCGCCCGTGGGTGAACTGATCCGCTGCGACGTCGCGGTGATCGGCGGCGGCATCGCCGGCGCAGCCTGCGCGGTGGCGCTGGAGGCAGCGGGTTTCGACGTGCGCCTGATCGAGCGCGGGAGTGCGCCGCGGCCGTTCTCCGCGTCGGGCGACTTTGATCCGCGGGTCTACGCGATCGCGCCGCGCTCGGCGGCGTTCCTCGAACGCATCCGCGCCTGGCGCCAGGTGACGGGCAAGCGCCTGGCACCGATCGGCGGCATGCACGTGTGGGACCGCGATCCCGAGCGGGGCCTGAATTTCAGCGCCAGCGGACTGGGCGCCGCCGGCGCGCTCGGCTGGATCGTCGAGCATGGACTGCTCGCATCCTCGATCTGGCGCTGCCTGCCCGAGGTGCTGCGGATCGTCGAGACCGAGGTGGTGGACGCCGAACTCGACGAGCGGCGTGCGCGCCTGAAGCTGTCCTCGGGCGACGTCATCGAGGCCGCGCTCGCGATCGGCGCCGAGGGCGCGGAATCGCCGCTGCGCGCCGTCGCCGGGATCGAGGTGTCAGGCTGGAACTACGCGCAATCCGCGATCGTGTGCCATGCGATGTGTTCGCGGCCGCATGGCGGCGATGCCTTGCAGCGATTCGTGGCGACCGGTCCGATCGCGCTGTTGCCGCTGCCCGATGGCCGCCGCTCGCTGGTGTGGTCCACCGACGACGCCGAGGCCAGGGCGCTGCTCGAACTCGACGATGCGGGCTTCTCGGCGCGGCTGACGGCGGCGATGCAGGGCGCGGCGGGCGAGGTGCAGACGGTGACGCGGCGGCTGTCGTTTCCGCTGCGGCTGCTGCATGCGAACGACTACGTGGCGACGCGGTTCGCGCTGGTCGGCGACAGCGCGCACGTGATCCATCCGCTGGCCGGGCAGGGGCTGAACCTGGGCCTGGCCGATGCGGAGGTCCTGGCCCAGGTGCTGTCCGAGGCGCGCGATGCGGGACGTGACTGGACCGCGATGCGCACCTTGCGCCGCTACGAGCGCGCGCGGCAGGCGGACAATCTCGAGATGATCGCGCTCACCGATGCGTTGAACCGCGCGTTCCGGTCGAACATCCCGGGCCTGCAGACCTTGCTCAGCGGCGGGTTGTCGCTGGTGGACGCGATCCCGCCGGTGAAGCGGGCGCTGGTGAGACGGGCGGAGGGGTAGGGCGAGGTGTCGGTTCCGGCCGCTGCGCGGCCTTGAACCGAACTACGTCTCCGCCTTTGCTTCATCTTCGACCTTCGCGCCTTCGCGCCCCGACCTGGAAGGGGTGGATCGTGTGCCCGCTTTTCGCCCCCGCAGATCGGCGAACGACCGACAATATTGCTTCGCTGTTTGCCGGCGCCGCCCGACTACTCCCCCCGCGCCACCGACCGGTCGAGCAGCTTCGCGAAATTCTCCAGCGACAGCAGGTGCGCGTAGATCGCACGCATCTGTCCGCTGGCGATCAACGACCGCAGCTCGGATCGCGGCAGGTCCTGCAGCTTCTTCTCCTCGACCCGCAGCAGCCCGGTGAGGCGCCGCGTCGCGCCGACCTTGGGCGTCGCCACCGCGTCGAACGGCACCAGCAGGCCGAGCTTGACCAGGTGCTCGCAGAAGGTCCGCGTCTGCTGGCGCGCGGATTCGAAGGTCTCCACCATCTGCAGCACCGGCGCCCACGCGGCGGTCGGCTTGCCTTGCTCATCGAACAGCGGCGCGCGCGTCTCCTGCACCAATGCGCCTTCCTCGACGCACACCATCGGCTGGCGTTCGGGTCCAGCCGGCGCGACGCAGAACGGATGTCGCCGCACGAAGGCGGGAACGTACACCCCCTCGAGCCAGCGGCCGTCCTCGCCGATGAACAGGTTCTGGTTCGGACGAAAGCCGAGGATCGCGACCGGGATCGTGCCGCCGGCGCCGGCCGGCTCGGTGGTGAACGCGACCGCGTAGTCCAGCGTCGCGCGCGCGAACTCGCCGACGTTGACGAAGGCGGCATTGAGCGGGGCGGCCCACGCCTGCGACGGTCCCGGCTGCAGGCCGCGCAGTGCGTTCTGCGACGGCAGGAGAGGAACGACCGGGCCGTAGCCGGCGGGAGCGGTGATCTTCATCTAGGGCGTCATCGCTCGGCACATCCTGCGGTGCGACGACGCGCCGTCCGCCATCAAGGCGCGCACGTCTGCGGATTCGGCGTCGGATCCACCTCGAGGAAATGCGGCTGCGTCTCGAGCCGCACCTGCTCGCCGTCGCGCGATACCAGCAGGTACTGCGACTTGCCCACCAGGCACTCGCCCTTCTCCTTGGGCCGGTCGCAGTTGCGTCCGGCGCTGTCCACCGCGATCGCGCCCTCGGTCACGCCGGCGATCAGGCCGCCCTCGGCCACGATGTCCTCGGTCAACTGGCTGCGCACCACCGGGTCGTTCGCGCACGCGGCATCGCAGATCACCGCGCTGTAGTCGGTGCCGCGGATACCGATCGTCGCCACCGGCGTCGCCACCCGGTAATCGGCGCGCTCGCTCTTGCCGATCAGTCCGGACACCGCGCGAAAGCCACCCTTCAGCAGGCGGAAGAACGCGCGCGTCGTCGTCGGCGACGAGGACGCCAGCGGCGGCGGCGCCGGCTGGGCCTCGGGTGCCGGCTGGCGGATGGTCGGCTTGGGCGGCGCTGCCACCGGGTACTGGTAGTCCTCGATCTGGAAGCGCGAGTTGGGCCGGATCAGGACGAAGGCGCCATCGCGGAACTTCAGGTTCACGTAGCTGTTGGGACCGGAACTCACCACGTCGCCGGTGAAGACGCGGTCGCCCTTGGCGAGATTGCGCACGCCGCCGCCTTCCGGCGAACTGGCGGTGCCCTTGCCGGTGAGCAGGTTGATCTCGGCCGCGGAATCGGCCGCGATCGCAGCCGGCGCTCCGAACGCGAGGCAGAGCAGCAGGGCGGCGGTGCCGCCGCGGTCGCGCAGTTTCGACATGGAACGCATCCTCGCTATTGGCACACCAGGTCCGAGCCGGGTGTGCTGGTCTGGTGCTCGATCAACTCGTCTTCCGTCAGGAACCCGCCGAGCGTCGGAAGATTGGGCTGGCCGCCGGGCACCGGATCCGAGATCACGGCGCCGATGTCGTCCAGGACCCCGCTGCAGTCCAGGCCCGCGTCCGAGCCGGCGCACGGATCGGGTTCCGGCGGCGGATCCTCGAACACGCGGCCGATCGGCGTCACCGTGCCGGTCAGGGTCTGCACCCGCGAGGGGCGGAAGATGGTGCCGCCGCCGGTGATCAGCACGACGTCGACGTTGTCGGGCGGCAGCACCGGTCCGTTGTCGCCGACCACGATGTCGCCCTGGAAGCTGCTGCTGCCGAACACGATCGTGTTCTGGCCGAGCGAGGGGATGTCGTTGCGGCTGAAGTTCACGTCCTGCCGGGCGTGCGGCAGGTTCTCGAAGCCGATCGAGGCGTCGAGACTGGTCGGCACGTACTGCAGGAACAGGTCGGCGGGCGAGAAGAAATTGTTGAGCGTCACGTCGTCCGACTGCAGGAACAGGTAGTCGCCGCCCAGGTTGAGATTGCGCAGCGCGATGGCCGGCGCGATGAAGCTGGCATTCGCGGCGGTTGCACGCGGCACGTTGCGACCGAGATCGCGCAGCGCCTGCAGCAGGGCGGCGTCGCCGCCGATGATCGTGGTGCCGGTGCCGACGCCGAGCTGCCCGTCGTCGAGGCCGATGTTCTGCGACGCCTGCACGCCGAGGCTGTCGGCCTGCACGAACAGGCCATCCTCGCCGGCGTCGGTCACGCTGCCGGCGCGCGCGATGATCACGAGGTTGCCGGCGCTGACGGAGGTGTCCGTGAACGCGACGTTGTTGCCGGTGAGGGTGACGTCGCTGCCCTGCAGCGCCGCGCCGGTGAAGGTCAGGTCGCCGCCGGCCGCATCGAGCGTGATGTCGCCGCCGATCGCGGCCCGCGTGCCCTGGATGCCGATGTTGCTGTCCGCCACCGTGACGGCGCCGCCGGTCGACCTGGCGGTGAACGATTCGTCGTAGAGGATGAATGGCGTGCCGGTGATCGAGATGTCGCCGGCCGCGGTCAGCGTGCCGGTGCCGCCGGACAGCGCGGCGCCGGACAACGTGACGTCGCCGCCGCTGGTCAGCACCAGGTCGCCGTCGAGGCTGGAGTCGCTCACCGTGGTGTCCAGCGCCGAGGCCACGGCGATCGAATTCGCCTGGAACACCGTGTTGGTCAGGCCGATCGGGCCGCTGTCGGTGTCGAGCACGATCGAATCCTCGACGTCGAGCCCGGCGTCGAGGAAGTTGATCGCATTGCCGCTCGACGGCCGCGTCGTGCCGATGGTGGTCACCTCGGCCGATCCGGCGGCGATCTGCACGCCGCTCACGGCCACCGTCAGGCCTTCGAGATCCAGCGCGCCTTCGCCGCCGTCCACCGTGAAGCCGCCGCCGTTGCCCGCCAGCACCAGCGCGCCGGAGGTCGTGATCCGCACGTCGTCGTCGATCGACGAGCTGCCGCCGACGGCGATCGACACGCCGGTGCCGGCGATGGTGAAGCCCTGCAGGCCGAGGTCCGGGTTGCCCCCGAAGGCCGAAGCACCGGAGTGAACGCCGATCGCGTTCGCCACCGGGCTGTAGAGATCGACCAGCACGCCCGGCACGCGGCTCTGCACGCCGCCGCCGAGGTCGATGTCCACCGCGCCGCTGCTGGCGACATTCAGGCCGAGGTAGCCGTCGCCGGCGCCGGCGATGGACAGGCTGTCGACGTTGGCGACGCCCGCCGGGGAGCCGATCTGCGCGACGACATTGCCCAGGAGCGTGTCGACCGGCGTGTTCGGACCCACCTGCACGAAGTCGTCGGACTGGAACGAGCCTGCGTTGGCGGTGAGGGTGACGTCGCCGACGTCGACCGCCTGGGCCACCAGCGAAAGAGCCGAGATGCCCGCGCCGCTGACGGTGATGTCGCCGGACGTGAAGCTGGCCGGGACGACCGGCGACTGGCCGTCGGGCAGGCCGACCGCCAGGCCGGTGGTGGTGCCGCTGGCGATCGTCGTGGTGCTGCTGACCGGCGGCGCAGGCGCATCGGGATTGCTGCGCGCGTAGGTGGTGACCTCGCGCACGCGGGTGGTGGCGGCCGAGGCCGCCCCGGCGACCGTCACCGTTCCGCCGACCGTGATGTCGCCGGCGCCCTGGAGGCTGGCCTGGGCGGACAGGCCGCTGACGTTCACGCTGCCGAGATTCGCCGAATCCCGGGTGAAGGTCAGCTCGAAGCTGGCGTCGCCGGCGTTGGCGCTGCCGGTGGCGGTGCCGTTGTCGATCGCGTGCGTCGCCAGGAAGGTCTGGCCGTCGATCTGCGTGCTTTCGGTGTACGAGCCGCGCACCTGGCCGGCGGTGGCGACCACGTTCACCGCCTGGACGCCCGCGTTGGCCGCGTCGATGTCGAGATCGGACGAGCCGATGCCGGTGACCGTGATGTCGCGCGCCGAGATGTTGCCGGTGGCGAGCGGCTGTCCGCCGCGCAGGCCGGAGATCAGCAGCGAGGCGTCGCCCCAGCGCAGCACGCCCTGGTCGAGCAGGGGGGCCGTCGAGTCGGTCGAGGGGAGGGGCAGTCCGGCGAAGGTTCCGGAGATGTCGTAACCGGTGCCGGTCACGTCGATATCGCCGCCGAGCGTGACGCCGTTCGGGCCGGTGATGAACGCCAGCGCCGATGGACCGGTGACGGTCATGTCGCCGTTGACGATCACGCTGGTCTGGTCGGGGGCGACCAGGCCGCTCGATTGCAGCGACATCCGGGCCTGGCCGTAGGTGGACTGGCTGGTCGCGCCGCCGCCAGGCGTGCGCGAGAAGAAGGCGCCGGTGGTGAGGCCGCCGGGCGTCGCGGTGACCGAGAGCACCGGCCCGTTGGTGCCGCCCTGGCCGATGCGCAGCAGCGCGCCGGTCGCCTGGAGGCTCGCGTTGGGACCGGTCACGGCTATGTTGCCGGTCGACAGCGTGCCCGGCGTGCCATCGCCGTTCGAGGCTGCATTGGCCTGCAGTTGCAGAACCGCGGCGCCTTCGCGGCGGACGGTGGCCACGGCGCTGTCGCCGTCGAAAGCAGTATCGCGGCGCGCCGCCGTCGCGGTGACGGACGTCGTTCCGCCGATCGTCACGTTGCCGCCCGACGACGAGGCGATCATCGCGACGTTGCCGACGCCGGACACCTTCACGTCGCCCTGGAGCTGCACGTCGCCCGCGCCCGAGGCGGACACGCTGACGCTGCCGTTCACGGACGTGCCGTTGTTCGACTGCACCGTGGTGCCCGCCACCGCCACGTCGATGTCGCCGGTGACGTTGACCCCGCCGGCGCCGCCCGCGAGGTTGATCGTGTTGATCGAGAGCGCCTGCTGGCCGAGCGACCCTCCGCCGGACCGCACGACGAGATCGCCCTGCACGTTGACGCCATTGCCGGTCAGCTGGGCCACCGTTCCATTGGCGCCGCCGGTGAGGCGGATGCCCTGGGTGGATACCGCGCCATCGTCTGCGACCGCGTTGAAGCTGGTGACGACGCCGGTCACCGCGTTCACGGTGATGTCCTGCGTGGTGATGGCCCCCCGGTCCGCGGCCAGCCGGACGATCCCGCCGCCCGAGATGTCCTGCGTGCTGATGCCGGCGCCGAGACCGCCGTCGCCGTTGGTGGTCGTCAGGAGATTGACCGTTCCCGCCGCCGCGATCGCGCCGAGGACGTTGATGCCGCTGACCGGACCGCCATGGAGGTCGTCGGAGACGTCGGAATTCCCGCTTTGCAGGATGACCGCAGCATCCGAGCGGATGGCACCGGTCTGGATCGTGCCGTTCGCGGTGAAGAAATTGACGGTGGCGCCGTCCAGGTCGCCGACGACGATGTTACCCGTGACTCCGGGATCACCTTGCTCGACCCTGATGGCCCCCGCGCTGGTGAGATTGCGGGCGCCGATCGGGCCGGCCGCGTCGAGCAGGATCCCGCCGCCGGCGGTGAGGTTGCCGACGTCGATGGTGCCGGCCAGCAACCCGCCGAAGATGCTGAGCGCGCCGTCCACCGCGATCGCGTCGGTCGGATCCTCGAACACCACGTTGCCGGTCTGGCCGCGGCTGTAGCTGCCGTCGACCGTGCCGACGCCGATGCGCAGGCCGGCGCCGGTGGCGGCGCTGGCGGTGCGGCCGTCGATCGTGCCGTCGCCGACGTTGCGGAAGAACACGCTGCTGGCGCCGATCACGTCGACCAGCGAGGTCGACGAGCCGGTCTGCAGCTGCCGCTCGAGCACGGCGACGTCGAGGTCGTCGTTGGGACCGCCGACGATCAGATCGCCGGCCGGGTCGATCAGCAGGTGCCCGTGATCGCCGAGCGAGACGATGTCGTGGATCGACACGCGGCCGTGCCCCGAGAGCTCGGCGGTGCCGCCGTCGCCGTCGGCGGACGTGCGCGCGACGTCGATCGAAGCGCCCGCCTCGTAGGTCAGCAGGCCTTCGGCGATCGCGCGCACGTCGCCGCCGGAATCGCCGGTGGCGAGCACCGTCGAACCCGCGGTCAGGGTCACGTCGCGGTCGCTGGTGATGCGCGCGGTGCCCGCGTCGTGGCCGGCCGAGGCGGACACGTCCAGCGTCCCGTCCTGCACGACGTCGCCGCCGATGCCGCTGAGGAAGATCTCGCCGCCGTCCTCGGTGATGCCGGCCGCGCGCACGAAGCCCTGGTTGTTCACCACCGTGCCGGCGAGCTGGCGCGCGACGTTCGCCGTCATCGCGATGCGGCCGCCGTCGGCGAGGATCTCGCCGGTGTTGGTGATGCCGGCGACGCTCGACAGCGTGGCCTGCGTGACCTCGTAGCGGATCAGGCCCGAGCCGTCGAGATCGAGCGTCAGGCCCGAGCCGCCGGCCAGCACCACGTCGCCCAGGCGTGCCTGGATCAGGCCGCTGTTGGCGACCTGCGCCGCGGTCAGCACCACGAAGCCGCCGTCGGCGACATGGATGTTGCCGTCGTTGACGACCGCGCCGTTGCCGGTGCCGGCGAACACGTAGCGGCCGTCGAGGAAGTCCTGGTTGCCGATGTCGAGCGTCGAGGCGACCAGCCCGCCGACGTCCACCTGCGCGCCGGCGCCGAACAGCACGCCGCCCGGGTTGACCAGGAACACGCGCCCGTTCGACGACAGCTGGCCGAGGATTTCGGACGGGCTGCCGCCGAGCACGCGGTTGAGGATCGCCGCGGACACGCTCGGCAGGTTGAAGCGGACGTACTCGTCGCTGGCGATCGAGAAGGTCTGCCAGTTGACGATGCCGCTGTGCGTCGCCTGGTCGATGATGGTGGTGACGGCATCCGGGTTGGTGATGTGGATGTCGCCCGACACCACCGTGCCGCCGGTCGGACCGGCCAGTGCCACGCCCGGCGCGGCCAGGCCGAGCAGGGCGCTGGCGAAGGGGCTGAGCTTGAGCTTCTTCATGATGGAATCACCTCAGAAGCCGTAGGAGAGCGACCCGAACACCCGGAAGTGGTCGTGGCCATCGGAGACGGGATGCGAATCGCGGGTGTCGCGCGGCCAGGCGAGGTCGAGCTGCGCGACCAATCCCTTCCAGCGCGCGTCGCCGCCGACGCCGACGCTGGTGAGCGAGTCGTGCTCCTTGTGATGCGGTCGGAATCCGGCGGCGCCGTCCGGCACGTCGATGCGCTGCACCCAGCCGCTGTCGACGAACACGCGCCCGGCCAGGTTGGCGGAACCGAGCACGAACGGCCGGCGGAAGGTGGCGGAGGCGAGATAGCCGCGGTCGCCGCGGGTTTCGGAGGCCGGGTAGCCACGGACGCTGTTGGGGCCGCCGATCGAATACTGCTGCGTGTCGGACAGCGGGTCGGGCGACCACGAGCCGGCCAGCCGCAGCAGCGCCTGCCACTCGTCCTCGAAGCCGAACGGCAACATGTGCAGGGTGTCCAGCTCGACGCGGAACCGCTGGTCGGCGTAGTGGTTCTCGCCGCCGGGACCACTGTGCAGGTCGGCGTAGGTGGCGCGGTCGAAGTTGCTCGACATGGTTCCCGAGACCTGCGACATGATGCCGTCGCCGTACGAGTGCACCCAGCTGCCGCCGAGCTCGAACAGGTAGATGTGCGTGTCGGAGATCGGGAAGCCTTCGATGGTCGAGTCCGCCGCGGTGTTGCTGATGCCGAAGGTTGCGACCAGGCGATCGGTGCGCGAGCGCACCAGCGGCCGCGAGAGCTCCACCCGTCCGACCTCGTGCGAGCCGTCGATCTCCAGCGGCAGGTCGCTGTCGATGTCGAACTGGGCGTCGCCGTAGCTGAAGGCCAGGCGCGTGCCGGTGAAGTCCACCGGCACGCTGTAGGAGACATAGCCGTAGCGCAGCAGGTGATCCTCCGAGATCATGAACAGCGCCTGCAGCTGGTCCTCGACCCGCAGCGGGTTGTTGAGCGTGCCGGCGACCGAGTAGCGGAAGCGGCCGATGTTCTCGCGGCCGTAGTTGTCCACCGTCGCCGAACCCTCGAAGTGCCGTTCCGTCGCCTGGACCACCACGTCGGTGGTGCCGTAGACGTCGCCCGGACGCAGGATCGCCTTGGTGGTCAGCCCGGGCAGCTCGTTGAGCACGTTCAGTCCCGTCGCCAGGGTCGAGCCGCGGTAGACCGTGCCTTCGCGGACGCCGGGCAGGTAGTCCTTCATCGATTCCGGGCGGTACCACCTGGCGCCTTCGACCGCGATCCGGCCGACCACGCCTTCGATGACCTCCAGCCGGACCACGCCCGAATCCACCTTCTGGGCCGGGACGTTGACGGTGGCCAGCGAGTAGCCCTTGGCGACGTAGAAGGCGGTGACCTTGTCGGCCGCCTCGTAGATGTCGAACAGGGTGAGGGGGCGCCCGGTGAAGCTGGCGACGATGCCGCCGAGCTCGGCGGAGCTGATCAGGGTATTGCCGTAGAAGTCGAACTTGCGGACCGGGACCGCCTTGCCGCCCTTGGCGCTCGCCGCCGCGGGCGAGGACCGTTCGATCTTCGCCGGCGGGGCCGGCTGCTGGACCGCCGGTGGCTTCTTCTGGACCTGCCCGACGCTGCCCGGGGTGGTCTGCGCGGCGACGCCGCCTGCCCACAGGGTGAGAGTAAATCCGGTCAAGACGCCTGCCCGAAATCGTTGCATCCGGAATGCCCCCGTCCTCAGCAGACTCTTGGTATGCGGCGACTATAGCCAAGGGGGCCCATCGGGCCAACCACTTGAGTGACACAGTTCGCGTGATTCGGCAGGTTCGCGGCGGCCCTGGCGCGGCTCCGCCTCCTGCAAGAAACACGATCCACCGCCCAAATCGGCCACGACCCGGCTATCATTCCCCATCGGCTTCACCGGCCGCGCGAGAGACCGTCGTCCCGTTCACCCGGGGCGCCGGCGCCGAAGGCGCAACTCACGCTCGTCAATCGCTCAGGCAACAGGGAGCGCGTCCGGTCGGGGTTCTCGGCGAAGCAGCGGTCCGGGCTTCGTCGTCGACCCGGTGCCGACTCTGGAGAGCGTCCGTGTCGCGCCGATGTCGAAGGCGGGCTTCGGACCACCGATGGGGCAGGGAGGGGGCGCCGCAGGCGTCGCTTTCCGTAACTCTCAGGTCCGGGCTTCGCGCCCGGGTGGACAGAGGAGCGATCGCGGCACGTCAACGCACCGGGATCGCATGCTCAAGAAAACTGCTCTTCACGCCGAACATCTCGCGCTGGGCGCTCGGCTGGTCGACTTCGCCGGCTGGGAGATGCCGATCCAGTACCGCTCGCAGCTCGACGAGCACCATGCGGTGCGCTCCGGCGCCGGCATGTTCGACGTCGCCCACATGTGCGCGGTGGACGTGCACGGTCCGCGCACCCGCGAATTCCTGTCGCGCCTGCTGGCCAACGACGTCGCCAAGCTGACCGTCCCCGGCAAGGCGCTGTACACCTGCATGCTGCGGGAGGACGGCGGCACGATCGACGACCTGATCGTCTACTTCCGCGCCGACGACTGGTTCCGCATCGTGGTGAACGCCGGCACCGCCGACAAGGACGTCGCCTGGTTCGAACAGCATGCGCTCGCGTTCGGCGTCGAGATCCGCCGCCGCAACGACCTCGGCATCCTCGCGGTGCAGGGACCCGAGGCGCGGACCAAGGCGAGCGAGGCGTTCCCGCCGGCGCTGCAGGCGCTGGCGCTGGCGCTCGAGCCGTTCAGCTCGGCGCTGCTCGACGACTGGTTCGTCGGCCGCACCGGCTACACCGGCGAGGATGGCTTCGAGATCATCGCGCCGCACACCTACCTGGTCGACGTGTGGCACGCGCTGCTGGCGAAAGGCGTGACGCCGTGCGGCCTGGGCGCGCGCGACACGCTGCGCCTGGAAGCGGGGATGAACCTGTACGGCCAGGACATGGACGAATCGGTCGGTCCGCTGGAGTCCGGCCTGGGCTGGACCGTGGCGCTGACGCCGGGCCGGGATTTCGTCGGCCGTCCCGTGGTCGAAGCGCAGAAGGCCGGCGGTGCGCACCGGCGCCTGGTCGGCCTGGTGCTCGAGGGCCGCGGCGTGATGCGCGCGCACATGCCGGTGCGGTTCGCCGATGGCGTCACCGGTGAGACCACCAGCGGCGGTTTCGCGCCGACCATGAAGCAGTCGATCGCGTTCGCGCGGGTCGGCCCGACCGGCGAGAAGACCTGCGAGGTCGAGATCCGCGGCCAGTGGGTGAAGGCGAGGGTGGTGAAACCGCCCTTCGTCCGCAACGGCAAGGTCCTCGTTTGATTCTTTGAAGAACCGTAGCGTGCGTTGAGCGCAGCGAAACGCGCGACAGCCCGAAATCTCAGGAGACTGACTGGCAATGAGCAACATCCCCCCGAACCTCCGCTACGCCGCCTCCCACGAGTGGGTCCGCAAGGAGGCCGACGGCACCGTCACCATCGGCATCACCGATCACGCGCAGGGCGCGCTCGGCGACCTGGTGTTCGTCGAGGTACCGAAGACCGGCCGCAAGGTCGGCGCCAACGAGGCGTGCGCCGTGGTCGAGTCGGTGAAGGCCGCCTCCGACGTCTACGCGCCGATCGCCGGCGAAGTGCTGGCGGTGAACGGCAAGCTCGCCGACGCGCCCGAGATGCTCAACCAGGATCCCTACGGCGAAGGCTGGATGTGGAAGATGAAGCCGTCCGCGCCGGCCGAGATCGATGCCCTGCTCGACGGGGCGGGATATCAGAAGGTGCTCGACGCCGCGTGAAAAAGCAGGCGTCAGGCGTCAGGGGCGAAGCTTTGAGCCTGACGCCCAACGCCTGACGTCTCACCGCTCACCGCCCAACGCCTCGCAACCGACCCACCGACGATGCCCTTCATCCCCCACACCGACACCGACGTCAGCCAGATGCTCGCCGCGATCGGCGCGCCCACGATCGACGCGCTGTTCGACGAGATTCCCGCCGGCCTGAAATGCGAAGGCCTCGCCGGCGTCCCGGCCGGGCTCTCCGAGATGGAGGTCGCGCGCGTGATGGCCGGGCGCGCCGCCGAGGACGGGCGGCTGGTCAACTTCTGCGGCGCGGGCGCCTACGAGCACCACATCCCTGCCGCGGTGTGGGAGATCGTGTCGCGCGGCGAGTTCTATTCCGCCTACACGCCCTACCAGGCCGAGGCGAGCCAGGGCACGCTGCAGCTGCTGTACGAGTTCCAGACGATGATGACGGAACTCACCGGCATGGACGTGTCGAACGCTTCGCTCTACGACGGCGCGACCGCGCTCGCCGAGGCGCTGCTGATGGCCGCGCGCGCCAACCCCCGCGACGGCGGCGCGATGCACATCCTGGCGCCGCAGGCCCTGCATCCGTTCTACGCCGAGGTGGTGCGCAGCTGCACCTCGGCGCAGGGACTCGAGGTGAGCGTGCTGCCGTTCGATCCGGCGTCGGGCTGCACGCCGCAGGCCCAGGTGGGCGGCGCGCCGCCGTGCGCGGTGGTGATCGCGCAGCCGAACTTCTTCGGCCAGCTCGAGGACGTCGATGCGCTGACCGACTGGGCGCACGCCCAGGGCGCGCTGGTGGTGGCGGTGGTCAACCCGGTGTCGCTGGCGGTGCTGAAGTCGCCCGCGCAGTGGGGCGCCAAGGGCGCCGACATCGTCTGCGGCGAAGGCCAGCCGCTGGGCGCGCCGCTGGCCAGCGGTGGTCCGTACTTCGGCTTCCTCACTGCGAAGAAGGCGCTGGTGCGGCAGATGCCGGGCCGCATCATCGGCCGCACCGTCGATCTCGAGGGACGGCCCGGCTACACGCTGACCCTGCAGGCGCGCGAGCAGCACATCCGCCGCGCCAAGGCGACGTCGAACATCTGCACCAACCAGGGGCTCCTGGTGACGGCGGCGACCATCCACATGTCGCTGCTCGGCCCGGTGGGCCTGGCCAAGGCGGCCTCGTCGTCGATGGCGAACACCGCCCGGCTGACCAGCGAGCTGACGCTGATTCCCGGCGTCAGCACGGTGTTCGCCGGCCCGCGGTTCCACGAGGTGGTGCTGAAGCTGCCGCGCGCGGTGGGCCCGGTGCTCGAGGGCCTGGCCGATGCCGGGATCCTGGGCGGCTACGACCTGTCGCGGCACTACCCCGAGCTCGGCCATGCCCTGCTCACCTGCGCCACCGAGATGCGCAGCGCGGACGACATCCGGCTGTATTCGCAGACCCTGCACCGCCTCCTGGCGGTCTGAAAGAGGAGAAACAACGATGGCTACGATCACCCTGCGCGGCAATGCGGTCGAGACGAGCGGCGACCTTCCGGCGGCCGGCACCGAGGCGCCGGGCTTCCGCCTGGTCGGCCGCGACCTGAAGGACGTGTCGCTGCACGACTTCGCCGGCAAGAAGAAGGTGCTGAACATCTTCCCGTCGGTGGACACGCCCACCTGCGCGATGTCGGTGAAGAAGTTCAACGAGCACGCGCGCGCCAACAAGAACGTGGTGATGCTGATGATCTCGGCGGACCTGCCGTTCGCGCAGGGCCGGTTCTGCGGCGCCGAGGGCCTGTCGAACGTGGTGACGCTGTCGATGATGCGCGGCCGCAATTTCGCGAAGGACTACGGCGTGCTGATCGAGACCGGTCCGCTGGCCGGCCTGTCGGCGCGCGCCTGCCTGGTGCTCGACGAGAACAACGTGGTGCGGCACGCGGAGATGGTGAAGGAGATCGCGGACGAGCCGGACTACGACGCCGTGCTCAAGGCGATGAGCTAGGAAATCGCTGCGCGATTTCCTCATTTGAAAAGCCTCGGGGCGAGCGCTTCGCGCCCGGCCCCTCGCAAAGCAAGGAATTGAGTCGCTTCAACGATGACTGAGAAACTGATCTTCGAAATTTCATCCCCGGGCCGCGGCGCCTACGCCCAGCATGCGCCGGTGGAAGAAGACCTGTCCGCGATTCCCGCCGCCCTGCGTCGCACGTCGCCGCCGAAGCTGCCGGAAGTCTCCGAACTGCAGGCCGTGCGCCACTACACCCGCCTGTCGCGCCGCAACTTCGGCATCGACACGCACTTCTACCCGCTGGGCTCCTGCACCATGAAGTACAACCCGCGGGCCTGCAACAAGCTCGCGATGCTGCCGGAGTTCACCGGGCGCCATCCGCTGGCGCCGGAGTCGCACTCGCAGGGCTTCCTGGCCTGCATGTACGAACTGCAGGACATTCTGCGCGAGGTCACCGGCATGGCGGAGGTGTCGCTGTCGCCGATGGCGGGCGCACAGGGTGAATTCGCCGGCGTCGCGATGATCCGCGCCTATCACCGGTCGCGCGGCGACGATGCCCGCAAGGAGATCCTGGTTCCCGACGCCGCGCACGGCACCAACCCGGCGACGGCGACGATGCTCGGCTACGTCGCGCGCGAGATTCCGACCAACGACGACGGCGACGTCGATCTCGACGCGCTGCGCGCGGCGTGCGGTCCGCAGACCGCCGGCATCATGCTCACCAACCCGAGCACCCTGGGCGTGTTCGAGCGGCGCATCGAGCAGATCGCGGCGATCGTCCACGGGGCCGGCGGCCTGCTGTACTACGACGGCGCCAACCTCAACGCGATCCTCGGCAAGGTCCGGCCCGGCGACATGGGCTTCGACGTCATCCACATGAACCTGCACAAGACCTTCTCGACGCCGCATGGCGGCGGTGGTCCGGGTGCAGGCGCGGTGGGCGTGTCGGAGCGGCTCAAGCCGTTCCGGCCGGTGCCGTGCGTGGGCAAGGTCGGCGATTCCACCGACTACCGCTGGCTCGACGAGCGCGACATCCCGCAGACCATCGGCCGCCTGTCGGCGTTCATGGGCAACGCGGGGGTGCTGCTGCGCGCCTACGTCTACGCGCGGATGCTCGGCCGCGAGGGCATGCATCGCGTCGCCGAGTTCGCGACGCTCAACGCGAACTACCTGGCGGCGCGGCTCAAGGAGAAGGGGTTCGACCTCGCGTTCCCGACGCGGCGGGCGAGCCACGAGTTCATCGTCACGCTGAAGAAGCAGAAGCAGTCGCTGGACCTCACCGCGACCGACGTGGCCAAGCGGCTGCTCGACTTCGGCATCCACGCGCCGACCGTGTACTTCCCGCTGCTGGTGCCCGAGTGCCTGCTGATCGAGCCGACCGAGACCGAGGACCGGGTCACGCTCGACCATTTCGTCGACGCGATGGTGGCGATCTGGGAGGAGGGCAAGGCGGACATCAAGAAGTTGAAGGGCGCGCCGTACACCATGCCGGTGCGGCGGCTCGACGACGTGCGGGCGGCGCGGCAACTGGACGTCAAGTGGAATCCGGTCGCCTGACCCGTTTATCGTCATCCTGAGCGACGCGAAGGATCTTTGGGCCGCAACACGGGATCCTCCGCTCCGCCCAGGATGACCATCCTACTTTTGCAATCGAGATTCCCATGTCAGCGCTCATCTGCGGTTCCTTCGCCTACGACACCATCATGGTGTACCCGGGCTACTTCAAGAACGAGATCCTCCCGGACAAGGTCCACATCCTCAACGTGTCGTTCCTGGTGCCGCAGTTGCGCCGCGAGTACGGCGGCTGCTCCGGCAACATCGCCTACAACATGCACATGCTGGGCGCGCCGGTGCTCGCGATGGGCACGGTCGGCAAGGATTTCGACGCCTATGCGGCCTGGATGGACAAGTGCGGCATCTCGCGCGAGGGCCTCAAGGTGGTCCCCGAGGCCTACACCGCGCAGGCGTACATCACCACCGACCTCGACGACAACCAGATCACCGCCTTTCCAGCACATTGGGATCCTAAGCTTAGAATTCCACGTGGACAAGTTGTCGCG
>JADMIO010604061.1_pt1 | contig 36298 bp, 26 predicted proteins | sample 8958161 | NCBI WGS metagenome assembly JADMIO01 (sample SAMN16585339, study PRJNA669376) | soil metagenome | isolation source: Crop rotation soil | place: USA: Cullars Rotation, Alabama | collected 2011
CGCGACAACTTGTCCACGTGGAATTCTAAGCTTAGGATCCCAATGTGCTGGAAAGGGATCGATACACCCTCGGGCGCGAAGCCCATTGCCATTGGTGCGATTGTTTCTGATTCAGGCCCGGCGCAGGTCTTCGGCGGCAACATCGCGATCATGCCGATCCAAACCGCGCAGAAACTTTTCAAAAGCCCCAACCGTTTCGACCGCATTGAGATTATCGTGACCGGCGCGGGGCCGACAGCAGTCGATGGAAACGGTGCGGAGCTGATCGACCAGGCGGCGCGGCGGCTTCGCGAAGCCCTCGGCCCGGATTACAAAATAGGACCTCCGCCTGAAGGGAACTCGTTTCTCGATGACGCGATGTCGCGCATCAAGGCGCTCATGGGCATAAGCGTCCTCGCGCTGCTTGTCGGAATCTTCATCATTTATAACTCGGTCTCGATTTCCGTCGTCGAGCGGCTCAAGGAAATCGGAACGCTCCGGGCGATGGGGGCGACGAAGGCGCAAATCTTCGGAGTGATTCTTCTCGAATGGTCGATCATCGGCTGCATCGGCTCCGCGGCGGGCGTTGCCATCGGATTCATCCTGGCACGTTCACTGATTCAATTGACGAATCACGAAGTGAACGTCGTCGTGCCGATCGTGCAGATTGATGAGGTCCTGCTCGCGCCGCGCACGGCCTTCGGCGGACTTTTCCTCGGCATCATGACGACCCTCTTTGCTGCTTATTTTCCTGCGCGCGCCGCGATGAGCGTCGCCCCCATTGAAATCCTTCGGCAGGGCCTCTATCGGCTCCGAATGATTTCCGGCTACAAAAGGCTTTTCTGGGTAGGCCTCGTATTGATCGCGCTTGCGTCCCTGGCATGGTCGGGGGCAATTGTGTTCGAAAATATTGGACTCGTCAGCGCGTTCGTTTCGTTTCTCGGCGCTTCGCTTGCGCTACCCCAATTGACGTTCTGGCTCGCGCGCGCGTCGCGGCCTTATCTTGGAAAAATGTTTCATCTTGAAGCGTTCCTCGCCGCGGACAACATTTCCAAGTATCCGCAACGCACTGCATTGACCGTCGTCGCGCTGGGCGGTGCGCTGGGGATGATGATCGCCGCGTCGGCTCTCGTCGAGAGCTTCAAGGCGCGTGGTGAACGATGGATGCGCAGCACCTTCCCCTTTGATTGTTCGATCAATGCCACCGATCTCGCGAACGCGCTCTATACGAATGCGAGCTTTCCTGAAGATTTGACCGACGAGATTAACAAGATCGATGGCGTGTCATTCACCTACGGCGTGCGCGGCGCGTTTCAGGATTTCAACGGCAAAACGGTGATGCTTCTGGCGCCGGAGCTCGAGGGTTACAATCGCATGCAGAAGGAACACGGGTACGAGAATTTCATTCCGCCCGCCGACTTGCCGGAGATGCTCGCCGGGCGCGGCATCGGGGTGTCGGAGAATTTCGCTGCGAGACACAACGTGAAGAAGGGCGACTCCATCGAACTGGCTACGCTGCATGGCCCGCGCAAATTCAGAGTTCTCGGGACGATGGAGGATTATACCTGGCCGCAAGGGACGATCTTCATCGATCGCAGTGTCTACAAACAGCTCTGGGATGATGCGACCCTCACGTATCTGAACATCAAATACAAGCCCGGCGTAGACCGCGACGAGATGTCCCACAAGCTGGCCGATTCATATAAGGGGCGATATAATTTATTCCTCTATGACGTTGAGGCCCTCGTCAAAGTGGGGGACGACACCTTGAACCAATCCCTGAAGCTGACGAACGTTCAGGTATTTGTCGCCGTTCTTATCGGCTTTCTCGGCATCGTGAATACGCTTCTCATCTCGGTCTTCCAACGCAAACGTGAGATCGGCCTCTTGCGCGCCGTCGGCATGACGCGCGGGCAAATCGTTCGCATGGTCGTCATTGAATCCGTATTTCTCGCGATCATCGCTGCCATCCTCGGGATCGGACTCGGCCTGGTCGGCGCGAAGTGGCCGTTGGCCATTCATCTCTACATGCTCAGCGGCTTTTTCATGCCTCTCGCGATTCCCTGGAACTACATTTGGCTCGCATTCACCTGTGCGCTGGTCATCGGATTTCTTGCGGCGTTCATCCCCGCCAGGCATGCCTCTCGTGTCAACGTGCTCGAGGCGATCGGGTATGAATAGGTTCAAAACTTTAACCGATCGAGAGGCTTCATGAAGACTCGGCTTTACCTCGTGCGCCACGGCGCGACAGTGCTCACCGCCGAAGATCGCTTCGCCGGGTCGTCCGACGTTCCGTTATCGGATGAAGGCCGCTCGCAAGCCGTTACGCTGGGAAATCGACTCGTTAACGAGGCCATCTCCGCCGTCTATTGCAGCGATATGAGCCGCGCGATCGAAACGGCGTCAATTCTCGCTCTGCCCCATGCACTCACCCCGACACGGAAACCGGCCCTGCGCGAAGTCGATCATGGTCACTGGGAAGGCATGCGCCACAAGGACGTGGAAGAAAATTTTGCCAAGGAATACGCCGCATGGGATGCCGATCCGCTTCTGGCGGCGCCCCGTGGGGGGGAATCAGGCCTCGCCGTTCTCGCCCGTTCGCTCCCCGCGCTGCGCGAGATCCTGATGAGCCACACCGGTCAAAACGTTTTGGTTGTTTCTCACAAGGCAACGATTCGCATTCTCGTCGCGAGTCTGCTGGGCATGGACCTTCGTATGTATCGTCGCCGTCTCACTCAGGATTTGTGCTGCCTAAACGTTTTTGATTTCAAGGAAGCTTCCGACCCCCAGCTGGTTTTGCTCAACGATATCTCGCATTACTATCCAAGCCCGCGCTGAACCTGCGTCCGGGGATTTCCTGCCCTGCCTTCTGCTGGCACGCTTCTAGCGTTTCCTTTGGAGCATGGGCGCTCACGCCGAATCCTAGAGCTTAAAAGCGGAGCAACGATCATGGCGGACGGCGCGACGAAAAATGCGGAGCAAGCCAAACAATTTCTGCCCCAGCATCAGGATGAACAACCCGGCATCGAAAGCGAGATGACGCCGCGCCCGAAGGCGGACGACTCAAGCTATCGGGGCAGCGGAAAGCTCAAGGGGAAGGTTGCGATCATTACGGGCGGAGACAGCGGTATCGGCAGGGCCGTTTCGATCTTCTTTGCCCGCGAAGGCGCGAACATCGCGATCGTCTACCTCAATGAGCACCAGGACGCGGAAGAGACGCGTGGCCTCGTCGAGAAGGAGGGTGGGCGTTGCATCATTCTTAGCGGCGACATCGGGGAAGAAAAATTCTGCACGGAGGCAGTACGGAAAACGTTTTTGGCTTTCGAGCGGCTGGACATTCTTGTCAACAATGCCGCCGAGCAGCACGTGCGGGAGAATCCGGAGGACATCAGCGCTGATCAACTGGAGCGCACCTTCCGAACCAACATCTTCTCTCAATTTTTCATGACGAAGGCCTCCCTGAAACACATGAAGGAGGGCAGCGTTATCATCAACTCGACTTCCGTAACGGCGTATCGGGGCAGTCCCCACCTTATCGATTATGCCTCCACAAAAGCAGCCATCGTGGGCTTTACCCGATCACTCGCAGCCAACTTGACGAAGAGAAACATTCGCGTAAATGCCGTCGCGCCGGGACCCGTATGGACCCCCTTGATTCCGGCGACTTTCCCCGAGGAGAAAGTGGAGGAGTTTGGCGCAAAGTCCCCGATGGGTCGTGCCGGTCAGCCCGAGGAAATTGCTCCCTCGTATGTTTTCCTCGCCTCGGATGATTCGTCGTTTATGACGGGGCAGGTTCTTCACCCAAATGGGGGGGAGATTGTGAACGGGTAAAGCAGCTTCTAAACGAGCGGGGTTTTGCAGGCAACGTTTGAACTCCTCTTCCCCCCGTCTGTAGTTATTATCAGGACTCGAATTGCAAAGCGAATTGCATCTTCCGTCACAATCGATCCCGTAAGAACTTGAAGGGAAGGCAATTCCACAAATCACCCAGTTTCGTTCAAGTCTTCCGAGTTGGGCTACTCCCAAATTAAGCACACTCGCTTACCTGTCACCGGGTCGACTCCCCATAAGATACATCTTGTGGCGTCTGCCGGTTTTTCTTTAACGGTCACGAGGGCTACCTTTTTCGCCAAGTGTGGACGACGCCCCGCCGTTTTCTTAATGTCGTCCATCATTTCGGTAACCTCAGCTTTTTCCTTTGACTTCGCCATAGTGATCGCCTTTCTCTAGAGTTAGAAATGGGTATTGTTAGTTTTGTTGATCATAAGGCATATCGACGCGGAGTGTTTCCGCGGGGTGGCTACTATCCGGAACGGTAATCGCCAAGACTGGTTTGTTGGGCTTCAAAATGGATGCAGAACCTTCGGTGGGCTTGATGACTGCGGCCATAAACTGGACTTCCACGGTAGTAGAAGCTAGAGAGTATGGTATACGAATTTCGCCTTCTTTTCCAGAAGCCGAACCGATTACCTTTCCACCGTCTCCAGGAATCTTGGCAACATAGGCTGCTTCGTCCACATTCGTTGATATTTTTATCGTGTAATCCCTATCAGGTTTCGGAAGGGGGCGATCGTAGGCGGGGGTTGCGAAGTTCCACAATGTACAATCAGGGAACGCACGTGAAGCCACCTGCTCGAAAACATCATCATTCTCTGCTTCCGGCACTCTGTTGAAGAATCCTGTCATTCCCTTGTCGTATACGTGGCGGGCTACGCCGACCACGAGTGCGTTTGCTTTTACAGAGGAAACGACCGGCTTGCAGAAGTATGCCGCTGGGATTCTGGGATCTGTTGTGCCTTCCGAGGGAACTTCGAGCATAAGGTCGAATGAGTATGATCCACTCACCTTAATATTTCGTAGTCCGCGCAGGTCGACATAAAAGCCCCTTCCTCCCTCAAGAATTCCATTGGTCCGCTTGGCAATGGCCTCCTTAAGGTCTCTTTCGAAGCCTTCCGTATATGTATAGGATGCCTCCCCTCCGAGCGACATTCCCCTGGCGCTCGCCAAGGTATTCGTAATATCGTCACCAACCTTTTGGACGGTCTGGTCCGAAGAGGACTGAGTCTGGCCATATGTGGCCTTGACAGCGCCGGTAGAGCTCTGTTTGAAGAGCCCACGAGTATAGTCCAGAATATCAGCCCCCTTTGGCGAAAAATCCAGGATACGGACACCCTTCCTGTAGTCCTCGGGATCCAGCATCAGAATTGTTCCGATAAAGGCCGTTGAGTCGTCATTGCGTGGAGTATGCAACTCCGCACTAACGTCTATTGAAAGGCGGGGGTAATAATAGAAAATGTCATACCCCTTCTCATCTATATGATGTAAAGCCGTTGTGGAATCCGCTTCAGGCTGGTTCATAATAATCGCGTTCAAGGCCGCCAGAAGATCCGCTTTCTTATCCTTGCTCAGGGATGAATCTGCCGATACCTTGAGAATCTGGTCACGAACCGAAGCTATACGTCCCGTTGCCATCCCGGGACTTGTCTCCGTCCTTCGGATGAGAAGTGATAAATCTAATACCTTTGGGTCCTTTGCGCCGTACTTAGAGAAAGAATGTGATGCAAAGACCTTATTGTATCCCAGAATGAGGCCTTTAACGTCAACAAGTGCCCGCCGATAGCTTAAGAAATGGTCCGTAAAGATTCCACTCCCAGGAACGACAGATACGCTGCGGCGGCCGCCTCGCATGCTTAGATTGAAATACTCTGGGTAGAAGGAAGCGAGTTCTGAGAATTTCGGCTCTGAACTTGGCAGTTCCTTTATTACAATGCGTTTTCCGGTTCCAACTTGAACGCAGGAACATAGGATTGCCATCGAGAGAACGACGAGGGTCAACTGGATACGTTTCATGAAAATCTTTCTTTCATCGAAATGTTTAAATGCTATTAATCAGATATCTCCTTCAGCAAAACATGAGCCGATTAAGTGTTAGAAACTAAGGGATTCAAACCTTGAATAGAATTTGAATCTTCCAAACTCAATAGTAGTAGAACTCAGCGTCGACAAATGGGCGGCCGTAGACTGGGAAAAACTGCTGAGAACTGAGAAAATTTAGGAGTCCCCCCGATGACATTCTGGAACAAAATTGGCCAGATGGCCAAAATTAAGGGGCAGGGTTGCCAAAGAGAATCGTGGTCTATGGGTGCCTGATTGGCGAAAGCTATAGGTGAAATCCCGTTACTCAAAGCCATTCTTGGGTACTCACGCCACCGCTTCTGCTCTTGCCGTCCAACTTCCTTGGCTTGAGTGCAATTTGCAAGGGGGGTGGGTGTAAGAGATGGGTGTAAGGCGGGGTGAAAAAAGGGTTAGCCAATCAGCTAACCCTCGTAAATTGAATGGCGTCCCCATGGGGATTCGAACCCCAGTTACCGCCGTGAAAGGGCGATGTCCTAGGCCGGGCTAGACGATGGGGACGCATCTGCGGCGGAATCGCTGAATTTCCGCCATTACTCCAATAACACCAACGAGAAATGGTGAGCGCGGAGGGAATCGAACCCTCGACCAACGGCTTAAAAGGCCGCTGCTCTACCGGCTGAGCTACGCGCTCGCAAACGCAGGCCGGGAGGGGCCGGTTCCCGGTCCACACCCAGGTCGGTAACTCTTCCGGCAAAACCGCACTTCCGGCGGCCAAGTTGATGATTCTACGGGTTGACGGGAAGAAGGTCAAAAAATTTCTCCCTACACCCCGGTTCATCTAACAAATTGTGAGACAGAACTTCTTCGGATCACGAAAATACAATTCACACTTGCCAATCTGCACCCCGCAAGCTAGAACGCGGACCATCCAACTGGCAGCTCGGTACCCTGAAGGTAGAGGGCAGCAGCAAATTAAGGAGCTATTCCATGTCGCGTCGTGTTGTCATCTGTCTTATCAGCTTGTTTTTGATCGCGGTGGGTGGACGCGGGGCAGAGCCTCGTCGAACTCAGAACGTCATCATCATGGCTTGGGACGGATTTCGGTGGCAGGAGTTTTTCGGCGGCGCTCAGGATCCCCTGCTGAACTCCAAGCCCGCGGGGGGCCAGAGTGATCCCGAGGCCTTGAAGAAGGCCTATGGGGGCGATTCCCCGGAAAAGAGGCGAGAGACGCTCCTGCCTTTTGTCTGGGGCACGATTGCGAAGGAGGGGCAGATCTTTGGCGATATCTCGAAGAATGCTCCGGCCCGGCTCACGAACGGAATGAAGTTCTCATATCCTGGGTATAGTGAAATGTTTTGCGGTTTTGGCGATCCGCGAATCGACTCGAATAATAAGATCAACAATCCGAATTTATCGGTTTTGGAGTTTCTTAACGCCAAACCGGCGTTCAAAGATAAAGTCGCGGCGATCTGCACGTGGGACGTCTTTCCGTCGATTTTCCGCGTCAGCGAAAGCAAGCTGCCGGTTTTGTCGGGCTGGCACCACATCCAGGACGATCCCCTTGGCGAGCGCCAGCTCCGCGTCAATGAGATGGTCGATAATCTTCCCCACTATTGGGCCGATAATACGTTCGATCTGCTGACCTTCGAATCGACCCGCGATTATATTCCCAGGCACAAACCCCGGATGCTGTTCATCGGCCTTGGCGAAACCGATGAATGGGCACACGCCCGGCGTTATGATCTCTATCTCGATGCCGCGCGCAATTCCGACCGATTTGCCGGGGAAGTCTGGGCGACGATTCAACGAACGCCGGAATACAAGGACAAAACGACGCTGATTCTGATTTGCGACCACGGGCGCGGTTCAACGCCCGTCGATTGGACCGATCATGGCAAGAAGGTCGAAGGGGCCGAATTCATCTGGATCGCCATCATCGGGCCCGATACGCCGGCCAAAGGCGTGCGAGAAGGCATTGAGGTAACCCAATCGCAAATCGCCGCGACGATTGCCGGTCTGTTGGGGGAAGATTTCAAGTCGGCAAGTCCCAACGCGGCAGACCCTTTGCCGGATGTTGGTTGTGTCCCATTGAAAAAATAGGTAATTGAACCGCACAGCGGCCAGCACGAAGAGATTGGGGATCGGGAGGTCACGGATGAAAGCTTTAGCTAGTTTCGGATTGTTGGTGTTGGCGATGTCGTCTGCCAGCGCGCAACAGGGCGACCGATTTCAATCCCTCAAGCGCGATGGGACCCTCACGGCGCACGTCGGCCGGCAGGCCGATGGACGGATCATCGTGCCGACCAATCAGGTGCTTGATCCCGCTGGCGAGCAAATCGAGTTTCCCGGTAGGCCTTTCGATTTTCTCCTCTCCCCCGATGAACGCACGTTGGTCGTGAAAGTGCACGATAGTGTCCTATTTGTGGACGTCGAATCGCGCAAAGTCGTCCGTTCCATTCCGCTGAAGGAAAATAGTTTTCATGGAATCGCCGGGACGAAGGATTTGGCCAAGATTTTTGTGAGCCGTTCCGAGGAAGGCATTGCCGTGCTTCAGACTGCCAACGCGGAAAAATCCCCGATCGAGAAAAAGATTTCGTTGCCCAAAAAGGCGGGCGCCCGCACCGGGCCCGTCCCTGGCGGACTCGCCCTGGCGGAAGATGGGCGGACACTTCTCGCGACTTTCAGCCGGAACAATACGCTTGCCTTAATCGATCTTTCGACTGAGACCGCCGAGGAAATTCCCGTGGGTATTGCGCCTTATGGCGTGCTGGTGAAGGATGCGCGGGCGTACGTCAGCAACTGGGCGGGAAGGCCTCCGAACGAGGGCGATCCAACAGGTCCGACTTCGGGATCGAAGATGATTGTCGATCCCAAGACCTTCGCCGCGGCAAGCGGAACGATCTCCGTCGTCGATCTCGCGGCGAAAAAGGAAATCGCTTCCATTGAAGTCGGCTTTCACCCTTCCGGCATGGTAATCAATCCAGCGCGGAATCGCCTCTTCGTAACAAACGCGAACAGCGATACCATCTCAGTCATCGAGCTTGACTCCCATAAAGTCGTTGAAACGATCCCCGTTCGCCCGGCGAAGGAGTTACCGTACGGAAGCGCGCCGAACGCGGTTGAAATCAGCCCCGACGGCAAGACACTCTTCGTGGCGAGCGGCTCGAACAACTGCATTGCCGTTCTCGAATTAAGCTCGGCTGCCAGCGCCATATCTGGTGCCCCAGAGAAAAGCAGCATCAAGGGCCTGATCCCGACCGGATGGTATCCGGGCGCCGTGAAGCTCGATAAGGCGGGAACCCAATTGTACATCGCCAACATCAAAGGCGTCGGCTCGTTAAACGTACCGAAGGGGAAGCGAGGCGGACAGAGCAGAGACCAGATGGGCTCGATCTCGATCATCCCCGTTCCGAACGAGCAGGAACTGGCCTCCTACACCAGCCGCGTACATGCGAACAATCGGATGCAGTGGTCGATGATGGGCTTGCAGCGCACGGAGGCCAGTGCGAAACCCGTCCCCGTTCCATTATTCGAAAATGAAAAATCGGTGATCAAGCACGTGATTTACATCATCAAGGAAAACCGCACTTACGATCAGATTCTTGGCGACATGCCGAAGGGAAACGGGGACAAGGAGCTTTGTCTTTTCGGGGCTGAAGTAACTCCCAATCACCATGCGTTGGCCGATCAGTTCACTCTATTCGACAACTTCTATTGCAGCGGAATCCTGAGCGCCGATGGTCACCATTGGGCGACCGCCGCGTATGCGACCGATTACCTCGAGCGAGGATTCGGAGGCTGGCCGCGCAGCTATCCTTACGAAGGAGACGACATGCTGGCCAATTCAGCGGGCGGATTTATCTGGGACAAGGTCCTCGCGAAGGGATTGACGTTCCGCGACTACGGCGAGATGACGCAGGCAATGATCACTCCGCCGGGCCTGAGTTTTCTACAAATCTACCGCGACTTTAAGGAGGGCATCGGAAAGGTTAAGCTCAAGTCCACGACGAAACTAAAAACAATCGAACCTTACATCTGCCCTAATTACATTGGATTTCCCGGTACCGTTCCGGACGTCATGCGCGCCGACATTTTCATCAAGGAATTGAAACAATTCGAAGCGAACGGGAATTTGCCCAACTTTATCGTGATGCTGCTACCTTGCGATCACACGATGGGCACCAAACCGGGCCGGCCGACGCCGCGCGCGTGCGTGGCCGATAATGATCTAGGCTTGGGCCGAATTGTCGAGGCGGTTTCCCATAGCAAGTTTTGGCCGGAGACGTGCATCTTCGCAACAGAGGACGATCCTCAGGCCGGCCTTGATCACGTCGACGGCCATCGCACCATCGCGATTGTCGCCAGTCCATATGTCAAGCGCGGCTACGTCGATTCCACGAACTACAATCAGACCGGGTTGCTCCGCACAATTGAACTGATCCTTGGGCTTTCGGCGATGAATCAGATCGATCTCTCCGCGACGCCCATGGCCGCCTGTTTTCAGGATGAGCCCGACCGCACACCCTATGTCTCGGTGCCGAACAATATCCCCATTGATGAGATGAATCCCGATCTAACAGCCACCAAAGGGAAGCAGCGATACTGGGCAAAAAAATCGATGGAAGAAGATTTGGATGAAGTGGATGAGGCCGATGAAGATACCCTCAACCGCATTATTTGGCACTCCGTGAAGGGATACGACGTCCCCTATCCGGAAACTAAAAACAGCAATCCCGAACGCGATTAATCAGGGTCCGTTTTATGCTAGAATCTTTATTAGGTCCCGAGGGGACAGGAGGAAAGCATGAAACGAAAATTCATACAATCAACGATAATTGTTTTGGGGGCGTTGACATTTTTGGGTACCTTTCCAAACGATGTCTCCGCGCGAACCGGTCGTCATTATATCGGCCAGTCGTATCGGCAGGAAAATCGCAGAACCTACGGCATCAGATATCGCTGCAATGGTGGGCAATACACAAGGCAGGGAGCCTTGCGCTCCGGGAGCGGCAGCCCATGGAGAAGCAAGGTCAACACTGACGTGATTCGCGGCTACGCGCGACGCGGGGGCTATCCTTCCTACGGTCAACGCAGGCCCCAGACTGTGCCGGTCGAGCGATTCTACCGTCGTTAATCGATAATCATGATCCGAATTGGTGATCGCTGAGCCGAAAGATATCGCCACTGCTCACGGTCCCGTTAGTCGGATCGTATAAGGTGTATTTGATAATGGCTGTGGCAGGGGGCGGAAGAGTAGCGCCCTCTTCTGTAAAGAGTTCAGGACTATAACCTGGATAAAATGCTAAAGCCGTAATCGTCGGATCGAATCCGCCGCCACTGTCCTGATAAACATCCATGTCGATGTCCGGACCCATACTTTCCAAGGCAAAGCGGGACGGTCCCTCGATTGGCATTGAGCCATAACGATACCAGCGTACGTTGAAAGGAAAGGCGAGGCCGTTCAACTGCTGGCGAAAAACGTCTTCGGGGATGCTCGTAAGGTAAGCCACCGGTGTTGTCACGAAAATACCGCCGAAAATGGCTGAGAGGTCCGGGTAGGAGTTATTGTCGACGTGATAAGCCTCCAAGCCCGTCGCGATGGATCGCATGTCGGCCTTGGCCCGCGAGACCTTCGCCCGGACTTGGGCTTCGAGGAAATTCGGGACTGCGATTGCAGCCAGGATCGCGATGATCGCCACGACGATCAGCAACTCGATCAGGGTAAAAGCCTTCTTCATTCGAAAATAATCCTTAGGCGAACATAATCATTGGGATTAAGGTAGAGGCTACTTCGCGGCCGGAGGGGGGCCGCCCGAACGGGGACCGCCAGGCCGAGGGCCGCCGGGAAAACCGCCGCGCGAGAAGACTTCGCGCATTTTCATCATCAATTGGCGGCTCTCGGCGGGAGTGAGCGCGGCGCGGGTTTCTTCCATGCGTTTTCGCATCTCTTCTCCCATTTTTTTGAATTCCTCGCGCTGTGCGGGATCAATCTGTCTCTCAATTTCGTCCCGCATCTTTTCCGCCTGGGCCGGGTCCGTGATATCCGGCTGAACCTTTGGGCGCTTCTGCATCATTGCCTGCATGTTCTTTCGCATCTCGGGCGAGGGCATCTTGAATTCCTGCGTATATCCGTTGTTGCCCGACGCGCCAAGCCTTTGAGCCCGCGACCGGTTGATGCTCCAACCCACGGTTGCGATCAGGCAGACAATCGCGGCGCCGAGCATGATCTTTTCTCGCATACAGAACTCCAGTAGTTCGGAAACAGCCTTAAAACGACTCTGGCGGATTGCAGGCGGCAAACTATTCAGGCGCCTGGGGCATCCGTTTAGTTGACCCGGCCTCCCGCGGAAATGTTTGCCCGATTTTTTGGGCACACGTTCTCACGTCCAAATTTCTCTATTTTTCGTATTTTCCGATTGCTATCATCAACAGCTTAAACGTCTGGAACAGACCCCGCGATGTTACGTTGGGGAAAGACATTCCTGGGCGAATTTACTTCAGAATTGACGGGGCTGGACGAGCCTAAAGGGATAGAAAAACAATGGCCATTCGGGTAGGCATCAACGGATTCGGTCGGATCGGGCGGCTCGTTTACCGCGCGGCATTAGAGAACAAGGAAATCGAGGTCGTGGCCGTCAACGACCTCACCGATACCGCAACTTTGGCCCATTTGCTTAAATATGATTCTGTCCACGGGACGCTCAATCACGAGGTCCTCGCGAAGGAATCTTCGATCAGCGTCGAGGGCAAAGACGTTAAGGTTTTTTCCAAAAAGGATCCAAAGGAATTGCCCTGGGCGGACGCGGGTGCCGACATTGTGATCGAGAGCACAGGGATTTTTACAAAGCGGGCCGCGGCGGCGGCGCATCTTACCGGAGGGGCGAAGAAGGTCATCATCTCCGCTCCCGCAAATGACGCCGATATCACGATCGTCCTGGGCGTGAATGACAACCTTTACGATCCGGCAAAGCATCAGGTCCTGAGCAACGCTTCCTGCACAACGAACTGCCTCGCCCCCGTGGCCAAAGTGCTCGACGAACAGTTTGGCATCGAGCACGGGTTGATGACGACGATTCACTCCTACACCAACGATCAACGTATTCTCGATTTTGTGCATTCTGACCTGCGTCGAGCCCGCGCTGCCGCGGTCTCGATGATTCCGACTTCAACCGGGGCGGCCTCGGCCATCGGCTTGGTGATCCCAAGTTTAAAAGGCAAGCTGGACGGCCTTGCGATCCGCGTTCCGACGCCCAACGTTTCACTTGTGGATCTCACGGCCAAATTGAAAAAGAAAACATCGAAGCAGGAGATCAACGCGGCGCTGAAATCCGCCGCGGAAGGGCCGTTGCGCGGGATTCTGGGTTTCAATGAGCTTCCTCTGGTTTCTACGGATTACAATCACTGCAATTTCTCCTCCGTCGTCGACGGGCTTTCGACAAACACAATTGACGGCGACTTTGCCAAGGTTCTGAGCTGGTACGATAACGAGTGGGGTTACAGCAACCGGGTTGTCGACCTGGCGGCACTCGTCGGAAGCAAGCTGTAATGGCCACGCGAAGACCGATCGTCGCCGGAAATTGGAAAATGTATAAGACCGCCACAGAGGCGGAAGAACTTATCGGCGCGCTTCTGCCATTGGTGAAGGATGCGTCGTCGGAAGTTGTCGTTTGTCCGCCGTTCACGGGGCTTGATCGCGTCGGGAAACTTCTCAAGGGCTCGGTAGTTTCGTTGGGGGCCCAGAATGTTTATTGGGAAAGAGAAGGGGCCTATACCGGGGAGATTGCGCCTCCGATGCTCGTTGATTTGGGGGTCCGGTACGTGATCGTCGGGCACTCTGAAAGGCGGCAGTATTTTCATGAAGAGAACGCGACCGTCAACGGGCGGGCCTTGGCGGCTTTGGGGGCTGGCCTGAAGCCTGTGATTTGCGTCGGCGAGCGGCTGGATCAGCGCGAATCGGGAAGTACGAATGAAGTCATCACCACCCAGGTGCGCGGAGCCCTCAAAGGTTTTACGCCGGAGCAGCTCCGTGCTTCCGTTCTGGCCTACGAACCTGTCTGGGCAATCGGGACGAACAAGACCGCGACGCCTGAGCAGGCGCAGGAAGTTCACCAAATGATTCGGCAACTGATCGCCGAACTTTTCGGTAAGGGCGCGGCCGATGGCCTTCGGATTCAATACGGGGGAAGCGTGAAGGCAGACAATGCCGAAAAGCTATTGGATCAACCGGATATCGATGGGGCATTGGTCGGCGGGGCGAGCCTCAAGGCCGATTCTTTTGCGGCCATCGTCAAGGCTGCAAAGTAATCCGTCCAGAATAAGCCGCGCACGACATCCTCCTGGCATCGACGAAGCGAGAATCTTCCGATTATTTTGGACGTTGCGCGGCTGCCGCGGGACCGGGCCCGGCCGTGTTTTTTCTTGCTGCCTGAATCTGGTTGGCGAGGCGCGTCAAGGACGTGTTGCCGGGGTTTCGTTTCACCAGTTCCTGCACAAGGGCCTCAGCTTCATCAATCCTTCCCTGCTCGAGAAGCGCCTTTGCGAGGTCGTAACGGGCGTGATCGGAGTGTTCGCCGTTGGGATTCAGCTCCAGCGACTTCCTTAGATACCCTTCAGCCTTTACCGCCTTGCCGAGCTTCAAAGCCGTTCGCGCGAGTTGATGGTACGCGTCGGCGTCCGCAAACGCGCGCTTCATGTAATACTCGGCCTGCGCGTCGTTTTCCTGGCTCAAATGTGCGCGGCCAAGGGCGGCAAACGCCTGCTCGTCCTTTTCAGGATGCGCTTTTTCAATAAACGCTTCGAGCTGCTTGATGGCTTCGCGCGGTTTGCCGTCCTCTTCCAGGAGCAGGCCGAAATCGCGCCGGAATGCGTAATTCTTGGGAAGGGCTTCGATCACCGGGGGATAGAGCTTTTCGGATTTCTCGCGGTTGTTCTGGGCGGCATAGAGCCGCGCCAGGTTGGAAACGATCTCCGCATCATTCGGGAAATCCTGGTTGGCTTTTTCGAGGATGGCCTGGGCCTCTTCCAATCGCCCCAAATTAACGTAGATCCTGCCAAGGGTCCCGACCGACGAGGGTTGCGGGCGGATCTCAATCGAACGTTGAAGGTGCGGGATGGCCTCTTCAAATTTTTTTTGGTCGAACAACACGCGGCCAAAGTTGTTTTGCGCTCTTGCGCTTCCCGGCACGCGATTCACCATGTAGGTAAAAAGGGTTTCATTATCCTTCCACTTTGGAAGATAGCGGAGTGTCTGGCCGACGAAAGCCAGCATCCACAATCCGCAGACCACGGCAACACCCTGCCTTACCCGCACTTCAAGCTTTTTACTTTTTTCCGATTCTTCCTTCCCCTTTTTAACCTGGCGCGCGCGAATCAGCGCGGGAATTGCGGAGGCAGCCCAGAGGGCCAAATCTCCAACAAGAATGCAGAAGCCGAGAGATGGAAGATAAAGAAGCCGTTCGGCGAGCATCGTTCCGATCAGGAAGAAGATGTTCGAAGTGATGACGAACGTGATGAGGAACAGGCAAATGCCAAACAGGCTTGCTGTGCGGCGACGAAGCGCCCACCCCGCCCAGGCCGCGAAACAGGCCCCCAGCACCCCGATGATCCAGCCTGGATCGTTGATTCGCAGGACAAGCGGAATGGCGCCGTACGAATAATCGGGCGATGGGTTGAACGGCCAGACCAGCATCCATCCATACCGGGCAAGCATCTTGAACGCGGAGAGGAGGCGGGGCATCCCGCTCAGGCTCGCCAGGGGATTATCAAAGTCGAATATTTGCACCATGTTTCTCGGGCCGCTCATTCCTCCGAGCACGGAGATGCGAATCAGAAGGTAGACAACAACGGCGATGCCGGAAAAGAGCATCGTGGGGATCAAGCGCTGCGCCCGCTGAACGACGGAAAACCCAACGAATCTCCCGAGCCTTCCCGCCCTCAATCGCCCCATCCATCCCGCGGGGGCATTTGGCTGAACTTCCTTCTCAAAGAAAAAAGGGAGCAGCACCAACGCGGGCAGCACCGTGAGTCCATTTTCCTTGGATCCAACGGCAATGGCCGCGGGCAAAAGTGAGAGCGCCCCCCATATCCACCGGCCTTTGACCGTCGGCGTTTGCAGGCATTTGATCGCCGTCAGGAGCGTGAGAATAAATCCCAGGGAAGCCATCATCTCGGCCCGGCCGACCAATCCGGCAACGACTTCCACATGAATCGGATGCACTGCAAAGAGGACCGAGGCCAGCGTGGCGAGATCCGCCCGTCGGAACAACATCCAAAGCAGCCACCAAGCCGCTATGGAAACGGAGGCATGCAGGATGATGTTGACGGCGTGGTACGAAATTGGGTCTTTGCCTGCGAGCGCATAATTCACTGCGTAACTCAGCATGGAAAGAGGCCGGTATTCCTTGTTCTGACCCGGACTATCCCAATAGCTCGTTCCCAGATACTCACGCAGATTCGCGACCTCGTGAATTCGCGAGTTCTCTTTAATGATGAGAACATCGTCGTAGGTGAAATCGTATGACAACGAAGGTAGATAAAGCAGAAGCGCCGCGACACCAGCCAGAATCCAGCCGCGTTGCACCCACGCTCCGATTCGCTGCCGCCAAATTCCAGTCCGGGAGTTTTGCGGGGAGACTGCTGCTGGAGGAGCCGGCTCGGCCACGGTCGCAGCCAAGCTATTTTCGGAATCGGTCATGGGTTATCGTATCAGGCAGGCAAATCTTTGGACCAATAACTTTTCCAGCGTCGGAAGGAGGCTTCGAGTTTCCTTCGCGCTCCAGAATCCATCGAAAAGACTCAGGGGCTGCGGAAATGTTTTGTCTCCACCAAAAAGACGGGCGGGGGCCGTTGACGCGTCAGCCGATCTCGGCCGGCTGCTCTCGATGGTTTTCGGGTTTGGGGGGTTCGTGCATTGAGGGCTCGTGCGTGAAATGCATCGTGCGGGGTTCGAGCTGGGCGGCCAGCAGCGTGGCAATGAAGAAAAGCGAACGCATGGCGACATAATCGTAGCCGCGGTGGCCTTGTTCGCTGTCGAGATAAATGAATCCGAAGTAGTGCATTCCCGCCATGATCGGCGCGGCGATAAAAGAATGGATCGGATGACGATCCTCGGAAACGATGTTTTCGAACCGCTCATCGGAAAGTACGTTGGGGCAGAAGACGCAGCTCTCGGCCTGCAGCACGACCTTCAGCACCTGCCGTGGAATTTCGATCTTCGTCGCATTTTCCTCGTGGGAAATGATTGAACGAACCTTGAGCTTCTTTTTGCCGATGTCAGCTTCCATGATAACGCCGCGATCGCCGCCGATCAGCGCCAAGGTTCGAATAAGGGTCTGGCGAAACAACTCCGTCGTGGTCGGTGCGACAGCCATTTCATAAAACGAACGCAGAAGCGCCATCGCATTGGTAAGGCTGAAAAATGTGGCGCCCTCGGGATGGGTGAAAAGCCGTTGAATCACCCGCTCCATTTGGCTGTGCGTGAAAACCGTCACGGACTCCGGATGCACAGCCCGAGGTTTAGATGCATGCTTATTGAGAATGTATTGGGCGCGGGGCGAAAGCGACTTTTCCTGAAGGAAACCCTCCCTCGGATTGAAGATCATGACGGTCGAGCCCAATACGATTTCGTCTCCGTCCGCCAAGGCGTGCTCATTGACCTTTGTCCCGTTCAGATGAACCCCGTTGCGGCTGTTCAGGTCCTTGATGATCGTGCGGCCATCCTGCTCGAAGATAATCGCATGCGATCGGGAGATGTCCGAATCCTGAAGACTGAGCGAATTATAAACGTCGCGCCCGATGGTAAGCTGCTGATCGAACGGAATCTCCATGGGGTGGTCTGGATTAACTATGATGATTTTCTTACTCATCGCGTCAGCCCTTGTTCAAGGTTACGGGTTCGAATTTCGGCGTTAATGGATTCCCTGCTGTTCAATGGGCGAGTCTATATCGGGCATTGCGAAGGTGCCAACGAAAAAGGTAGTGGGCGACAGGCATGAGTGTGTAATTGAATTTGGGCGGGCATCACGCTCATCCGCCGGCAGGTCAGCCTGGACGCCTACCTTGCCCGCATGGGGGATCGCTTCCCTCGCGGCATCCGGCCTCAATTCGCTTGGAACCGGTGTCCTCAATGCGACGTAAAGAGCTTCTCATCGACCTGCTCGGGATTGCCGAGGATCGCAAAACTAATATTCTTCAGGTATTTCTTCGCAAACTCCTGAATCTGTTCCGCCGTTACGGAGCGGATCTTCTCGATCGATTGAGCCTCGGCCTGCCAGCCCGGGCCGACGGCATCGTAGAGAATCAGGCTTGCGGCCTGGCTGGCATTTGTCTGTTTTTTCATCAAGTTGCTGGTGATCATTTCTTCGATCTTATCCTTGAGCTCTTTTTCCGTGACCGGTTCCCGGCCAATCCTGTCGATTTCGTCGAACATGATGGGAAGAGTCTTCTCGGGAGCCACGGCCGTGACGTAAAGCGCACCGTAATTGGAAAGCCGGCTGCTGATACTGGCGGAAACCGCATAGGTCAGATTGCGCTTGGTACGAATTTCCTCAAAGAGCCGATCATCCAGGATCGAGAGCGCGACCTGCGCCGCATAAAAATCAGGGGCCGAAAGATTCGGCGCATTATAGGCGCCAAAAATGTAATTGGTCGGGAGCTCGCGCTTTTCAACAAGAAGGGAGGATGGAAGATCCTCCTTGCGAAGAAGGACTTTTCGCTCGTAGGCGCCTTGAGGGAGGTCCTTGAATCCCTCCGTGACAAGCCGCGTTGCAGTTTCCTTGTTGATGTTGCCAACTATGAAGAGCTTCATTCGCGAACGGATAAAAGTGTCGTGATGAATTTTGCGCAAGTCCTCCGGCGTGATTCCGCTCAACGCCGCCTCTGTTCCGCTCGGAGGAGCTTCATAAGAAAACCCCTTGTAAAAATTCTTTGACGCAAGAATCGGAAGATACAGGTCAGGCATCTGTTCCTGCGACTTGATCGACTGTAGTCGCCGGGTGATACTAAGCTTGGCTTCGTCATCGGCGAGGAGTGGACTCGTAATCGCGTCCGCAAACATCGGGAAATTCTTGTCGAGATCGCGAAGGAGCGTTGTCAGGCTAAAGATCGAATAATCAGGTCGAGCCTCGGCACCCAGCGTTGCTCCCGTGCGCGCAAACTGCTGATTGACCTCCGCCTTCGAGAATTTCTTGCTCCCTTTATCGAGCGTTTCCAGGATCGTGAGCTCCCGGCCCGCGTTGGCCGGACCATAAAACTGAAGCCCGCCAATCAGCATCATCTGGGCAACAACAATCTCGTTTGCAGTGTTTTCGCGCAGCACGACCTTCAGGCCGGCCACGTCGAACTCCTCCGTCGTCACTTCTTTTTGGGTAGCCTTGCCAGGGCTCTTTTCGAACGCAACCTTCGATGATCCGCTGGCGGGACGAATGATCTGCCCTGTCTTGGTAAATTCGACCTTCCCCGAATCCTCTGCGCTCATAAGCGCGCCTTCTATTCGCTTCTGTCCCTTGATATAGGTTTGAATATAGCGGTAAAGATCGTCGCGGGTAACCTTGCGCAGGTTATCGATGTAATCGAGGTAATAGTTCAATCCCGCCGTCGCCCACCAGGAGGCAATGGAATTGGCAAATTCCGTCGACCTTTCCCGCGAGTAGATTTCATTGATCTCGATCATGTTCTTGGCCGATTCGATCTGCTCGTCGGTAATATAGGCGGGGTCGTCGAGCAGCTTGATCTGTTCCTCGATCGCGGCCCAAGCCTTATCCAGACGATCCGCCGATGTGGTGGCCAGCAAGCTGATCGGACCCGTTCGCACTTGCGTGGAGTACGTCAGACCGACGCCATCCACCAAACCGGTATCCACCAGGTTTTTCTGAAATTGGGAATCGGCTTGACTGAGGATGTATGAAAGCACGTCCGCAGCATAGGTTGCGGCCGTGTCCTTCCCAACGCTCGGACCCTGCCACGAAATGTCGATCGTAATAGTCTTTACCGGGGCGATGACGGCGATGCGGCCTGTATTTTCGATGGGAGGATGCTCCGGTTCAGGATATTTGATGTGCGGATCTTCACCCGGCTTCCAGTCGCCGAACAACTCCTCGGCCAAGTCGAAGACCTCCGAAGGATTCACGTCTCCCGCAACGATCAACGCGCTGTTGTTCGGAATGTAATAGCGTTGCTGAATCGTCTTCATTTGCTCGCGCGTCGCATTGAAAATAACGTCGCGGTCGCCGATGGGATTTTTACGACTGTAGTATTTGTACCAAAGCAATCGGTCTATTTCGCGCTGAAGATGAAATCCCGGCTCGGCCTCATTTCGGTCGAATTCACCCAAAACCACCGGCCACTCACGGCGAAGTTCCTCTTCCTTAAAAAGCGGATAGCGCAGGGCATTGCGAATGAATTGCGCCCCTTCGCGCAGGTTTTTTTTATCGATGGTCATATAGTAATTGACGCGCTCCTCGCCAGTGGTGCCGTTCCATTGCGCACCCAGTTCGCGAAGCCGCTCCATGTATCTTTCCTGGTTGGGAATGACCTGGTTTCCCTTGAAGAACATGTGCTCGTAAAGATGGGAAAGCCCATTGTAATCCGGAGGCTCGGTGTAGGATCCGTTCTTGACCACGATTTCGATTGTCACGAGAGATAGACCATGATTTTCAATCACGATCACATCCATTCCATTTTCCAACCGGGAAGAGATGATGTTGTATTTGTGTTGCTCGGGAGGAGTGAAGGCATGCAGAGGAAGCGCAAGCAGAAACGTCAGGCATGCCGCGCAAAAGCCTGCAATTCTATTCGGCGCGGGTGCACGCTTCGTGATGATCGCCATGATGGAACGGTCCCCCTTTTAACTTTCGCAATGAACGACACAGCGCGAGAATCCAACGCGCGCATTCGGTTCCATAGTAAAAGAATCTAAAATGAGAGACCAAATGAAAAAGACTGAGGGGGATTTGTGCGGCGGGGGAAGTTTCTGGAGCGCGCAAGCATGGCTGCCGTTGCAAAACGGGGAGCCCAACTACCGGGCCCCATCTGCTCCTGCGATTGCAGGTTAATCCGGTCTTTTGAGGGTTTGCCATTGCACCTGACTTCACTCCGGATTCTTCAGTTCCGAAATATCGAATCACTCCTCTGGGAGCCATCGCCCGGAGTTAATCTGATTTGCGGTGAGAACGGTCAGGGGAAAACGAACGTCCTGGAAGCAATCCAACTCGGCCTCCTCGGGCGCTCATTTCGAACGCGCCGCGAGGAGGAATGTCTGCCCTGGAGCCGCGGGGACGACCCGGCGAGCCGGACCATCCTTGATGTTACCTTTGGCAAGCAAGTCGGCTCGCAGAACAATCGCATCATCCTTGGCGCCAACAGGAAGCAGGTGATCCGGGACGAAACCATGCTTTCCCGGCTTGCCGAGCTTTGGGACGGGGCCTGGGTCGTGACTTTTGCTCCCGACGACGTGGACTTGTTCCGGGATTCTCCTGGTCGCCGCCGCCGGTTTCTTGACTTTGCACTGTCCCAGGGCTCCCGCCTTTACATGGAAAGCCTTCGAAACTACCAGAAGGCATTGCGCGAGGTGAACGCGATTCTCAAGCGGCGCGATTGGAAGGCTTCGGAGAAGCGGGCGCAGGCTGAGGCTTACTATTCGCTCATGGGGCAAAACGGGGCGGCAATCATGAATGCCCGGGCCGATTATCTGGAGGCCCTGCTTGTGGATTGCTCAGGCTTTTATGCCCTGCTCGGCGGCGTGGGGGTCCTCAGACTTCAGTACATTTCAAACGTCCAACCGCCGGGTCGAAATGAAGCGTGCGCTGGTGGCCGAATCACCCCCGAGGATCTGACTTCGCACTTTATTCGCTGGCATGAAGAGTGCGAAAGATTGGGCGCGGTGATTACCGGACCTCAGCGGGATGACTTTCAGGCATTTCTCAACGAACGAGATCTGGCAACTTATGGTTCTCAAGGGCAGCACAGGCTGGCAGCCTTGGCCTTGAAATTGGGAACTGCACTTCAGATCGAAAAAAAGGTTAATGATGCTCCGATTCTTCTGCTGGATGATTTCGGTTCAGAGTTGGATGTCGAACGCCGCACAGCTGTTTTGAGGAGTGTTCACGGACGCATGCAGGTTTTCATAACGGCCACGCAAGTGGCCGATCTGGGACCTGCAAACCTTTTCGATGAAGTCCGCGAGATTCGCGCCGGCAGGCTGGTCGAGCGTTCATGAATGTTAAGAGCCTCTGCCTTGTCATGTATTAATTCCCCAGCCTGATTCTGCCGATTGATGAGAGGGACGTTCGATTTGACAGTCCTTCAAACTGGCTTTAAATATGGTTCCCATGACAAAGACACGCATCCTATGTTCCGTTGGCACCCGCCCGGAAGCCATCAAAATGGCTCCGGTCATTCTTGCCCTCAAGCAGCAGGAATGGGCGACCGTCCGCGTCCTCGCGACGGCCCAGCATCGCGATCTGCTGGATGAAATCTTTCGGGTCTTTGAAATCGAGCCCGATATCGACCTGGACATCATGCAGCCTGACCAAAGCCTCGTGCAGTTGAGCAGCCGCTTGACCCTTGCGCTCGACGAGGTTTTGGAAAAAGAAACTCCCGATATTGTCCTCGCGCAGGGAGATACGACGAGCGTCTTTTTGACCGCGCTGGCTTGTTTTTATCGCAAAATCCCATTCGGACACGTGGAAGCGGGCCTTCGCACGGGTCAGCGCTATTACCCTTTCCCCGAGGAAATGAATCGAATTCTGGTCAGCGATCTGGCGACTTTTCACTTTGCTCCAACAGAGCAATCGCGAAGCAACCTCCTGAAGGACGGAATTCCCCCATCATCCATTTTTGTAACAGGGAATTCAGTCATCGACGCCATGTATGATGCCCTCGGGCGCAGCCGCGGAGTAAAGTCGGAATTTACGCCGGGCCGGCGGCTGGTGCTCATGACGGCGCACCGGCGCGAAAACTTCGGCCCCGCGTTTCGCGAAGTTTGCGAGGGTGCCCGCGCTATCGTCGACGAGGTTAAGGACGTGGAGTTGATTTATCCTGTCCATCCCAATCCGAATGTCCAAAAAGTCGCCAGGGATGTGATGAGCGGCCATCCGAGGATCAAGCTCACCGAGCCGATAAGCTATATTCCCTTCCTGGCGATGATGAATTCGGCGGAGATCATTCTGACCGACTCGGGCGGGATTCAGGAAGAGGCGCCGGCGCTTGGAAAACCGGTCCTCGTTTTCCGAAATGAAACCGAACGGCCCGAGGCAGTTGATCTGGGCGTTGTAAAGCTCGTGGGTCCGGATCGCGGGCGGATATTCAGCGAGGGCGTGAGGCTACTCACGGACCCCGAGTATTATAGGTCGATGGCCAAGGGAGTTTCGCCCTACGGTGACGGAAAGGCCGCCGAAAGAATCGTCAAGATCATCAAGGAATCGCGGACCGAGCAAGGCATCGTTCCCAATCCCTTGTGGGACGAAGTCATCACGAAACCCCTGATTCCAGACACCGCTGTATCGACGACCTAACTTCATTCATTAGTCGTTTCGCCTCATCGTGGCGCTCCTGCGGCGTGCGCGTTTGACGGGGTTGGACGAGGGGCAAATATCTGACATGAATCGGAAACCACGGACGCGGTGCCGTATCGCCGCGCGGCCATGCCGCGTTTCCGCCGAGGATGCAAACCGGAACAATGGGGACCTGCGCCTTCATCGCGAGGCGGGCCACCCCTTCGCGAAAGGGAACGAGGCTGGCTGTCTCGGAGCGCCCCCCTTCAGGAAAAATTAGAATCCTTTGGCCGCGTTTCAGAAGCTCCAGGCAGACTCGATAACCGCCCGGATCATTGCCTTCCGTATCGACCGGAAAAGCACCGAAGTAGCGGATCAGGCGATCAAACATTCCCCGGTTAAAAAGCGCATCCCAAGCCATGAAGCGCATGGGCAGGGTCTGCCCCGCAGCGACGAGCAACGGATCGTAATACGAGACGTGATTCGAAGCGAATAGGCACGGACCTTCCGGTGGAATATGTTCCTGTCCTTGAAAGGTCGAATGGTGAAAGAATTGAAAATAAGCGCGAAGCACCCCCCGAAAGAACTCGACAATCCCGCGGGGAGCCAACGACTGATTGACGGGATTAGGAACTAGAGGAAGCGATTTTGAAGGGATCAAATGACCAGCGGCTGCTTTCTCTGACGAATCCATACGAAATCTCATTCACCGCCGGGGCCAAAAGGAATCAATTCAGAGTAAGAGATATGAGAGGACACATTCCAAGGGAATCTGGAGAAAGTATCCAAGCTCGTCAGGAGTTTGTCACGTAAACCGAATTGGCGGCTTCGGGGCCAAGGAGGACCGTCTTTCGCCCAAGCTTGATGTGAAGTGGCCCACCGAACGGTTCGCGCTTCAAGAGTTCGATGGGTTGTTCGGGCTGGATGCCGAGATCGAGAAGATACCGAAGAAGCGACGCATGCGAACCGGGGACCCGAAGAACAAGGGCGCGGGCACCTTCCTCCAGGTCAGTGAGCGGGAACCCGAGATCGGGATCACGAATGATCCCGTGGCGATCGGGAATCGGGTCGCCGTGCGGACAGCGGCGCGGATGCCCAAGGGCGGAATCGATTTTTTCCTCGAACAGATCCGAAATGACGGGCTCGAGCCGGTGGGATTCCTCGTGGACCTCCTCCAGCTTGTAATGAAGCATTTGAACAAGAAAACATTCGAGCAGCCGATGTCGCCGGATCGCAAGCAGCGCCTGTTGCGTCCCCGCCTCTGTCAGCGAGATTGTCCCGTAATGCAGGTGCGTCAGGAGTCCCGCGCCCGTCAGTTTCTTCACCATCGCCGTAGCGGAGGCGGGCGCCACATCCTGCGCTTCGGCAAGTGAAGTGACCGTCACTGGAGTGAAAGCCGCACCCAGCCGATACGCGGTCTGCAAATATTCGCGCATCGCGTGAGTGAGATTGAGCTCGGAAGGCTCGGGGGATTGGGATTCAGTCATGATTCAGTCTGGAGGATGTTGCGGCGGCAGGATCTGATTGCGCCTCGAATTGCTGGGCATCATCTTGCGTCAGCCCGAGCAAAATAAACACCAAAAACCGCCATCAAGACATCTTGATCTCCGAAGCGTCGCCCACGTTCAGATGATAGGTGTGACCATGAACCCTCGCATTATCGGCGATGATCGAGCTATCCAGAATGGTATTGGTAACATGCGCGTTCTTGGAAACAATGGAATCTTTAATAATGGCATTGTTAACGGTTGCACCTTCGGCGAGCGAGACATGAGGGCCAATAATTGAATTGTGGACTTTTGCCTTTGCGTGGATCGCGACTGGGGGATGAATCACGCAGCCTTCATGGGTTTTCGAAGTGGCGAGAAGCCCCCGCTCCTGATATCGGCTCAGCAGCACTCGGTTCGTTTGGAGAAGGGTCTCCGGTTTGCCACAATCAAGCCAATCGTTGACCTTGAAGGGTTGCAGAATGGCGCCCCGCTTGATCATTAAATCAAGACCGTCGGTAAGTTGGTATTCGCCCTTCGTCTTGACGTCATTCTTGACGATTTCATCGAGGCATTGATAGAGAAGCCCTGGACGGTGGAAATAATAAATGCCAACAACGGCCAGGTTGGTCGGAGGGACTTCGGGCTTTTCAACCAGGGCCTTGATGCGATCGCCTTCAAGCATGACGACACCGAATCGGCGGGGATCCTCGACCTCCATCACCCCGATCCAATCCTTGCCGGAACCGATGATTGAATTGAAATCGGCGTCGAAAAGAGTGTCGCCCAGAACGATGAGAAGGGGATCGTCAGCGTCGCTATAGCCCGGCGCGCTGAGCCAGATTGCGTGGCCCAGTCCTTTCATTTGCTCCTGCACGACGAAACGGAATCTATAACCAAATGCCTTCGTGACATACTCCTGAATCTTCTCGCCCATATACCCAATAATGAGCGTTACTTCCTCGATGTCGTACTTTTTCAATTCTTCCAGGATATGGCCGAGCATGGGCCTGCCCGCGACATGAACCATCGCCTTGGGCAGAGTGTGCGTGTGCGGGCGGAGGCGGGTGCCGATGCCGGCAACAGGAATAACGACGCGCAGACCCATGAAATCGCTCCTCAAATTCGAATCTGTGGTAATCGTGCACTAGCTGCATCGATGCGGAATTAAGCATGCCCGTTGACGGGGGCGATTTGCAAGGCCGCGAAACATTTGATAACGTCCGCTGCAGTTGCGCAACATACACGGTCGAGCTTGACCTGGCGGGCCGATTTCATGATTATCAGGTGACACAACTTCTTACGTTTTCCATGCTCTCGGTTTCAAAGCACTCGCAAACCTGCAAGGAGTTCTCCCAATGAAATTCTCCGTCCTTCACGTCGCGGTTCTATGGATTTCCGGAATGGCATCGATGGCTGGCGGGGGAGAAGGAGGGCTCGCGAAGCGCAACGTTGAATTAACCACGACGGCATCCATTGAAAATCTTCCTGAGGGCGCGCGCGTCGTGGATCTTTGGATGCCCATTGCACAGGATTGCGACGGGCAGAAAGTTACGAAAGTTCAGGTCGTGCAGCCTGAGGGTGGTGAGATGGCCATTGAGCCGCGCTATGGCAACAAGATGTGGCACAAAAGATTCAACGACCCAAAAGCGGCCGTGCTTGGAGCCCAAATCTTGTTTGGCATCTCGCGGACCGAGATTGTTGTGCCGGAGGCGAAGGCGCTTGCCCCGCTTCCCAAGGCAAAACCTTCCATATCGACCTACCTCGAACCGAACCGGCTCATTCCAGTCCAGTTTGATCGAATTCAAAGTATTGCGTCGAATCTAAAGCTTGAAGGCGAACCGCCAATTCGCGCCGGACGAAAGGTTTACGACTGGCTGATTGATGAGTTCACATACAACTACAAAGCAGTCGGCGCGGGGCAGGGGGACGTGCGGTGGGCATGCGACTCGAAGACGGGCGATTGCAGCGATTATCATTCAATGTTTCTGGCGCTCTGTCGTTCCGTGGGAATTCCCGCCGATCACGAGTTCGGTTATCCGATTCGCACCAAGGCCCATGAAGGAAAAATTCCTTCCTATCATTGCTGGGCGCGGTTTCAAGTAGAGGGAATTGGATGGATTCCGCTTGATGCATCTGAGGCTGACAAGCACCCCGAACTGCGGGAGTACAATTTTGGATCTCAATCCGCTGATCTGATGAAGTTCACGCATGGACGCGACGTAACGCTTGTCCCGGCGCAGGCGGGTCCGCCGCTCAACAAATTCATCTCCCCTTATGTCGAAGTGGACGGAGTGCCTCACAAGGATGTGAAGCTGATCGTTGAGTTCAAGGACATTCCAGATTGAAGGTCTTTTGGTCTTCGGAAAGTGGAAAGGTATGAACGAGGGTGGGGACTGTGGACAAGCAAGTTAAAGCTATTCCGGACGGATACACGGCGATCACGCCATACCTGGTTGTTGACGGCGCGGCTGCTGCTCTTGATTTTTACAAGAAGGCATTCGGTGCGGTGGAAACTGTGCGGATGCCACAGCCCGACGGAAAGATCGGCCACGCCGAGATGTTGATCGGTGGAGCGTGCGTCATGCTCGCGGACGAAGCCCCGCAAATGGGAGCCAGAGGTCCAAAGACGATTGGCGGCTCTCCCGTGAGCATCCTTCTTTACGTGGAGGATGTGGATACGGTCTTTAAGCGGGCCATCGACGCTGGAGCGAAGGAGCAACGGCCGATTGAGGATAAATTCTATGGAGACCGGGCGGGGAGCCTGGAGGATCCGTTCGGGCACACCTGGCACATTTCCACTCACGTCGAAGATCCTTCCGTCGAAGAAATCAAAAGGAGGGCCGTGGCGCTTTATGGCGTCGGACAAAGTTCGTAGCGGAATTTTGTATTCGTGATTGAGCGTTTCGAGGTCGGATGGCGGCGTTCGAGGTCGGGATGGTGGCGTTCCCGGGAATGACCGTTAAGCCTTTTTGTTTGTGTGCGTTCTGGCGATAAGGCACAATGCCTTATATCTGATGACCTCGCTGTCGATCTTCCTGACGCGAGTGATCCCTTTCGGGAGGACCCTCCACATGATTCGCCAAGCCTTAAGCTTGAAAAAATTTGCCTTGGGTTCGGTTGCTGCGATCGCGGCCTTTGCCGCCGCGTCGCTCGCCCATGCGGACGACTTTGATGCCGAATTGAACATGGGACTTAAACCCGATCCCGCGAAGGGACTGGACATCATTCTGCACACCCCGATGAGCGCCCCCATTATGAAGGTGAAGGATATCGACGAATTATGGCAGGTTTGGGAGCCAGAGGAAAAGGCGAAGGCGGAAAAAGCCACAGCCGAAGAACGCCACCGAATGACATTCGAGCGATACGGATGGGCGGAGCGCGATGACGGATCGGGATTGCCGCTCGATTATACGCCCGATGGCAAAGGCGGCTTGGTCACAAACTGTTTCGCGTGCCACGGCGGAAGAGTCGCCGGCAAAACGTTGATGGGCGGGGGTAATTCGCACATCGACTTGACCGCGCTTGCAACGGACGTCAGAAAGCTCCCGCTTTTCCGCATGGGTCGGGATGTTTCGAACATCGAGGACATGAAGGGCCCCTTCAATACGCCCCTCAATTTCCACAAGGGCTTCACGAACGCGGTGATCTTCGCCCCAATGGTTGTCGGCATGGTGGATAAGGAATATGGGAAAATTCTTTCGGCGAATCCCCAGAAGTTACTTCATCATGACGTGAACGCACCGGCATGGTGGCACTACAAGAAGAAGGACAGAATCTATTACGATGCCTTCGCCCCGAAAACGCCTCGCCAGCTAATGCCTTTCGCGATTTCGCCTTACATGAGCGAAGACCAGTTCCACGCTCTTGAACCGAATTTCGTTCACATTCAGGCGTATATCAATTCGCTGCAGCCTCCGAAGTATCCATACGAAGTCGACAACAAGCTCGCGAGCACGGGAAAAGAACTTTTCGAAATGAGCTGCGCGCGATGCCACGGAACTTACGGCCCGGATGGCAAATACCCGAACAAGGTAATCCCGATCGACAAGATCGGCACCGACCGCCGCCGATTTGATGCGATCTTCAAGGCGCAACGCGAAAAGGGAAACTCGGGCTGGATTCAGTATTTCGGGAAGCATCCGCTGGATTTGGAATCGGTCGGATACATCGCTCCGCCGCTTGATGGCATCTGGGCGACAGCTCCTTACTTCCACAACGGCGCGGCACCGACAATCCATGATGTTCTCAACCAAAAGGCCCGACCCAAAGTTTGGAAACGGGACGAAAACGGATTCGATCAAAAGAAGGTCGGCCTCGTCGTCGAAGCGTTTGACAAGGTGCCCGATGGCCTGAATTCTCGCCAGCAGCGCATGTACTACAACACCGAACACGTCGGTAATAGCAACGCCGGCCATCCCTTCCCCGATGAGGATTTGAATGCAGATGAAAAAGTTGCGGTTACAGAATATTTGAAAACGCTATAAGGGCGCGACACTCGAAGCGACCTCGTATAAACAAACCGGCCCGAGCTTGGACGCTCGGGCCGGTTCTGCTTTTCAACTGTTAACTTAATCGAGAAGGACTACTCCGCCGAGGTTTCGGCATGAATCCGTTCTTCTCCGGATTTATTGGATTTCACCTTGAAGTCCAATTCCTCGTCGCTCTTGACCGTTACCATCACATCCGAGCCGTCCGGAACCGTGCCATCGATCATGAGCAGCGCGATTGGATCCTCAATATAGCGTTGGATCGCACGTCGCATCGGGCGCGCTCCGTATTCACTATCGTAGCCCTTGGTCACAAGGAAATCCTTCGCCGCTTCGTCGAGTGAAACCGCGATCCCTCGATCGGCAATGCGATCATTGAGCCGGTCGATCATGATATGAACGATCTTCTCAATGTCTTCCTTCGCCAGCGAACGGAACGCGATGATCTCGTCGATGCGGTTCAGGAACTCGGGATTAAAGGTCTTTTTGACTTCGCTCAGGATTTTGTCCTTGAGCTTGTCGTAATCCATCATCTGATCGCCGGAATGGAAGCCCATCGAACCGGTCTTCCTCAACAGGCGCGTACCGACGTTCGAGGTCAAGATGACGACCGTATTGCGGAAGTCAACGACGTGCCCCCAACTGTCGGTCAGGCGGCCGTCGTCGAAAATCTGCAACAGCAGGTTGAAGACATCCGGGTGAGCCTTCTCGATTTCGTCGAGGAGCACCACGGAATACGGCTTCTGACGCACTTTCTCGGTCAACTGGCCGCCCTCTTCGTAGCCGACGTAGCCCGGAGGCGCTCCGAGCAGGCGGGATACGGAGTACTTCTCCATGTATTCCGACATGTCGATGCGGATCAACGCGCTTTCGTCGCCGAAAAGGAATTCGGCCAGCGCCTTCGCGAGTTCGGTTTTGCCGACGCCCGTCGGGCCGAGGAAGATGAAGCTGCCGGTCGGACGGTTCGGATCCTTCAGACCGGAGCGAGCGCGTCGGATGGCCTTCGCGATGGCCCCAATCGCCTCGCGCTGGCTTACCACGCGTTTGCCGATCTCGTCATCCATCCGTTTGAGCTTTTGCGTTTCCTCTTCTTCGAGGCGCATCACCGGGATGCCCGACCACTTCGAGACGATGTAAGCCACGTCCTTCTCGGTAATGACGCGTTGGTTGTCCTTACTTTGACGGGCGAGCTGCCATTTGCGCGTCAGCGTATCCTTCTCGCCGATCGCGGAGTCCTTGGAGAGTTTGATTTCCTGGCACTTCTCGAACTCCTGGCGCTGCGAATTGACGCGGATTTGCTCGTCATATTCGGCGATCTTCTTTTCCAGCCCCCGGATCTCTTCGGGTTTGACGTTGGCTTGGAGCCGGGCGCGCGAGCCCGCCTCATCGATCACGTCAATGGCCTTGTCGGGCAGGTATCGGTCGGTGACGTAACGGTCTGAAAGCGTCACCGCTTCCTGAATCGCCTCGTCGGTGATAATAACGTTGTGATGTTGTTCGTAACGCGGCCGCAGGCCTTTCAAAATTTCGACCGTCTGCGGAGGCGTCGGGGGATTGATGATAATGGACTGGAAACGCCGCTCCAGCGCCCCATCCTTTTCGATGTACTTGCGGTACTCGTCAAGCGTGGTCGCGCCGATGCACTGAAGTTCGCCGCGCGAGAGCGCGGGCTTCAGAATGTTCGAGGCGTCAATTGCCCCTTCAGCAGCACCCGCGCCGACCAGTGTATGCAACTCATCGATAAAGATGAGCACATCCTGGCTGCGGCGGATCTCCTGCATGATTGCCTTCAAGCGCTCCTCGAACTGGCCGCGGTACTTGGTTCCAGCGACGACCGCCGCCAGATCAAGCGAGAGCAGGCGTTTATTCTTCAAGATCTCCGGAATGTCTTCGTTGACGATCTTTTGAGCAAGGCCTTCGACGATGGCCGTCTTGCCAACGCCGGGCTCGCCCAGGAGGATCGGGTTGTTTTTCGTTCTGCGGCAAAGCACCTGGAGAATGCGCTCAATCTCATCTTCGCGGCCAATGACCGGATCGAGCTTACCCTCGCGGGCGAGCTGGGTCAGGTCGCGGCCGAACATATCGAGCGCGGGCGTCTTGCTTTTTTCGTAGTTTTCCTTTTCCTTGCCCTTGCCGCTATTGCTTCCTTCGATGACGTTGACGACTTCGCGCTTTGCCTTCTCAAAGTCGACACCGAACTGGCGGAGGCATTTGGAGGTGATCGTATCCTCTTCCTTGATCAGGGCGAGGAGAAGATGCTCCGTGCCGACCCAGCCGTGCTTCATTGAGTTTGCAACCGCTCTGGAAGTTTCGAGAACTCGCTTGGCTTCCGCGTTGGGTGAAAAAAGGCCGACCGTCGGGGCTTTGCCGACTTCGACCATGCGTTCGATCTCCAGTTTGACTTCTTCCAGATCGACATCGAGGTTGGTCAAGGTTTCCACGGCCAACCCGTCCCCCTTGCGAATCACGGCCAGAAGATAATGTTCCGGTCCAATGTAATCGTGTCCCAACCGACCCGCCTCAGCTTTGGATAGCTTGAGCACCTCGCGCATTCCTGGCGTGTACGGGGTTTTGTCTATCATTTTGGTCCTCCATGTGACCCTGTGGTCCCCCTGGGCCACCCGGCATCGACGGGTTCAAAAAGATTCCCGCCGCGCCCCTCTCCTCGTCTCCTTGCTGAGACGTACTTACTTAATAGTGTATACTTCCATGGAATCGCTGTCAAATTCCCCCCATCCAGCATGGTCCTTTCAAAGCAATCAGCCTGAACCGACCTATCCATGAAACGCCTTTTGTCCTCCCTCTTTCCCCCGATTCAATTGTTTTGAACCGTTCCCCCGTTATGAAACTTGGCGCGCAAATAAGCGGCTCGCGCCGCGTCGCGCTCGTCGCTGCTCGAGGAACTTGGTGCAATCCGCAAAAGATGCGCCGGTTGGATATCGATCATCAGGCGGCTGAGCTCCTCGTGCGTGATCGTCAACCCGAAATCCCGATTAATCCCCAATCTCAGCTGCGAGAGAAGATTGATCGCTTCGCCCGAATCGATCGTCCGCGCGTAACTCAACAAACCAAGAGCGCGGTTGACCGCGTCCGTTGCTTTGGTCGCGGCTTGCTTGAAGAAAAACTCGCGCGCGTTTGTTTCCCGCTCGATCACCTGTTGGACGACCTGGTCGAGCATTTGGATCAACTCTTCCTCGGTCTTGCCCAGAGTGACCTCGTTGGAAATCTGGAAAAGATCGCCGATATATCCTGAATGCTCGCCGTAAGCGCCGCGAACCGTAAGGCCGAGATTGGCAAGCGGGGCGAGAACTTCCTCGACCTGGTTGGTTTTCACAAGAGCTACGAGGTGCAGCATTACCGACACGCGCAGGCCGGTTCCGGTGTTGGTTGGGCAGGCCGTCAGGTAACCAAACTGCGGGTGATAGGCAAACTTAATCGCGACCTCAAGGGCGCATTCGATGCTCTCGACCTTTTCATGGACTTCATTCAATCGCAGTCCCCCGAGCATGGCTTGGATCCGAAGGTGATCCTCCTCATTCACCATAATCGAGGCATTTGGACTGGATTTCAGATAAACCTCTCGATGTTCGCGTCCTTTTTCGAACTCGGTCGAGATCAAATGGCTTTCGCGCAGGTATCGGCGATCGTTTGCCGAGAGCGACGTAACGTCGAAACGGGAAAACCCATCCAGCAGATTCTGGGCGTGCATGGCTTCCTGAATCGAATCGACGATCCGTGAAAGCTCTTCTTTTTTGGCGCGAGGGGCGAAGGGCCGACCAGGCAGATTACGGGCCAGACGGGCCCGGCTGGAAACAACGATGTCGGACTGGGGCGCCGCCTCAAGAATCCAATCGTCGGTGTTATTGGGAAATGGCAGACTCACTTGAAGAATCCTTTTCTGGCCAACTTGCCTGCTTCATTGACCAAATATCTTGACCAAAGATAAGGCAGGTTGTTCCAGCTATCTTTATTGTTTTCAGGGAAGGGGGTGAAGGCAACTATTCCATCCGCGCCCACCCCCGCACTCTTTCGGGGCCGTCCTCCTTCGTTGTTCATTAAAGCGCGGCCGCTAAGCCGCCGCAGCTCCTTCGAAAATCCGCCTCAGGCTCTCGCCCGTATAGGAGGATTCCACTCGTGCCACGGATTCGGGCGGACCACAGGCAACCAGTCGGCCACCCTGTTCTCCTCCCTCCGGGCCCAAATCGATAATCCAATCCGCGCATTTAATCACGTCGAGATTGTGTTCGATCACCAGGACGGTGTTCCCTTCTTCGACAAGCCGGTCGAGGACCTCGACGAGCTTATGAACATCCTCAAAATGCAGTCCGGTTGTGGGTTCGTCAAGAATATAAAGTGTTTTGCCGGTCGCTCGCTTTCCAAGTTCGCGCGAAAGCTTCACGCGCTGGGCCTCACCTCCGGAAAGAGTTGTCGCGCTTTGCCCGAGGTGGATATAGCCCAAACCGACGTCCAGCAGAGTTTTCAAACGCCTGTTGAGCGTCGGGACTGCGGAAAAGAACTCGGCGGCTTCCTCAACCGTCATTTCCAGTACATCGGCGATGTTCTTCCCCTTATAAAGGATTTCCAACGTCTCGCGATTGAACCGCCGCCCCCTGCAAGTTTCGCACTCGATAAAGATATCGGGAAGAAAGTGCATTTCGATCTTGATGAGCCCGTCTCCCTTGCAAGCCTCGCAGCGACCGCCCTTGACGTTAAAGGAGAAGCGGCCGGGCTTGTAACCTCGGACCCGTGCCTCCGGTAGACCCGAAAAAAGGTCGCGTATTTCTGAAAAAATGTTGGTGTAAGTCGCCGGGTTCGATCTTGGGGTGCGGCCGATCGGCGATTGATCGACCAGAATGATCTTATCAAGCTTGTCAAGCCCCTCAATGATTTCGTGAGCACCAGGGGAGTCCGCACTCGAATAAAAATGATTCGCCAGCTTGTTATAAAGCACGTCATGCACAAGCGTCGATTTGCCCGAGCCTGAGACGCCCGTCACGCAGACCATCAAACCGAGCGGAATCTCCACGTCGATGTTTTTCAGGTTATGCTCACGCGCCCCGCGAATGCTCAATTTACGCTCGTCCTCTGATTTACGTCTTCGCTTGGGGCATGGGATCGAACGCGCGCCCCTCAAGTATTGGCCTGTGATTGACTCATTGCTCAGCTCGATCTGTTTCGGAGTTCCTGCAGCGATAAGACGCCCGCCGAGACGGCCCGCTCCGGGTCCCAAATCGATGACGTGATCCGCGGCGCGAATCATTTCCTCGTCGTGTTCGACGACGACGATCGTATTCCCCAAATCGCGAAGTTTCGTAAGCATGGAGATCAGGCGGGTGTTGTCGCGCGGATGCAGGCCGATGCTCGGTTCGTCGAGAACATAGAGCACCCCGACCAGTTGTGAACCCAGTTGCGTCGCCAGGCGAATGCGTTGGGCCTCACCGCCGGCCAGACTTGCCGTGCCGCGATCCAGCGTTAAATAATCGAGGCCGACATAGATCATGAATTGCAACCGGTCGCGTATCTCCTTCAAGGCCTGCGCGCCAATTGCTTTTTCGCGTTTATTCCATTTCGCTTGGTCGATAAATGCAAAAGCTTCCTTGGAAGAAAGCTCGCAGAACTGACTGATGTTTCGGCCTTTCAACGTCACCGCGAGACTTTCGGGCCGCAGCCGGGCGCCGTTGCAATCGGGACAGGGATGCTCTGAAAAGTAGGCATTCAAAGTTTCGTCAATCTCGCTGTCGCTGCTGGTCTCCTTCACGCGTCGCTGAATCCGCGGAATGATCCCTTCGAATTCGCTTTGCGTTTCAAACTTCGTTCCTTTCGCGGACGCGTAGCGAATATGGATCTTTTTGCCCCGCGAGCCGTGAAGAATGGAGTTCTTTTGATCCTCCGTCAGTTTTTTCCATGGCACGTCAGGATCAATCTTGAAATGTTTCAAAATCGATAGAATCCATTGTTCGCTCCACGAACCGCTTTCTGCGCCGCGCTTTTCATGTTTTAATCTCGCGTTCTTGAAGGCACTGCTCCACGGAGACACCGCACCTTCACGAATCGACAAGTTAGGATCATGCACAATCCGTGCCGGATCGATTTCGTTGAGCCGCCCGAGGCCCTTGCACGTAGGGCATGCGCCATAAGGGCTGTTAAAAGAGAACATACGAGGCGAAAGTTCAACGATCTGGGGACCATGTTGAGTGCATGCCATGGATTGGCTGAACGTAATTTCCTCGCACACCTGCGCGGATTCACTCTCAATCCGCTCCACGGTGACGAGCCCTTCGGCTTTGTGCAGGGCGGTTTCGATGGAGTCAGTAAGGCGCTGGCGTATTTTTTCGGAAACAACCAGCCGCGCGACAACAATAGAGATGTCGTGTTTTAATTTCTTATTAAGCCTGATCGTCTCGTCCAACTCGCGCATTTTCCCATCGACCTTTGCGCGCGTAAACCCTTCGCGCAAAGCTTTCTCGAAAATTTCCTTGTACTCGCCTTTCCGCCCGCGCACGACCGGCGCCATGACGACAACCTTTGTATTCTGCGGCCAGGCAAGAATTGTATCGACGATCTGCTGCACGGTTTGTTTTTCGAGAGGCCGGGCGCAGATCGGACAGTGCGGCTGGCCAATGTTTGCATACAGAACGCGAAGGTAATCGTAAATCTCCGTCACCGTCCCGACCGTCGAGCGAGGATTTTTGCTCACTGTCTTCTGCTCGATGGAAATTGCGGGCGAAAGCCCCTCAATGCTTTCCACCTTGGGCTTGTTCATCTGATCGAGAAACTGGCGGGCATAGGCCGAAAGGCTTTCCACGTAACGGCGCTGGCCTTCGGCGTAAAGCGTATCAAACGCCAGCGAAGATTTCCCCGACCCCGAAAGGCCGGTGATGACGGTCAGGCTGTTGCGCGGGATAGTAACATCGACGTGCTGGAGATTATGCTCATGCGCGCCTTTCCAGCACAGTGGGATCCGAAGCTTGGAATTCACGTGACTTGAAGTCGCGGC
>JADMIO011701122.1_pt1 | contig 36292 bp, 31 predicted proteins | sample 8958161 | NCBI WGS metagenome assembly JADMIO01 (sample SAMN16585339, study PRJNA669376) | soil metagenome | isolation source: Crop rotation soil | place: USA: Cullars Rotation, Alabama | collected 2011
GCGACAACTTGTCCACGTGGAATTCTAAGCTTAGGATCCCAATGTGCTGGAAAGCTTGTTTTTTGCCAACCATCTCGCGCGAGCGCGCCAACAACATGGTCGCAACACCGCGTTTGCGCCCCTTGATCTGGGCAACGCGGGTGGCTAGTTTTTCCAGGAGTAGCTGCATCTCATCATCGCGCATAAGCCGGCGACCGTATTCTTGCTCGAAAATGAGCGGGAATGTGTAGGCAAACAGGGCGACAAAGTCTTCTTCAAAAGGAAAGAGGAAGTGGTTGTTGGCACTATTGATAAAGTCGCGCATAGCGATGGCGTAGAACTTGCGAGTTTTGTCGATTTCACCGCGAGCAAAGGTCACAAAAGTGGTGATGATGTAGACAAAAAGATCATCCATACGAGCGGAAACTTGTTCGCGACGTTTTAGATAGAGTTCACCGCGGTGTACGATACTGTCGCGGGCATCCTCAAGCAGGAAGGCATAAAATACCATCGAGAGTGCGCGCGGAGATAGCCAGTTACGTGTTGGCAGGGTCTCGGGGACTGCCCGGCTATAGCGAATCACGCTTTCCAAATTACCTTTTAGCAGCTCGCGGTACATTTTAAACTCAAGAGCCATACCATAAGCAATCCGCTCTTCTTCTGGGGACAGATAACGCAGCGCCGCTTTAAGGTGGTCACCGACTTCATCGTCCTTGTCTTTAACGAAATCTAGACTCAAGGCGCGCATGAGTGAGAGATAGCCAAACGAGCTTTTATCTTTTAGAGAGCGGCTGACATCGAGTGCTAAGTCAAGAATGCGGTAACCGACTTTGTGAAAGCCTAAATAGCCTAACAAAGCACCGCGGTCACCGACCGCGCGAATGACAGTCACTGGCGGTATATCGTCCTTAAAACACTCTTGCAGTGCGTGATGGTGATAGCAGAGCGAGAGTTTAGGATTGTGTTGCAAGTAAAGAGTTTGGCCAACGCTGTAAAGGCGGGCGCCAAAGTTTTTGCGACCGTTTAGTTTAGTTTCAGAGTCTTTCTTAGTAAAGACCCGCTTAAGTAATGTGTAAAGGCGGTGCTTACGTTTGGGTTGCGGTAGCACATCCAAAATAATCCAGAACACCGCCGAGAAGAGTTCCTTAACACTCATGCGAGGAATCGGTAGTTGCAGTTTCGTTAGGTAACTTTCCAGGCAGCGAATAGCATTGGAAATGATCCCGCTAGTGAGCTGCAGGTTAGCCGTTTTAAAGGCAACCGAGGCCCACATGTGTTTATTCAGCGGCAGTTCCGTAAGTTCCGTATATTTTTTGAGTGCATCGCCGTGGCGACGCTGCAGAGCTGCTAAGTCAGCTAGACTCTCGATGACTTCGTAACGCTGATCCGCACTCGAGACCGTTGTGGGCCAAAGTTGCATTTGTTGGTAAGCGTTCTCAAAGTAACGTTCCGCTGACTGCCAGGAGCCAGCGTCCTTAGCAGCTTTACCTGCCAAGACGTTAGCGATCATAGATTTCTTGGCGGCCATGTCATCTCTAGCTTTGCCATTCAGCAGCGAGTTATTGAAATGGTGGGCCATAGCGAACGTCGTTTTCGATGTCGGGTCGGTAATGACTTCTTCAAGTTTTTGCGCGATGGCCAAGTGTAGTTCGCGGCGGCGGTCCTCGTTGATATTGGTGTAAATGGCATCGCGGGCGCGCCAGTGAGTGAATGAATAGGTCTTACCAAGGAGTTTCAACTCGGGATCATCGGCTACCCGGGTGATGAGGCCTTCGTCGATCGCCCGCTCCAAAGTTTTCATAACCTTCACAGTTTCTTTGCGGCCTTCCAGGAGCAAGAGCTCATATTGGAAGCTTAAGCCTGTCGTAGCGGCTATTTCGAGAATACTGCGGTCATAGCCTTCAAAGGTTTGAATGCGACTTAAAGCCAAATCGACGGTCACTAGGTTATGCGACGCCTTGGTGATCGCTTCAATATTGTAGGTCCAGTTCGGAGTGCGTGCCGAGGTAAGGTAAATCAGGTCGCGGGCCACAAGTGAACGTACTAGCTCGACCAAGTGCATGGGACTACCTTCGGCCGTTTTATGCAGGAACTCGACAAGCTCGTCGCTAACGTTATCGGGTGCGGCGAGCATATTCTCGGTGATTTGTTTAACCGCTTCGCGGTTAAAGGGCTGTAGCACGATTTCTTCAAAGCGACGGCGTAACTTTTTAAATTTCTCGATAAACGCTTTAAAGCGGCTGTTGGTAGAAGGGTCATTGGTGCGATGCGAGACCACCATGAAAAAGCGCTGCGAGTTGTTATGGCTAAAGAACTGGTCAATAAGCTCTAAGCTTTTGGCATCGGCCCAGTGCAGGTCATCAAAGATAAAGACAACGGGCTGGTTATCGATCGCAAGACAGCGAGTAAAGTCTGAGAAGGCTTTCGCAAAGTTTTGGAAGTCTTGAACGCTATCAGTCGTGACTGGCTTTTCAATGTCATCAGGGATAAACGGTTTAAGACCAGGCACAATTGCCGCAACCTGATGGGCCGCTTCGCCCAGCAGGGTCTTCACTTTGCGGCGCAGTTCTTCCGCCTCGTGGGGCTGACTTTTAAGTACGCGGATCAGGTAGTCGTTAAAACCGTTAGCGAGAGCGTTAAAGGGCAAAGCATTTTCGTGCTGAGAGAAGTTAGCGCTAATGAAGCGGATTTTACGTTGCGAGAGATAGTTACGAAACTCGCTAAGCAGGCGCGTCTTACCGGTACCCGCTGTTCCTTGCAGAACGGAGAGGCGACTTCTGCCTTTCTCTTGTACGGTGGCGCCGTAGCCATCTACTAAAGCTTGGAATTCTTTATCACGGCCAACCAGTTTTAAGTTTGCCGACACCGATTGGAAGCGGTCGTTTAAACCGAGCGGGAACGAAATCGATGCCGGGCGGTCGCGGCGCTCAAGGCGGCGTTTGGCGCGCAGTAAGTCGGTATGTAGCGCAAATGCTGACTGGTAGCGTTCGTCAGGGTGTTTCGATAGCAGCTTATGAACAATTTGTTCGATAATGGGCGGCACATCGGGACGCAAGCTGGTTAAGGGTTCGGGGGACGAGTAAACGTGTTGGCGCTCTAACTTCTCGCGGGTATTGGCCGAGAAGGGTGGGCGACCCACTAAGATTTCGTAAAGTACGCAGCCCAGTGAATACAGGTCGACACGGTGATCGATCGGTGCGTCCATGAGATGGGTTTGTTCGGGGGCCATATAGAGCGGCGTACCGGCAACATCGGGAACGCCTTTGCGAGCAGCCGCTCCGCCCGCTGACGGGGAGAAGTGCATGGCCTCGGCAAGTCGAGCGACACCGAAGTCGAGCACTTTTACGACTAGATCGCGCTGATCTGCTAAGGCTTTACCGACGACAATATTCTGCGGCTTAATGTCGCGGTGGATGATGTTTTTACCGTGCGTATAGTCGAGGGCGGCGGTTACTTGCAAACCGACTTGGAAAAAGAACGCTAAGTCTTTGCGGCCGTCGCGGGCCAAACTCTCTTTTAGGTTGGAGCCGGTAGCAACTTCCATAACGATGTAGTAGCCGTTGCCAAATTCCTCGGCATCATCCTTGCTATCAACACCTAAAAGTCCAAGTTCGTGGAAGCAGATAATATTGGGATGGTGGAGCCGACTCATGAGCGCTGCTTCTTTTTGGAAGCGCAGCAAGTCTTCCGAGTTTAACTCGCGGTTACGGAGAATGACTTTAATGGCCACGTCGTGGGAGGGGTCATCGAAAGGCATGGCGCGGAATACCCGACCCATACCACCAGCACCGATCTCACCGGTGATGCAGTAACGGTCGGCAATCTTCTTGCCTACCAAGCGGTTGATGTTGATATTCACGCCTGACCCTCTAACGGGAATAAAATTTGCGGCTTTGTCCCGAGTATTTTTCGGTACTTTTAACCGTTTCCTTTAGACCTGATTAAGCTATAATGAGATTTCGAGAGTCTTTTTGGTAATTCTTAAAATTTGACGACTATGAACATGGAAAACACCGTCCAACCGGCGCCGCAAAATACCCTTCTAAAAAAATATCGTGGCGGCCACTCCCGGCATTGCAAAATCATCGGCACACTTGGCCCCTCGTCTTCGGATGAGGCGACCTTGCGCGAGCTAATCGATGCTGGACTCAATATCGTGCGCCTTAATTTTTCCCACGGCGAACACGCCATGCACCTTAAAAATATCGAAATGGTGCGCAAAATTTGTCGCGAGACCGGCTACCAAGTCGCGATCCTGCAAGATTTACAAGGACCCAAAATTCGTGCCGGCAAACTCATAGGTGGCCGCATGGATATCGAGGCTGGCAAAGAGTATTTACTCACTTACGGTCAGACTCAAACGGATAAAAAAGTTATTCCGATCGACTATCACGATCTTGTCAAAGACGTAAAAATCGGCGCCCGCGTTCTTATGGATGATGGTCTGCTTATTTTTAGTGTGACGGCCGTGCAGGGTGCTTCGGTCGTGGTTAAAGCCCAAGAAAATGGCCTGCTAAAGGACCGTAAGGGCGTTAACTTTCCGGATTCGGTTTTATCTATCCCCGCACTCACGGAAAAAGATAGTCGCGATTTGCTTTTCGGGATTTCCAACGATGTCGATTTCGTCGCGCTCTCCTTTGTGCAAAGTGCCGATGATGTGCGTAAAGTGAAAGGCATGATTCGCGCCTTGGGTGCCGAAGTTCCCGTAGTCGCTAAAATCGAGAAATTGCCGGCTATGGAGCAGATCGAGCAAATTGCCCAGGTAGCCGATGGTCTCATGGTTGCGCGCGGTGATTTAGGGGTAGAGGCCAATGTTGAGAGGGTCCCCGGCTTTCAAAAACGGATTGTGGCGGCAGCCGCCAAATTTGCGAAACCAGTTATCATTGCCACCCAAATGTTAGAATCGATGATTCAAAACCCACGCGCTACTCTGGCCGAAGTCGCCGATGTGGCCAATGGCGTCTTAGATAGTGCTGATTGCCTCATGCTTTCAGGCGAAGTGGCAGCCGGTAAGTATCCCGTCGAAAGTGTGAAAACCATGGTTTCCGTGATTGAGCAGGTTGAATCATGGACTATGCAGATTACCGATCAAGTCGCCGAGCAGCGCATGCTCGCAAGCAACGTCGACTGGCAGGAACCGGAAGCTATCGCCCGCGCCGCCTGCGAAGCCGCTGAGTTGCTGAAAGCGCGCGCGATCGTCTGTTTAACCCTAACCGGCAATATTGCCCGTACCATCGCCCAGTGGCGTCCTAGTTCGACGATTATCGCTATTTCCCCGCGCAAGGATGTCGTGCAGCGCTTAGTTATGGCTTGGGGTGTTTACGGCATTGCTAACCCGTTATTTTACAATACGGATGAGCTGCTTCAGGATATTCCCAATTTGCTGAAGAGTTTAGAAATTGTAGAGCCTGGCGAAATCATCGTCATCACTGCTGGCATCCCGATCAATAAGATGTGCCCGACTAATATGATCAAGATCAACCGTATTTCTTAAAATCATGCACGAGAGCCGGTTCCGGCCAGCACCCTTACTTTGATAGAGCATCATATCGGCAGCCTTGATGGGATCTTCGGCTTTCTCGCGGGAAAACCCTGGTGGGGTCCACGAAATCCCGATACTGGCTGTGACTTGGACTGACTGACCATCTTTAATAAAAATCGCTTCTTCAATGAGTTTGCGTATCGCTTCGGCTTTTTTCACAACCGAGTGCAGATCATTATCGCGGGTGAAAATAATGTATTCATCACCGCCGTAACGCGCGGCACAGTCTTTATTGGCAAGTTCTGGACAGACCCCAACGAGTTTACCGACTTCGCTGATGACGTGGCTACCTACGAGGTGGTTGGTGCGGTCGTTCACTAATTTAAAGTTGTCTAAGTCCATCATGATCACACCAAGGCCATTTAGGCCGCCCCGGCATTCCTTGATCGCTTTTGAATATTTACCACTAAAAGAGCGCATATTATGGAGGCCGGTAAGTTCATCAGTGTTGCTCAGTTTCTGCAGTTTATGGTTGGCACTACGCAGTTCATCGGTCATGGCCTTAAGCCTCAAAACTGCGTGAATACGGGCGCGCACTTCGCGAATACTGCAGTTGGCCCGAATCACATCGTCGGCTCCCATTTCTAAGCATTGGATAGGGGTAGCGCCCTGGCTTACTTTTTTCGATGCCAAAAGGATGATCCCAGTGTGGCGTTTGGTCTCTTGGGCGCGGATAATCTGACAAAGGTTTTTGCTCGCGGCCGCACCGATCGTCATATTGATGAGGAGCAGATCAGGATGTTCGAGTTGGTACATATCGAGCACTTCGGCTTCAGAAAGTGCCATGAGAAATTGGAAGTCATACTTCTGCGCATTTTCATTTTTGATATTGGTAATAGCGAATATTTGCTCAAGCTTATTCTTAAAGCCTGCCGCCGGATCGAGAATTAAAACTTTCATTTTGCGAGGGTTAACTGCTTTACTCACTATAGTTAGACCTCTAAAAAACGTGCTTTTTTGCCCTACTAGGCAAGGCTTAACTAGCTGCCTTTGCCTATATAATTCGCTATCGGCCGGACATCGCAAAGCTTTATGGGGTTTTGTGTTTAGAAGTTAATATATTGATATTGCAGGGTATTTTACCGCGCCGACGAACAGAATTTACTTAAAAAGTTAAATGTTTATACCGATGTACGAATGACTTGATAACCCTAGAGGATCAGCATTTTGTCTGACTACAGTCGGAACAAAAAACCGTTTATTATTCCGCCGCCAACGCAGGAAGAACTAGGCGTTTTGCCGCTCGAGGAGTACGGGACCGGCTTTAAAGCCTTCCGGATCTTCTCGATTATCGTTTTCATCTGCGTTATCAGCTGTGGTTTAGCGTTATTTTTCTGGCTGGAAAATTTAGGCGTTTTTAACATCAACGATTCCGTTCTGCAAAGCATCTCGCGGCAAGCCCCCCTAGATAACTCCGTCGTTTTTGATCGCAACGGCAAAAAAATCGGCGAGTATTTTAACCACTACCATCTCTACGTCCCTTACGACAAACTGCCCAAAGATCTGATGAAGGCGATTATTTCCATCGAGGACCGTAACTTCTTCCGGCATATGGGTGTGGACCCAAAAGCGATCTTGCGCGCCATCCGTGCTTCGATCATTGGCCACGGTTATCAGCAGGGCGCAAGTACACTCACCCAACAGGTGGTGCGCCACTACCTGCTTTCATCCGAGAAAACCATCGACCGAAAAGTGAAAGAGATATTCCTAGCGTTGCGCTTTGAGCAGGTCCTCACCAAACAGAAAATTCTGGAGCTTTATACCAACAAGCTATTTCTGGGTAACGGCGCCTACGGGGTGGGTGCCGCAGCACAACGTTATTTTGGCAAAAGCATTTACGATCTCAAAACTCACGAATACGCACTCATCGCTGGTCTGTTTCAATCGCCGACTCGCTACAATCCTTCGCGTTATCCGGAGCGCGCTAAACGGCGACAGCTGCAAGTTCTGAAGGCGATGTACCAGGCGAAAGCGATTACTAAACGAGAGGCCGAAAGACTCGCCAAGGAGCCGCTCGTCTACCAAGAATATAAGCCCATCAATGACATGTTAGCCCCATACTTTGTCGACTATATCCGCGAGAATGCTGGCGGACTCATCAATAAACAGATTGAGGGCCAGGGCGTGCGGATCTTTACAACGCTCGATAGCGATCTGCAAATGATGGCTAATAACTCCTTTGCCAATTCAACCGAGCTTTTCAAGCGCGCCGACGAGTTGATCATCTACAACCATAAGCGCAAACAGGAAGAGCCGCCGAGTGTCGAAGCATCGATGATCTCGCTGGATCCCAAGACGGGCGAAATTCTGGCGATGGTGGGTGGTCGCGACTACCGTCGTTCGCAGTTTAACCGAACTGTGAAAGCGATGCGCTCGCCTGGGTCATCCTTTAAGCCAGTGGTTTATTCGCTGGCTTTAGAAAACGGTTGGAAATGGTCCGATCTGCTCTTTGTGTCGCCGGTATCGATCAATGGCTACCGTCCCAAAAACTATAGCGATAAATTCCTCACCGAGACCACACTCTTAAAAGCGTTTTACCAGTCGCTCAATACCGCCGCAGTGGAGTTAGGTGATAAGCTAGGCGTTGATGCCATCATCGAGCATGCGATGAAGCTTGGTGTGCGCTCAACCCTTAAGCAAGAACCAGGCACTATACTTGGTTCTTCCGAAATCACCATGATGGATCTGGCACGGGTATATTCGGTTTTTGCTAACTACGGCAAACTCGTTGAACCGGTGGCTATCACGCGCATTGAAGACCGCGAAGGCCACGTGCTCTTCCAACTGCCACCGCCAAAGGAAAGAGCAACACCGGTCATGTCACCAGAGATCGCTTATCTTATGACCCAAGGTATGCGCTCGGTTATCACCAACGGTACAGGCCAGAGTGCGCGCGAACTAGCGGACAAGGTTGTCGGTAAGACCGGAACCTCGAATGACTCGCAAGATAACTGGTTTGCTGGCTACAGCCCGAATTTGCTCACCGTAACCTGGGTCGGTACTGATGATCACTTGCCGATGGATAAACCAGCGGCCGGGGGTACACTCGCCTTGCCGATCTGGCATGAATACATGAGTCAAGCGCTCACTAAACGTAGTGCTGGGGGCTTCTATAATCCGGGTGGCGTAGTATCCTACTATGTGGACCCCCAGTACGGTAATAGCTCCGCAAACGGTCTTAAAATGTATTTCTTGCGCGGTACGGGGCCCGCAAGCAGTCATTCCGAATTTCAACAAATTGAAGAAGAAGGCGACTACCGCTCGCTGTTTGGACATTAACGATGCGCTCTTTACTGCACATGAAAAAATTAGCTCTAGTTCTTGCCGTTCTGGCGGGAACGAGTGCTGCTACGGTCGCTTGTGTGCATGAGCGCTCACGCACAGTGAAACGCACCTCCACCTACGGTGATAAGAAAACCGGTAAGGTGGTGAAGAAAAACACCGGCAACGAATCCTTACAGCTTTCCAACATTGCCGAACCCCAGGGTGCCATCAGCGACTATGGGGAGACCCCGCAAAATGCGCCAGATGCGCCGCGCGAAGAAGTAACCACAGATAAGAAGAAGCTTAACTGCGAGCGCATCGTCACTTTGCTCTCGACATCTTTTAAGGACCTCCGCAGCTTAAGAGCGGCAACACCGCTACCAGCTACTAGCTATATGAATCAAGCCGCTGATCTTAATCCAGCACGTTGTGCTTACGGTGTTGAGCGCAGCAGTATCATGAATACCCTAACCAAGGCTGTTTCCGAGCAAAGCGGCAAAATTGGTCTACTACTGCCGCTAACTGGACCCGATACTTTGGTGGGCACCCAGATTCTTGCGGGCATGAAATATTTCGCTACGTCTGTAGGGTTTGCCTTCGATGAAAAAGTCATCGTGCGTGATATTGGCACCATGCCGACAAAAGCCGAAACGTTTCTTGCCGAGTTGATGTTTGATCATCAGATCGGCTTGCTCATTGTTGCGGGCGGAGTACCTGAACTGACCAAGCTAGCCTCCTGGAGTACGCGGGTCTTTATGCCGATGATTTTCTTAACCAGCCGCAGCGAACAAAGTATTCTTGCCAAAGATGTGTACCGGGTCTTTCCCACCGAATATTCACTTGCGGAGGCTATTACCCAAGGTGTTGTGGCGCGCGAGTTTAAACGCATTGGTGTACTAAGGCCCAATAACCAACAGTCGGCACAGATGTTAGACGCGCTGCGAGCGAATTTCGCGGCTAAAAATGTCACGGTGACTGATGAGGCCTTTTACCAAGAAGGCGACTACGAATCGATGGAGAAAGCTGCCAGGAAGTTATTTAACGTGCTACCGGGACAGCGGCAAAACGAGTACGCCGCCCTCACTCAAGAAATGAAAAAGGCAGCCAAGAAAGCCGGCTACGGCTTCAACCAAAATATGGTGGTGTTGCCACCCAAACCCAATTTCGATGCTCTCTTCATTCCCGATGATTTTAAAACCTTGCGGCACTTTGCCAAGATTTTCAAATATCTTGGCACCAAAGATCTACCGATTTTTGGTAACCACCAGTGGCGCTCCAAAGCTCTAGTGCAGCCTTATGACGAATTCTTTGAGAATGCCTTCTTTGTGGATTTTGTCGGGAGCTACCGCGATCTGCCACCGGGTATGCCGGTGGCGACGACTGGTTCGCCGTACTTTGTTTCCGCACACCAGGCTAAGAACTATGATTTCAACTTGATTGGCTACCGCGGCATTCAGATCGCCGTAGGAGCATTGGCCAATGCCAAGAGTCGGCGCGATATCGGCCCCCAGCTAAAACAGCTGAATCTAGCGCCCAATAGTTACTTCGTGAATGGTCAAGCGTTCGATGAACACCAGCTAAGCCGCTGGCCCGCTTTCCTCTTTGAAGTGCGCGATAAAGAGATCGTGCCCATGGATTTAACCCGCAAAATCGAGCCTAAACCCATAGAAACGGGGCGGGAGCAGAGCTCCCGCTGACATCTTAATTAAAACGCGAAAAGAATATTCGGATAGCGAGTGGTTAACTCGGTTTGCTGGGTATCGGTCAGCAGCGAGTTGTGTAAGAAGACCCGACGAATTGTGGCGCCATCAAAAGCATCCGCAGCAAAGCCTTCGACTTTTAAAGCCGATAAGTCGACTAGGCCGGCATTGATACCGGAAAAAAGTTTACCAGGAATAGCGTTGCCAATCGAATCATCGCCAAAAGTGATTTTATCAACGGTAAGTTCAACAAAGGCGTTTAGGTCGAATCGGGCATTACTATTTAAATATTCAAGATTAAAATTAGTGAGCTTAAGCCCAGCAAAAGCTTTTTCGGGAGCCAAGAGACCATCAACTGAATAGATATAGAGTTCATCCACCTTAGCACCTTCAAAAGTATTAGCTTCGAAGATCAGGTTGGACAAGTGCGCAAGCTCGATCTCACCGGCTTCTAGACCTGAAAAAACGCCTCTAGGAAGATTGAGGAAACCGTGCTCGTCGCCGAATAGAAAAAGGCCAGAAGAAAGTTTCATTCCCGAAAAATCACCGGGGACCAGTTGCACATCGCCTGTTAGAGAAATTTGCAAGCGATCAAGATCAGCCAATTGCGCTTCGGTTATTTCACTGCATTGAAGTTGAAGTTCTTCTTCGACAGCCTGCCGAACAGGGGTCGAGCGATCACAAACACTAACAAAGGTAATTCCAAAAGCCATATTGGCGGCAAAAAGTGCAGACAAAGCTACTAGTATACGCATGGGGTCCTCCTTGAGATTTAAGTACGAATCCTACCAGTCATGTCTCATAAATTCTAGGAATAAGAGTTACTTTAACGCGAGTGCGGCCGCCATTGAAATACCGAGTGATTGCAAATAGGGCTCAAGCTTTTTCGTCTGCGCCGAAAAGTCTGTGAATAAAGCCTCGTGAGTTACTGCGCCCGACTTAGCGGGCTTCTCCACCAGAGTCGCAACGCGTTTAGCGATGGCATCCGCCGAATCAAGCCACGTGAGTGGCCTTGGACTAGTACTTTTGAGTTCTTCAAGTAAAACCGGAAAATGGGTGCAGCCAAGTACGACGACATCGGTGTCAGCTTTGAAAAAGGCTGCGATCTCGCCGCGCACCGCTGTCGTATCGACTTTTTCACCACGGGCCTTAGCTTCGGCGAGGTTTACTAATTTGGTGGAACCGACTTTGATCACTTCACAACCCTGAGCATGCTCTTTGATGAGATCATCGGTGTAGGAACTGGCGATCGTTCCCGGCGTTGCCAGTAAGCCAATAACTTTCGACTTGCTTAACGCGGCCGCTGGTTTCACGGCGGGTACAACGCCCACAATGGGAATTTCGAATTCGGCACGCGCGGCTTTTAAAGCGGCAGTACTGGCCGTGTTGCAAGCAATCACCAGTAAATCAATGGGTCGGATTTTTAATAGTGCTTTAACCGCGGTGAGCACACAGGTGATCACTTCCTTTTCAGATTTGCCGCCGTAAGGGAGATTTTTATTATCGCAAACGTAGGTGATGGGTAGAAATGGTAGCTGGGCAGCGACGACTTTAAAAATCGTTAGCCCACCAACGCCGGAATCAAAGATGGCGATCCGCTGTGACATCTCGCACTAATCCGTAAAGGGTCGCTTACTTTCGCGCAATCTGTTTCAGGTTTGCGGTACTGATATTAAAGGAGGGTAACATAGAAAAATTTGTCGGGTCTTCAAAAAAGCGTTTATGACGCAGGATCCGCACGAGTGAGCCACGGAACCTTTCGACGCTGCGACCCGTTTCGAAACGAATACCACCCAGTTTGTGACCATCACCGCCAAAGCGAGTGATATGGATGAAATCAGCGTTTTTGGGGCTTACGACCCGCATCAGCATCATAATGTGCTTCTTATAAACGAGTAAATCACCGGGTTGGGCGAGCGTTAGATCGCGGCCAATATCAACGAAATTATAATATTTCAGCAGGCCGGGGCCGGTTTGACGCGATAGTTCCGAAGTCGAGGCGTAGTTATAATCCAGACCGGCCTCATGATACATCCGGTAGACAAAATGACTGCAGTCCATACCGCATTGTTGACAGGCCCGGCAGCGTCCTAGGCGCGACATCAGGGGCACTTTTTTTTCCTGCACGCAGCTGCGACAAGCTATGCACTGGGTGGTCGAACCGACCTGTTGCCCGCCCCAAATATAAGGCACATGGACGAGCGAAGCGTAGTATTTTGCGAGCGCGACCAGGCGATCTTGAAAGAAAATAGTTTGCGTCGCAAGGCTAGTGCCGGGGGCGGCTGAAAAGCTTATGGGAGAAGGGATTCGGTCATCAAGACCGGCATCATCGACGGCTTCAAAAGTATTAGTGCGGGCGACAGACTGCGGCAGCGAAACGAACAAAGCCGTTAACAGAAATGGTATGAGGGGCCACGATATTGATCTCACTGCTCGATAGATCATTAACTATTTTTACCAGTAAAAGCGGCCTCTCACCACTATTAAATTAGGTTGTCCTAATTCGTGACAGTACATAAAACTAAACCATGTCCTTTGCAGTTTTAACAAATCAGAAAAATTTGGTGACGCGTTTTGCTCCGGCCCCGACTGGTGAATTACATTTGGGGCATATTGCTGCCGCCATTTATGTTTGGGGAATCGCGCGTGCGGTAAATGCCAAAATTATTTTGCGGATCGAAGATCACGACCGCCAGCGCTGTCGCAAAAATTATGAAGAAGCGATTTTACGCGACCTTGAATGGTTTGGATTTATTCCTGATCTGGGCGTTGAAAGTGCGGATAAAGTTTCGCCCTTTAGACAAAGCGATCATCTCGAGAGTTATGCCGCAAATTTAGCGAAATTAGCCGAGAAAAAGTTGATTTATTACTGCGACTGTTCGCGGCAAAGTATCGCGCGCGAATCCGTGCAAACGGACGGGGACGAACTGCATTACCCGGGTCTATGTCGCACGCGTGGTCTAAAGGCTGACGCTGGACTCGGCACACGACTCATGGTCGAATCGCAAGAAATCCCTTTTACCGATATTTGTTTGGGAGCCCAGCAGCAAAATCCCGCCCACCAATGCGGGGATTTTTTATTGCGCGACCGCCGGGCCAACTGGACCTATCAATTTGCGGTGACCGTCGATGACCGGGAGCAGGGGGTGAATCTGGTGATCCGTGGCCAGGACTTGCTCGCCTCTACGGGCCGGCAGCTTTATTTAAATCAACTTTTAGGAGCTAGCCAGAAGCGGTTCTACTATCATCACCCGCTCATTTTTGATGAATCTGGAAAAAAACTTAGTAAAAGGCTGTTTTCTTCGCCAGTTGCCTTGCGAAAAGGTGCCGGTGAATCGGCGGCCAGCCTCCTTGCAGGAGCTGCTAAAGCCGTGGGTTTGATTAAACCCAATGTCGCTAAAATTACGGTAAAAGACCTGCCAGATATTTTTTTAAATCTCGTAACTTAAAACAAGTACTTAATATTTTTAAATAAATACCGATTAGCTTAGAGAAGCCGGGAAAGGTGAGTTATGTTTCGGCAGCTAGAACCTATGCAAATTGAATTATTTGTTGATCGGTGTTTCGCACGCCGCAACATTCATCAGATTGTCGCGCGTTGGCGCGTGGATATGGCTGCGCTTAAAGATATTGTCGTGACTCACCTTAAGGAGATGGGTATCCACTTCGTTAAACCATTTCAGAACCAGTTAGTCTTCGACGTTGTTCTGCACACACTGCAAAATTCTCGCGAAATTGTCGCTTTGGTAAAAAAGGCCGAAGCCGACGAGAAAAAACGCATGGCCAGCCGCCACTCCGGTGGTCTCTAAATCTCACACTTCTTTAGTCGTAAGTGCCAGAGCGTGAATTTCTTTTTTCATCCATTCACCTAAAGCTTGATAAACCAACTGATGCTGTTTCACCATCGAGAGCCCGGCAAATTCCTGGGCTTTGACTGTGACTTGCCAATGATCGCCACCACCAGTTAGGTCTTGCGCCGTTACAACGGCTGTGGGTATATGTTGAATAATTCTTTGTTTAATCTGCTCAGCGGTCATTTTCACCTCTATGAATACACGCAAAATCTATCTTGCTACTAAGAATCCGCATAAATTAACTGAACTACGAGCAATGATCAAACTCGATCAGCTGGAATGGGCTGCCGCCAGTGACCTTAATCCGCAGATTAGCTGGGTCGAAGATGGTCACTCATTTGAAGATAACGCTCGTATCAAAGCTCTGGCAGTAAAACAGTATACTAAGGACTGCGCGTTAGCCGATGATTCTGGTCTCTGTGTGGAGGCCCTTCACGGTGCCCCGGGGATTCATTCCAGCAGTTATGCCGGGCGGGAAGGGGATGCCCCTGCGAACAACCAAAAGCTCCTGCAAGAGCTAGCAGCAGTCCCCAACCACCGTCGGGGGGCGAAATTTGTTTGCTGCTTATGTTTTATCGACGAAATGGGCGCCGAATATTTTTTCCGTGGCGAGTGTCTAGGTCAAATTACCGAAATACCACGCGGCAATGCCGGTTTTGGATACGATCCTTTGTTTTGGTTGCCTGGTTTACACAAAACCATGGCAGAGCTCTCACCGGCGGAGAAAAACAGCCTTAGTCACCGCGCACTTGCCTTTAATAAATTCCGCGCCTGGTTGGTAAGTCGCTAAAACTATTAGTCCTTAATAGGTTTGTTAGATTAGCCTAAAGTTTTCTCCCGATTTTGCCGAAAAACCTACTGTCTAATTCTAAGCTTATAAGAGGCGCAAGTGAGAGTTTTACTGAGTATAACTTTCTTAATATTCGTGACGTCGTGTCTTGATCCCTCTTACACAAAAGAAGAACTACAACTGCGAAGCGCCCGTTCTGGCGCCACATTTGATCCCGTACCAACACCAACCCCTGAGCAAGGCGATCAGGATTCGGTCGCCATGCTGACTGGGTTCACCGGCCGCACGGGTGCCAAGCAAGATGGCGATATTGATTTCAGTTGGACCTACCCAAAGAATGTTGATGGCTACGGACAACTAAAACTTCTCGTGCAACCAGGCAAGGAAGCTCCTGCCGATTGCGATTCAGGGGCGACCATTAAGGTTTTTGAAAAGCCTTTTAAGGCCGCCGAGATCGCTGAGTATACTCATGAAACGGGAAGTGCCATCGGCGAAACTTATAGCTACCGTCTCTGTGTTTATCTAAAAGATGGATCCTTGCTTTCATCCTTATCCGTAGCGGATCTACAGGCACGCGATTCTACGAAACCGGGTGCGCTAAAAAGTTTCACTGCTATTTCAGGACCAGAGCAAGGACAGATCAAACTCATTCTTGATCTACCTGACATTGTCGTGGACTATAAACGCCTCGATATTCGCCGACTCGAAGGTGCGGCCGCACCTGGTGACAAATGTGATAACGGTAGCGTCGTTTTTAGTCTCGATGCTAATTTCGTTGATCAAAACTTTATCGATACTCCAGGTGGTACTAGCGACAAACGCTATGGCTACCGCGTTTGTATTTATGATGTGGCGGGCAATTTAACGAGTGGTAATTCGCAAGCCGGTGTGCAGGTACTAGATACCATTGGGCCTAAAGCGCTGGCAGATTTCACCGCCGCAACGGGCACTGTTCAGTCACAGGTTCAGCTGAATTGGACTATTGCAGGTGACGGCAGTGATATTAAACACATGGAGATCCATTTCTTAAAGGGAGCAACACCTAGTTGTTCCACGGGCACTGTCATTCCTGTTCCGGTACCCGCGGGTGGCGTATTATTTCATACGACTCCAAGTAGCACCGGCGAAGAATTTACTTACCGCGCCTGCCTTTATGATGCACGCGAGAACGTGACTGCAAGTGAGCCACGCTCGGCTCGCGCTTTTGATACGCAAGCTCCGCCATCGGTCGCCTTGCTTGCACGAACAGGCAGCAATCCTAACGAAGTCAGTTTAACTGCAGTATTCCCAAGCAATGTGTCCGATATCGATCATGTGGTTGTGCGTCGCAAGGCCGGTGCTCAGGCTCCTGATTCATGCAGCAGCGACACCTCGGTCAGCACGCCGCAAGTGCAAGCTGGTCAGCAGGTCTTCACCGACATCATTCCCAACGTCACTAGTACTACTAAAACTTATTCGTACCTTATCTGTTCATATGATCACGGTAATATCGAGAACAGAGGCGGTATCGCTACTGCCGATGCCAAGGATGGTGGCGCTCCTGTGACTTTGCCAAGTCTATCAGTGCAACCTGGTTCAGGTGAGGGTGACATCAATGTGCAATTTACAGTTCCTAGCGATGCTAACCAATTAAGCGACTATGATCATATAGATTTCCATATTGCCAAAGGTGCCGACGCGCCCAACTGCGAGCAAACACCGCAGAAGCGTATTAACAGCGCCGATTTTGGTGTCAACGGCTTTAACTACGCGACGGGCGATCGTGTCGGCAGCACTTATACTGTACGTGCCTGCGTTTTTGATTCGGCCGAAAATTCCGTGAGTAAAACGGCAAGCGGTGCAACAAAAGATTCGCAACCGCCGCAACCACTCAAAGCTTTCGTTGTAACCGCAGACTCGAGCCAACTGGCGCTAACATTGACCTTGCCCACCAACCACGATGATTACAACCGGCTACTCGTCTCCCGTGCTAGCGGCGCTGCCGCCCCTAGCAGTTGTGCCGACAACGTCGTGCTAAATAAAACTCGTTCGCAACTAACCAGTTCAACAGTTGCATTTAGCGATGGTCCCTTTAACAAAGGTGATATCGTAAGTTACCTAGTCTGTATTCGCGATAATGCCGGTAACGAAACGAGAAGCGACAAAAGAGAAAATATCAAGATTGCGCTCTGCGATGCAGGTGGGGTGTTAGTGGCAGGTCACTGTTGGTTTAAAGGTACGGGTGAAAGCTGTTCTAGCATTTGTGGTGGCTATAATAATGTCGATAGTGCCACTACCAACTATGTGGGTTCTGGTGGAAGTGCCGCTGCATGCCTAAACGTCGTTCATAAATTGCAAATTGGTCTTACTCTTGACGATCATATCGATGATTGGCCTGGTAACGATAAAGGTTGTTTTGTTGTAGCCCACCTCGCGTATCATGGTACCGCGGCGACGAATTATAAATCTTCAGGTTCCGATTATACCAGGGTTTGCGCTTGCAAATAGGCCGACTCAAATCTCAGATTTTTTGCAGCTTCGTAGTCTTAACTTTAGTGCTTATGGGCTGCACGACTAATAAGCCCGATTCTCCGGACGAATCCGGTGACGATTCAGGTAGCGCGCAAGAAGGAACCGGCGTGCATATTGATGCCGCCGGTGTTGCAACCTTTGAGTCCCCAACCCCAGGTGGGCCGGTACCAACCGATACTCCACTTTCGGGCACAACATCAACACCAACACCTGGGGCGACGCCAACGCCAACTATGGGTGGTGCCGGTGCGACCCCAACGCCCACAGCCACCGCAAGCGCCCCGGGTTGCGGCGGAACTCTTCATAAGGGTTTTTGTTTCTATGTGAGTAAACGAGGTGAAAGTTGCGCCGACGTCTGTGGCGGCGGTAACTACGATGCCCAGGCAACAGCCTATGCCGCAGCCAACATCGGTAACTGCTCGGAAGTGAGCCGTGCACTTGATTACAGCGGCAGTGTTGAGACCTCGACTCGTTGCGTTGCGCCGGCAACACAAATGGGCTGTCATGTTTATATTTACCCAACGCTAAATAACGAAAAACACGTGACCTGGTGCAGCTCCGGGGTAACCATGGGCAGCAAGTTCGACGGCGGTGATTACTACGCCCGCCGTTTTTGTGGATGCCTCAAATAGGCCTTAGGTTAGGTTTTTTTACAAACAGTCTCCATTTATTACCTTGAAAAGCCGCCAAAAACCGCGTTACTATAGGCCATATCTTCCCCTAAGATTATGTGAAGGAGCTTATATGAGCGAAGTGTTGGTAGTAGCCAGTAAAGTAAAAAAGTACATTAAAGATAAAGGCCAAATGAATACCTCGGCGGCCGTAATGGAATTTCTTACCAAGATCGTTATGCGCGAGTGCGATAAGGCCATGGAAGCTGCACGGAACGATAAACGTAAGACCGTGATGGACCGGGACTTTTCCGTCTAGAACACATTTAACCCATTGAAATTAAAGACTTAGTTACCAGACCTAAGGTTTTTAGGTAGTTAACCGACAGGGGCTATGAGGGTATTACCTTCGAGGACCCAATGGCCCAGTCGTCTCGACAACTTAAAGAATTCCTTGGTGATCGCTACGTGCTCATTATCGACCCGGCGACCCATTCGCGCGATTCGTTAAAGCGCTTTCTGGCCAATCTCCACGTCAAAAATATCAAAGTCGCTTCCTCGGCGGAAGATGCCCGTCGGGAGCTCATTACCACCAAGATCGGTTTCTTCATTTGCGAGTGGTTGCTACCGGATAAAAACGGCTTGGAACTCTGCCGCTTCCTGCGAACCAAGAAAGGCCACGAGCAGACTCCCTTTCTACTACTAACCAGTGAGGATCTGCGTAAGGATGTCATGCTGGCCAGTGAAGCGGGCATCAACGGTTACCTTCTTAAGCCGTTTTCTTACGATGAGTTCTGTGCGCAGATGCTGCACATTGTCAAAGCCATCCAAAATCCCTCCCAGGTCAATCTCATGCTCGATGCGGCCAAACTCTCACTTGGTACCGGTGATCTGGAACAGGCAGAGGAGCTTTTTAAAGAATCGCTTGATATGCGCCCTGATTCGGCGCGAGCCTTGGTGGGCATGGCTACTATCGATAAAGCTCGCAATGATAAAGACGCCGCCATTCAAAAGTACGAACTAGCGATCACGGTCAATCCGGATTACATCGAAGCTTACAATCTCTTGCTGGATTTGTACGATGACGCGGAGAAATTCGATAAAATGATGGAAATAGCCGAGAAGGCTCACACCATCAGCCCCGACAATCCTCGCTACACATTGATACTGGCCAAATCCTATTTAGACCTGAACCGTCTCGAAGATTCGGAACAGTATTTCCGGAAAACCTTGCTGCTATCGCCGCGGTTATCGGAAGCCTACAAGGGCTTAGGAACAGTCTATTATGAAAAGAAAGAGTTCGATAAAGCTATCAAACAATTCAAAAAAGCTTTGGACATTACCCCCGCCGATATCGCCCTCCTTAACTCGCTTGGTTTGACCTATGTGCGTAAGGGATTTGTCGTGCAAGGGATCGATTACTACAAATTGGCGCTTAAAATCGACACCATGGACTGGCGTATCCTCTTCAATATTGGCTGCGCTTACGAAAAATTAGGCAATAACGCCCTGGCTATGGAACACTTCGAGCGGGCCATCGAAATAAATCCGCAACTCGAGAAGGCCAAACGCCGTATCGAGTGGATCAAACGAACCACCAAAAAAATTAGCTAATTCCATACTAAATATTGAAATTTAAGAGCGTTTGGGGCTATTCTGTGCACCTTAATAGCTACTTTTATCTTTATAAATATAGGAGTTACTTCATGAATCTCGCGCAACTGGAAACGACCGCCAAGGCTTTAGTGGCACCCGGTAAAGGGATCTTAGCCGCTGACGAAAGTACCGGCACCATCGCCAAGCGTTTTAAATCTATCCAGATCGAGAACACTGAAGATAACCGCCGCGCTTACCGCGATATGCTTTTTACCGCTAAAGGTGCCGCTGACTTTATCAGTGGTGTGATTCTCTATGACGAGACTATTCGTCAAAAAGGCTTAAACGGTAAGACGTTTGTTGCAGTCCTAAATGATCAAAGCATTATTCCGGGCATTAAGGTGGACTTAGGTGCCAAGCCCCTTGCCAACTCTCCGGAAGAAATGATCACCGAAGGTTTAGACGGACTAAGAGAGCGTTTAAAAGAATACTGGGATCTGGGCGCTCGTTTTGCAAAATGGCGTGCAGTGATCAATATTGGTAAAGATATTCCCACAGGTTACTCCATTCACGCTAATGCGGACGCCTTGGCTCGTTACGCCGCCCTATGCCAAGAAACCAATATTGTACCCATCGTTGAGCCAGAAGTGATTATGGATGGCAATCATACCGTTGAGCGCTGCTACGAGGTTACGGAAAAAACGCTACGCCATGTTTTCGCAGCATTGAATCATCATCGGGTAGCTTTAAGCGGCATACTTCTAAAACCTAATATGGTGGTCTCCGGCACCGAATGTTCTAAGCAAGCTAGTGTGAAAGAAGTCGCCGAGCTGACTTTAAAATGTTTTAGAAATACTGTTCCCGCAGAAGTTCCTGGTATTGTCTTCCTTTCCGGGGGCCAGTCGGACGAATTAGCGACAGCGCATCTCAACGCCATGAATCAAAGCCAGACTCCTAAACCTTGGCGCTTAAGCTTCTCCTACGGACGCGCTTTACAGGCACCCTCGCTAAAAGCCTGGGGCGGCCGCAAAGAAAATGTCGCACGGGGACAGCAGGCCTATTTCAACCGCGCTAAATTTAATAGTGCAGCGACTTACGGCAAATACTCTAGCTCTATGGAAAACGATATCTAAGCAAAGAAAAGGGGGCTGACCCCCTTTTTAGATGTCGAATTTTATGCCTTGCGCTAGTGGCAGGTCAGTTCCGTAATTAATTGTATTGGTTTGGCGGCGCATGTAAGCCTTCCACGCATCCGAGCCAGATTCGCGACCACCACCGGTTTCTTTTTCGCCACCGAAAGCACCACCAATTTCTGCACCGGAAGTGCCAATATTAACGTTGGCAATACCGCAATCGGAACCTTCTGGCGATAAGAACGCTTCGGCTTCCCGCAAATTATTTGTGAAGATGGCCGAGCTTAGGCCCTGTTTCACATTGTTTTGCTGGGCGATGGCAGTTTTAACATCGCCGCTATACTTGAGCAGATAAAGAATGGGTGCAAAAGTTTCTTCCTGAACCGTTGGCATATCGTTGCGGGCTTCCACAATCGCCGGCATCACGTAACAACCGGATTCGTAGCCAGCACCTTTTAGCACTTCGCCACCGAAAATGAGTTGACCACCTTCGGCTCGCACCTTAGTGAGGGCTTCCTGCATCATGTTCACCGCGTCTTTATCGATAAGGGGACCCACATGATTCGCAGCATCGAGCGGGTTACCCACGCGCAGTCCTTTGTAGGCCTTCAGCAAGGTTTCCTTAACGCGCGGATAGAGCGATTCATGAATGATAAGTCGACGCGTGGTGGTGCAACGCTGGCCAGCGGTACCCACTGCGCCAAAAACAATTCCTGGTATCGCCATTTTTAGATCGGCTTCTGGCGATAAAATAATGGCGTTATTGCCACCGAGTTCCAAAATCGAGCGGCCAAGCCGCGCGCCGACAACGGCACCGACGCGTTTGCCCATGCGGGTGGATCCGGTTGCAGAAATAAGGGGAATGCGGTGATCGGCTATAAACGTTTCGCCGATGGTTTTAACATCGCCCACTATCATACTCATGACGCCTTCGGGAACTTTGTTAGCGCGTAGAACATCAGCGATAATGTGAAAACAAGCCACGGCCGTAAGGGGAGTCTTTTCCGAGGGCTTCCAAATACTAACATTGCCGCACACGGCCGCAATCATTGAGTTCCATGACCACACCGCAACCGGGAAGTTAAAGGCCGAGATAATGCCCACAAGCCCAATGGGATGCCACTGCTCATACATTCGGTGTCGGGCGCGCTCGGAGTGCATAGTGAGTCCGTAAAGTTGGCGCGAAAGGCCAACGGCGAAATCACAGATATCGATCATCTCTTGAACTTCACCCAGACCTTCTTGGAGAGATTTGCCCATTTCAAAGGACACGAGCTTACCAAGTGGTTCTTTGTACTCGCGCAACTTATCGCCCATTTGGCGGACTATTTCACCGCGTTTAGGCGCTGGAACTTGTCGCCAGTAGGTGAGGGCTTCCTCAGCGCAACTTATCACCTGTTCGTAATCTTTGGTCGAAGCTTTGCCGATCTTACCGATTTCGCTGCCGTTCACTGGCGAAAACGAGGTGAAGGTGCCGCTAGCGTCGCTGCCAAAGGACTCTAAACCAGTACAAGCCGGTTTGCTGAGCGGACCAATGCCTAGTTCTTTTAGAAAATCAAACGCAGAATTTTTATTCATGGGTGTCCAGACTATTCGGGAAATTGGGTACCGTCGGTATTAGCTTTGCCTAAATCGACTTCCACTAGTTCGGCTTCACGGAAGTCGGCCTGACTTAAGTTAGCACGTTTAAGTTTAGTTTTATAAAGCCGCGCACCACGTAAGTTAGCGCCGCTGAAATCAGCACCGGTGAAATTGGATCCCGAAAGATCCGCCTGCGAGAGATCAGCATCAGCAAGGGTTGCGCCACTTAAGTTCACGCCGGTTAAATCATAACCGCTTAGTTTGGCACCTTTTAAATTGGCCCGGCCACCTTGAATGCTTTTGCGCGGATCAAGTACGGAATCGAGCCACCGCTGATGTTCGCCGATGACGCGTTTTAACGATTCGGGCGAGTCTATTTGTACAGGTTGCGACACGATGATCTCAGGCGGACCCTTTTTAACGGGTTCGGCTTCAGCTTCAGCAACAGGTGCCGCGAGTTGCCCTTCTTCATCAAGCTCTTCATCTGGTTGAATGGTGATGTCAGCCATACCCTGGTCCTCACAAAATAATTTGGCCAATTCTAACAAAAAAAGATGGCACGGAGCCATCATTGTTTTGCTCCGTGCCACTAATCCTTAAGGTTTAATTCACTTTAATCTTTTGAACGCGGGTTTGGGCTTCAGGGGCTTTAGGTAGGGTAACTTTTAAGACACCATTCTTGAAGCTAGCGCTAATATTGTCGCGCTGTATTTCGGCAGGGATGTGGATAGTTCTTTCGAACTGCCCAAAGCTCCGCTGTTCAAAGTACCAGTTACTTTCCTTATCTGTTTCTTTATGTTCCTTTTGTCTTTCGCCCTTAATAATCAGCGTATCGTCGGTAAATGTGAGATCGACATCTTTCTCATCAATCCCCGGTAGATCGGCGTAAACCTCAAACTCTTTTTCAGTTTCGCGTAGATCTAGCGTCGGTTGAAAACCGTGGGTTAGCCCGCTACGCTCATACGTTGCTGGGGTAAAGAAGCCGTCCATAAGGTTATCGAATAACGAATCAAACGGACGCGGCAGGAATACTCCCGATAAATCATTCGTGGGGCGAGACTTACCATTTCTTAATAACAATCCCATAATATCCTCCTATGAATATATAATAATATTAAATACTTACTCCCACCTTGGGGAGAGCCGTTTACTCCCACAACTTAAGATCCGTTCTCAAACTGTCAAGGGTGAGGAAATGAAAAATTATTTGCTGGAATAAGCTAGCTTGCCGCTAAGGTAGACTTTTTCGGTTAAGCGATCATCACCGTGGAAGATAAGTGCGAAGAGTTTTTCAGCAGCTGACATGTTAGTGTTTTGGAAACGGGTCGCGAGTAAGCGGTTCTTTTGCCAATCAATCACCTGGAAGTCGGCCCATTTATTCTTCTCGAAGTTACCGATTTGTTCATCCAGCGAAAGCACTTTCGCTCCACCTAAAGTCGCTAAGTAAAACAGCTGCGGTCCGGTAAGCGCTACTCTAGTTTTTTGCAGCTGCTGCACTTTGTAAGCTTCGGCCATCGTTTTCCAGATTGATAGCGATGTGCCACCACCGATATCGGTGCCTAGGGCGAATGCGACGCGTGCTTCCAGAAGCCGCTGCATGGGAAAGAGCCCACTGCCGAGAAATAGGTTTGAGGTCGGGCAGTGTGCGACTTTGATTCCCTGGGAGGCAAGACGCTTAATCTCGCTGCCAGTGGGGTGAATGCAGTGCGCTAAAATAGTTTTTTCGCCGGTAAGGTCGTAGTCTTCGTAAACTTGCAGGTAATCACCACATTTGGGAAAAAGTTCTTTAACCCATTTTATCTCCTCGGGACTCTCCGCATGGTGCGTTTGCACATAGACAGTGGGAAAAGCCTGGCGGAGTTTACCAATGGTCTTTAGCAGAGTGGCGCTGCAGCTCGGGGCAAACCGCGGCGTTAAGGCATAAAAAAGTCGCCCCGCTTTGCCGTGCCACTTCTTGATAAGTCGTTCAGTAATTTCACTTTCAGCGTCGGCTTTGGTAAGCAGGCTCGCGGGTGCGTGACGATCCATGCTGACTTTGCCTGCAATGATGCGAAGGCCACGTTTATCGGCCTCGGTAAACAAGATATCGGTAGCTGCTTCGTGACTTGAGCTAAAGACCGCTGCGGTTGTCGTTCCGTTTGCCAAGAGTTCGGTAAAGAACCGCGGCGCTACTGCTGCGGCGTGTGCCGCGTCTCGAAAGTTCTCTTCTTGGGGGAAGGTGTATTTATCAAGCCAGCCCAGGAGATCTTCGCCGTAAGCTCCGATCATATCGAGTTGGGGAAAATGCACGTGCACATCTACAAAACCAGGAATGAGGATGCGACCGGTGAGATCGATGACTTTAGCCTTTGGCCAGCGCTTGATGGTTGCGGGGTAATCACCGACGTCAGCAATTTTGCCATCGTCTTCAACCACCAAAGCACCATCGTCAAGACTTTCGAAGCAGCGTTCGGCGTCGGAAATCCCCAAAGGATTGCTAGTCATGTGCCATACTGTGGCGCGGTAGAGGGTAGTCATATTACTTTTCTAGTATAACTTTGGCGCCAACTAAACTGGATTCTTTGTCATCGCTATCTTCCGGAGCGGCAAAAAGCGCATAATTGTCGACCCCCTTGAGGAACCGAATGGAGGTTTTGTGGGCTTTGGCGCCCTTAACGACAATCTTTTCAACCGATTCGTCCACTACACTGGCTTTAACGCCTTTAACTAATAAATCTTTATTTGCGCCCACAATAAGGCTTTTGCCCTTATGAACTAAGACGACGCCGTTGTAGCCGAGGCCTTCATTAAGCCAGGCGACGATGGCCGCCTCATCGGGTGCAGCGGTAAAGGCTTTGACAAACATCTTAGCCTTCTTCTCTTCTTTCAAGGTAAGGGCTTGCCATTTGCCGACACCGTCTTTGGGAACCATGACGGCCACCTTCGCGTTGGCGGTGGCGAGGATATTTTTGAGCGCTTCATCGTTACTGGCGATCGCGGCCTTTTCGAGCCAAGGGCGCATGTTCAGCTGTTTGGCGGCCTCATACTCTTGCGGGGTCACTACTTTTAAATAACTAATAGCGTCGAACGCTTGTTGGTTGAGCGTGTGAATAACCACTTCGCCAGTTTTTTTGACGCTATCGATAAAAACAATTCGTTCCGGGATGATGACGCTTTTGGCCAAATCCTGGGAGGTATTGCGCCAGAAGTTCACGCCTTTTTCGACAGCTCCCTCTTTGGCAAAAACGGGCTGCGTTAGGGCAAGAAGGAGGAGAGCTCTGCAGGTTGTCTGTGTGTTCATATAACTCACCAACTAATCGTGACGCCGGCACCCGCCGAGCGCATGACATAAGAAATACCATCGACCGTGACATCAGAATTAGAATCGGTATCTTTCTGGGTAATGGTAACCGATTCCTGCATAGCAAATAGCAAAAAGTCGATATCCACCAGTTTGGAAATAGCTGGTCCATCTAGTATGGCGTCACCACCAAACTTAAGTGATGAAACGCTGCCATCGCCGGTGTTGGCAAGCAGCGGCAAGGCTTTATCGAAGCCAACCCAGAGTCTTAAAAGTACCCACGGCACGCTCATTTCCATGCCGCTCTCGATACCAAAGCTGATGGCGGTATCGAGTTTGAATTTTTTGACGATGATCTCGTCAGAACCAGGAACTTCGACGGGAACATCCGCATTAAAGGTCCACTGGCCAATCTTCGGCACCAGATCGATCCGACTAATGAGCGAAAAGAAATTCATACCCATCGACCAGCCGACTACACCGCGGCTGGAGCGGTAGGTGAGATCTTCGCCTTTGTAGCTTTCTTTGATTTGCGGCGTTAGTTCGTACATAAATCGCAAGCCTTGAAACCAGCCACTACGGATTTCGACTAAGAGTCCAAAGGTATGCGCTTTAGAAACAAACAAGCCGTCCTTGTAGAGCGGAAAGCCGTAACGCAGACCAACATACCCGCCAGGAACGGCACCTTTTAGCGTGCTAAGTAAGTCTTCCTTTTCCTCTTCGTCGCCTTCCGGCGACGAGGCATCGACGCCTAGAAGTTCGTCGGCAACTTTGCTGACGTTTGCCGCTAATTCCGCAAAGTGCGGTGCCCGTGGCCCGTCAAAGCGAGCCCACACCGAGAGTTTGCTTCCCGGGGCGGTTGTTAGCGGCGCATCGAATTTGTAAGAGAAATTGCGGACAGTTTTTGGGCCAGTCTCAGCGGGTTTTTCCTTATCTTTGTCGCCTTCCTTGTCTTTACCTTTTTTCTTCTCGCCCTCTTCAGCGGGAGGCTTTTCTTTCACAGTGCCTTTGGTTTCACTTTTAAGCGTGGCGGTGCCAAGAGGCACAGGCTGCCAGACCCCGGCGGTGGTGTTAAAGTGCAGCTGCAGCAGTTGTAGTTTTACCGGTGGGGTTGGCATCGGCCATTTGCCATTGTCCGACATGCTGATGGTTAGACCCTCAGCGTCGTCTTTCGCCAGTGGCAGTTGCACGGGCAGGCTGTTAACTAAGCTATAGCTGATGAGGTTGGCAAAGTTAGCGTTGGCAAGAATTTCGAGGGTTCGCGGCGAACTGCGAAAACTAACTTGTGCTTCGTTCTGCCACTGTTCAAGACTGCCAGATTCGGCATCTTTGACCAGCGCATGAATTAAGTTAACGGTAACGGTGTGGACGCCGTCGCGAATGCGTAGTTCAAAATTAGCTGGATGTTTCTTACCTTTAATCGCGACATTGTTGATTAAGCATGTAAACGAGCGAAAAATCCCCAAACCGTGAACATGATTTCCGGCTTTAAGGTTGGCGGCGAAAACCCGACAGACTTCGGCCCATTGTTTGGCAATGGCGCGTTTGGATTTGCCCGGATCTTTACGGCCTTCGTTGTATTCCAAAATAATGTTTAGATGCTGATTGTTTTTGATCGGCACGGCAAAGACTGACGTAAAACTACTAGTTAGCCCGAGCACTAGAACAGTGAGACTAAAAATATGAGCGCGTGCGCGAGCGGAGTACATGCCGACCTTTTCAAAACAACGAGGCGTTGCGATTATATTTAGTATACTTTAGCACGCGGATTAAGAGGTCGCAATTATTGGAATTTTTAGTATTCCCCTGGAAATTTATAAAGCGTACACTGGGCCCCTCATGCAATTTGATATCTTTCATTCCATTAGCCGCACCGACACCATCAAACCGCGCCTAAGCGACCTTGAGGTATTTAAGGGTTTTTTTGCCCAAGCGGTAGCCGCGGAAGCCCTGGGATTTAATACTCTCTGGGTAGCTGAGTCGCATTTTTCTAGCGAAGTTCAAAAACAGCACCGCCAGCCGGTCATCCCCAACTACCAGGGGGAGGTCGGGCTCAACTGTGACAGTATGCAGCTTTTCACCACCCTTATGGCTAAGACCACTCGCCTTAACTTAGGCACGGCGATTTTTAATATCGTCGGTGGCAACGGCGGCCCACTGGCGGCGGCGGACCGTATTCGCACTCTCGCTTTCCTCAATGGGTTGGCCGCTAAGCAGCGCGAACTTTATATCGGCGTTGCGGCCGGACGTTTCCCCTATATCAACACACCTTTTGGGATCACACCGCGGGATGAGGAAGAACAGCAGCATTGGGACGTTTATAAACGTTATATTTTTCTGGAAGCTCTGGAGATATTTTTACGATTAAGCCTAGGTGAAACCCTTAGTAGCGAACAGATTCGTACGCCTAAGCTCGCCGAAACGGGCCGGACCTACCGGCGCCGGTGGGAATTTGAGACCTTGAAACTGGTTCCGGAGCTTTCGGCACCTGCTCGGGAGCACCTGCACTTTGTTTTGGGCTCCCATGACCCCTTGGCCCGTGACTTGGGGCTTACCTTCTGCGACTTAGATGTGTTTAATCTTTCGTTCACACCCCCAGAGCAGCTTAACCGCATGCATGACGAACTTACCAAACGCTGTGACCAGTTGGGTCGAAAGCCTTGGCAACGTAGTCGTTTGCCTCGAACGGTCTTGGTGTTTATCGATGAAAGTGAACAGGTCGCAGCGCGGCGCGCCTCCCAGTGCTTTAATACTTATATTGAAGCCATGCAGGGAACCGCGCAGGTCCCGGACAAAAATATTCTATTAGAACGCGCCTTAATCGGCACTCCGGAACAAATCTGCGAGCAACTCTCCTCCACCAATCCACGCGGCTTCCGTAGCGATGATCGACTTATGCTGTGGTTTGAATTTAACCAGTCGGTCAGTGAAGAGGTCATCACACAGATGGCGCTCTTTGCAGAAAAAGTGGCACCCAACTTTCGATGAAGCTTGAAGATACTAAACCGCTATACGGCCTAAGCCGCAGCACTCATCCCGAAGTATTGGTACACGGAGTGGCCGTGTTTGCTACGGATGGCCGCAGCGATAACGCCGCTACCAGCCTGCGACTGCCGGTACGTAGTTTGTTAAAGCCTTGGCAGGCGCTGGCAGCGGGTGTGCTGACAAATGCGCCGGAGTGGACCCTGACTTTTGCTTCGCACTCGGGCGAAGACATGCACTTAAAACTTCTTAGTGAATTTGCCGCAAAACATAAGATTGAGTTTGAGAATCTTGTCTGTCCGGCTATCTATCCCATGACCGAGGAGTCTAGGTGGAAAGCTAAACTTGCTGGTAAAACACCCGAAAAACTTTTCCATCCGTGTGTTGGCAAACATATAGGCTTTCTTATCGCTTGCCAGCGTAATGAGTGGAGTCAAAACTACGATAGTTTCGATCACCCGCTGCAAAAGAATCTCCAAGAGCTACTCGCGCTCTTTATTCAGGACAAAGTCGAGTGGGAAAAGGATAGTTGCGGAGTGCCGACTGCTATTATGTCGGTTGCCGATCATCTTAAACTTTGGCGGTGTCTGGCCATTGAGGAGAAGCATGAGATGGCGCTTCTCCTTAGGAAGCTTTGGGTAGCAAATCCACTTCTTACCGGCGGCACAGATCGACTGGATACGCTTCTTATGCAGGCCGCTCCCGGGCTCATACTCGCTAAAGAGGGTGCGGATGGGCTACTCATGGTGCAGTCTTTGCCCGCGGCAGGTGAGATCCAAAGTTGTTTTATCAAGATCAGTAGCGGCTACAACGTGGCGCATATGGGGCTGGCACTTTATTTAACTTTGCTAAAAGAGCAAACGCGCCTAAACGAAGGCTTTCAAAAACTTTGTGATCTTCTCGAACGCCGACGCATGAGTTGGGTTCCCAAGGATCAACAACTCTTTGGGTTTATATGAATAAATACAAGATCACAGTGACCGATGCTCACCACGGCAAAAGAATTGATGAAGTCTTGATGCACCACCTCGCGCATCTTTCCAACCGGCGCGTGCGGTCGATTATCGATATTGGCGGAGTCTATATTAACCGCAAACGGGTGCGCTTTCGCTCCCGTGAGGTCGCCATCGGCGACTATATTGAAGTGGAATATAATCCTCAGGCAATGCAGAAGATGAACCGGCAGCAATTTGTGCTGACGGAGGCCGATATCCTTTATCATGAACATGGGTTGCTCGCGATCAATAAGCCACCGGGTCTACCTTCGCAATCCACCCGCGATCAAGCTGTGGTGCACGTAGTTCCCGTAGTTGAAAACTATTTTCGCAGCCGCAAAGAAAAAGTCCCGAAACTTACCTTGCTGCACCGTTTAGACAAAGAGACCTCTGGGGTTTTGCTGCTCGCTACGGATCATAAAATTGCCGAAAAAGTATCCGCGGATTTTAAAGAGCGGCGCATCGCTAAACAATATCATGCGGTCACCTGGGGTATTCCGCGGCCCGTGTTTAAAGTCGAATGCTACCTCTCGGATATCGATAAAAAGTCGGGGCTAGTGCGCCGTGTGCAAAGTGGGGGACGAACGTCGCTGACCAATTTTCGGCTTTTGACCCAAAACAAGTCCTTGCAAGTGGCCTTGCTGCTTTGCGAACCACATACAGGTCGCTCGCATCAGATTCGGGTCCATCTCGAGTTAGAAGGGACACCCATCATGGGTGATAAGCGTTATGGTGGCGAAAAACGCCTTTCGCTTCCGGATAATTTAGCCAAACTTACCAGCGAATATCATTTTCTGCATGCCTACAGCTTGCAGCTGCGCTTACCAGGGGTAAAACACGAAATTAGTATTGAGGCGCCTTATCCGAAAAACATGCAGCAGTTTATCGCGCAAGCGAAGTTAGAACTCTTCACCACGCAACACTAAATTTTCTAGGGATTTGGCCGGCGTTTTACTTAAGCCTTGGTCACTGCAAAGCAGGTAGCTAAGCTCGCCCTTAGGTTTTTTCTGAGTGTCTTTCTTTAGGGGACGACCAACGACTATGGGTTTGGGTTTTCCCATGCGCATGTCTTTGGCGACTGCCGGCGACACCAGCAAGTAGGCTCCCGTTGAAAACACCTGATGGTTAATCTCAAGTTTCATATCGAGGCGTTTCTGTAGTGGAGGCAAGTCCCAGCGCGCTTCGCTGTAACACCAGTCCCGGCTGCGCTCTAACATGGGGCAGGCTAGTGAGTGCGGACAGGGATATAGTGCTTGCCAACCACCCGCGACCAGTTCGTCGCGTAGCATCATGGTCTCGCGCGCAATATTTTGGTTAGCGGCGTCAACCACCACAACCATAGCATGTTGACCCAGGGTCACGACTTGCTGGAGGAGTTCCTTAAAAAACCTTTGGCTGGCGCGGTGGCGCAACAACTCGTTCCAAACATAACCAAGTGCAAATATCTGCAGCCGCTTTTCTTTCGCTTTCGCGTTAATTTTCTTAAGATTTTGAAACACGATGTCCACCGAATTTTTCTCAGTGCGTAGCTTGATCTCATCGGCAAAGGTCTCGGCGAACCCGACTGCCGCGGTATCGACGAAGGCTTTTCTTAGATCGTAAAGATTGACCTTAAGCTCGCTCGTGCGCACACCTTGCTTAAAAAGAAAGTCGGCGAGCGCAATCGACATCGCACCCGTTCCGCAACCAAAGTCATAGAGTTCGGTTGGGAGTTTATTAGCTTTTAAATACTCGCTAAGAGGATGCCGGGTTTTGGCTCTCTCCATGAGCATGGTGACGCGGGCCATGTTAGCGACGTGGAAACCTAAAAGATAAGCCACGGCTTGCTTCTTGGGGTCGTTGAGATAACGGTTGATATTCTGGCGTTCGGAGGTGAAAACTTGCCAAAGTTTAACGACGTTGGCCAGTTCCTGGGCCATGATCAGCTTCACCCGCTCGTGCAGATTCATGCGGGGGAAGTCTGGATGCTTGGGACGGCGGGCCAGCTTCAGGATGGTTTTTTGCCAGCCAAGAAGCAGGTTGTTATCGAGGTTTAGCCCAGAATTTTGTATGCTCGGGTCAACGAATTTCATGGTAACCTAAGGGTGGCCTACTAACCATAACCACATGTTCAAAAACGTATGCGTTCACCTAACATAGATCAACCCGCAAGTCCCGAGCAAAATACCGAAATGTTTGCCCCGGCCGCGGAGCCGCTACGCAAGCCGACCTGGCTTAAAACCAAAATCCCGAGCGGCGAAACCTACTTCCGAATCAAGCGGGATCTCCGGGAAAAACAACTATTTACCGTCTGTGAAGAGGCCAAATGCCCCAATATCGGTGAATGCTGGAATACCAATACGGCCACCTTTATGGTGCTGGGCGATACCTGTACCCGCGGCTGCCGCTTCTGCAATGTTAAAACCGGCAACCCCCAAGGTTGGCTCGATGCCAATGAACCGCTTAACACCGCCCGCAGTGCGCAGATCATGGGTCTTAAATATGTCGTTATCACTATGGTTGATCGCGATGATTTGCCCGATGGTGGGGCGGCACATCTTGCGCAAGTTATTGCGGAAGTGCGCCGGCTTAATCCCGGTATTGTGATTGAGCTCTTGGCAGGGGACTTTCGCGGCATGGATAACGCTCTCGAACTTATTTTAGCGCAGCGGCCGGAAGTCTTTGCTCATAACTTGGAAACGGTACGCCGACTGACTCCGCGTGTGCGCGATGCCCGCGCGAGCTACCAGCAGTCGCTGCAAGTTTTAAAACGAGTCAAAACTCTGGCGAGCTATCCGCTCTTAACCAAAAGCGCTCTCATGCTTGGTTTGGGCGAAGAAAGTTCGGAAATAAATGCCTCATTAGCCGATCTGCGCGAGTATGGGGTCGACTTTATTACCCTTGGTCAGTATATGCGGCCCACCAAGAAGCATCTTTCTATTAAGCGCTTTGTGCCTCCGGAAGAATTTAAAATTTACGAAGCTAGGGCACGCGAATTAGGCTTTGCATCGGTGGTGGCAGGTCCACTCGTGCGTAGCTCTTACCGTGCTAGAGAATCCTATGAACGGGCCGTGGGTCGTGATCTTTAGAGGTCTACTCGGCACGGTTACTAACCTTACTTTAAGACTTTTTATTTTAAAGTTAAGATTCATGCCACGTTCCCTGGTGGGCGTGCATGCGGCATTCCTGGCCTTTTGGTTTCGGTTGTTTGCCATCAAGGAATGGCGGCAGTTTCGGCAAAACATCAACCAAATTTACGGCATCCCACCCCATAGTAATTTTGCGAAATTATTTGAAAAGCAGTGGTTGTACCACCAGGCCCACTGTCTTCTGGAGTCAGTGCGGGGAATTTACCGTCCGCAAGATTTACAGGTGGAGGGCTTCTTAGAGTATTACCAGCTCGTTCAACGCCTCAAGGCGCAACAGCGCGGTTTAATCGTGATTACGGCCCATCTTGGCAGCTGGGAGCTTGTTGCAAAATATACCGCGCAAGCATTTGCCGAATCTATTTATGTGTTAGCCAAGCCGATAAAGTTCCCCGGTATAACGCGCATCCTCCAGGATTTGCGCACGCGTATGAATTCGCAAGTCCTTCGGACCGATTCCAAATCGCTGCTTAAGGATATGCTTGGGGTTTTGCACGCCCACAAACTCCTGGGCTTTGTCATGGATCAAAAACCGGCAAACCGTATAGGCACTCTGGTAGATTTTCTTGGGGCACCTACCGAATTTGTCGCTGGACCAGCAGCGCTCGCGATTAAGACGGGTTGTCCCATAGCGGCCGCCTTTTGCGTGCGGTTAGGGCCTTGGCATTATAAACTTGTTTTTAAAGAAGTTACCGCGGATCCAGCTGCGCTAGGCAGTGAGGCAGCACTCACGGAAGTCTTAGTGAAGACGATGGAAGAGGTGATAAGATTGTACCCTGAACAGTGGACTTGGAATTATAAACGGTGGAAGTTTACTCATGCGAGCGCGCTTTAAGAAAATAAAATTGCAAAAATTGCGGCGCACCTTTGAGTTTCTCATTGTAGCTGCCACTTTTTGTACGGCCGAGCCGGACCGAACCTCGCTCATTGTGGGTTTTTCGATTAGCGCCATGGGCGAGCTCCTGCGCACCTGGGCGGCGGGCTATCCCCTTAGGCTGCGGAGTTATTTTGTGCAGGGCCCCTACCGTTTTGTGCGGCACCCGCGCTATTTGGGTACTTTTTTGGTGCTTCTGGGAATGGCTTTTGCCGGCCAGAATCCCTACGTAGTGGGCGTTTATGTGGTAGGAATTGCCATTATTTACCGCTTCTGTTTACGGGCTGAAGAGCGTCAGCTCCATAGTCTTGTAGGACCGCGCTTTGAGCTTTACCGTAGCCAAGTTACCGCCTTCATACCCCAGCTTATCCCCTACGAACGCAGCGGCCAGGAACCAAAGTTTTCTTTGAGTTTTGCGATTTTTAAGCGGGATAGGCGCGAGTTTGAAAGCATCGGCGCTCTGGCATTAGGTTTTGGCCTTCTTTATATTTCTATGTTAATACCATCTAGAACTTTGGCGCAGGGTTTACTAGCGAGCGTTGTACTCATGTGGGTCTGCTTTCGTGTTTTTGTGATATCTCGCCGCCGCCATTATTCGCTTTCCTGAAAGGAGTTTGATTCGTGGCTGAGCCTCATTGCACCCCTTACCCGGATTATTTTGCACTCAACGAACTTTTGAGCGAAGAACAACGACTTGTGCAAGCGACCGTTCGGGATTTCATAGAAAAAGAAGTCGCTAAGAAAATCGTGCCGGCTTACCGCGCCGAAAGTTTCCCTACCGATATCATTCCCCGTCTTGGCGAGCTTGGTCTTTTGGGCTCTAACTTAGAAGGTTACGGTCTGCCTGGCATGGATAACACCGCTTACGGGCTCATCATGCGTGAACTCGAGCGCTGTGATTCCGGTTTGCGCAGCTTTGCCTCCGTGCAAGGTGCTTTAGTCATGTATCCCATTCATGCCTTTGGCAGCGACGAACAAAAGGAAGAGTGGCTGCCTAAACTTGGTTCTGGGGAAGTGATTGGCTGTTTCGGTCTAACCGAACCTGATGGCGGTTCTGACCCAGGAGCTATGAAGACCAGAGCCGAAGATAAGGGTGATCACTGGCTCATTAACGGCGCCAAAATGTGGATTACCAATGGTAACTTAGCGCAAGTGGCGATCGTCTGGGCCAAAACTAATAACGGTATTCGTGGGTTTATTGTCCCGACCAAAACCAAAGGTTTCACCGTGAAAAAAATGGAGGGCAAATTATCTTTGCGTGCCTCCATCACCTCCGAACTTTATTTTGATAACGTCAAAGTTCCGAAAGCTAATCTTTTGCCCAAGACCGAAGGCTTGAAAAATGCCCTCATGTGCTTGAGCTCAGCGCGTTATGGTATTGCCTGGGGCGTTTTGGGTGCCGCTGAAGCTTGCTTTGATGAAGCCGTGCGGTTTGTAAAAGACCGTATCCTCTTCAATAAAAAGTTAGCTTCTTACCAACTCATCCAGCGCAAACTAGCTACTATGTGCACGATGATCACCCAAGGTCAGCTGCTAGCTTTGCGTCTAGGTCAATTAAAAGATGGTGATAAACTCCATTTTGGTCATGTTAGCATGGCTAAACAAAACAATGTCGAGATGGCCCTTAACGTGTCCCGTATGGCACGCGATGTACTCGGTGCCAACGGTATTATGGACGAATACTGTACGATGCGGCATATGTGTAACTTGGAAACGGTTTATACCTATGAAGGTACCAATGATATCCATTTGTTAATCGTGGGTAATCAAATCACTGGCATTCCAGCCTTTGGCGGCTAAGGCTGGGCAACAGTTTTTAAAAAAGTAGTCATAAGTATTTGCGGTTATAGGCCCTCAGTGCGATAATTGTAGTCAGAAATTCGCAAAAAACCACTCAGGGAGGAACTATGCGTCGTCTACTATTCGCACTTGGCCTTGTCGCCATGAGCTCCAGTGCTTGGGCACTTGATAACTTTGAACTGCGTTGGATGAACAATGTTGAAGACACCAATGCTATCTGGAAAAGCGCTGATCACCAAAATTCGGTGATTGTCGTCGAAGCTTACTTTAAAGATTGTCCTTATTGTAATGATAACGCGCCAAATGTTGATGAATTAGCAGCTACGTATCAAACCAACCCTCTCGTACAAGTGATCGATGTTGGCCGCGATTGCCGCGAAAGTGACTATGCTACCTGGATTTCCCGTCACCATCCTAACCACCCAGTGCTGAACGATTGTAATACTCAGGTACTTGGGCCTCTAGGAATCAGCGGGTATCCAACTACAGTTATCTTGGACTGCCATTTACACGAAGTTTACCGTACCTCTGGTGAATGGGGATCCAGCACTGCTGCTGCCATCCGCAATAAAATTAACCAACTATTACAAACCAACTGCCAGTAATTAACTATTAGGAACCAATCAGGGGACACCATACCAATTTCGATCGAAATTGGTATGGTGTCCCCTGATT
>JADMIO011717999.1_pt1 | contig 36291 bp, 36 predicted proteins | sample 8958161 | NCBI WGS metagenome assembly JADMIO01 (sample SAMN16585339, study PRJNA669376) | soil metagenome | isolation source: Crop rotation soil | place: USA: Cullars Rotation, Alabama | collected 2011
TGGGTGGTCTTCGCGCTGGCGGCTTTCGGCGCCGCGGCGCTCCTTGCCCCAGGAATTCCCGGCGGCACGATGGAGCAATTCACAGAGTCGCTGCGCAACGCGTTCGGGTACACGTCTTCATACGCCGCCGCGATCGGGTTCGTCTGCGCGGCCGGCGCGCTGGTCGCGCGGACTCGCGCGCCAAGGCTTCAGCGCGTGCTCATCTACATCGCGGGCGCCTCACTGATGCTGCCGGCGCTCCATTGGGTGGGCGCGATGATCACGCCCGAGCGGGCGCTCTTCGAGCGCGAGTTGGCCACCCTCGGCGTCGTCGGCGTGGTCGCCTACGCCCTGATCTGGCTCGACGCGGCTTGGCCAGCGGGACGCGATCTGCCGGCGCGCGCCTGCGAGGGTATGGCGCTCGGTGCGTTTGCGACGCTGCTGTTCGGCACCGTCATCGGCCACGCCGGCGCGGCGTCGACAGTCGCCGCCGGTCTGCTGATCGGGGTGATTCAAGCGGAACGCGGTCCGGCCAGGGCTCGCTCGTAGTCGCTGGCGGTGTCGATATCCGAGAACGCGCCTTCGTCGCTCACCTCGACGTCGCCGATCGGCGACGCATGTGCGCGCACGACAGGTTTGGCGCCCACTTCAGGATCGGCAGTCCGGATGGCATCGAAGAGCGACCGATCGATCAGCAGCGGATGACCGTGACGGTCCCCTGATGTCGGCCGCACGATCGGCGCCTTGGTCTGCCGGTAGCGCTCGATAACGGCGCGGATTGTCGATTCCGATACAAACGGCACATCCACCAGCGTCATCAGCACCGCCGTCACACCCGGCCGGTCGACGAGCCCCAGGCCGGCAATCAGCGACGACAGTTGACCGCGGTCGTAGGCGGGATTCACGACGAAGCGAGCCGGCAGTCCGCTCTCTGCAAAGGTCGCGGCGATCGCCTCAGCCTCATGCCCGACCACGACCACGACATCGTCCACATCCGCCGCGAGAAAGGTCCGCACGATGCGCGTGAGAAACGTGTCCCGGTCGTCGATCGGCAACGACGCCTTCGCGCGCCCCATGCGAGAGGAGCGCCCCGCCGCGAGGACGAGCGCCGGAATCATGTACGCATGTTATAGAATCGCGGCGATGAGCGAGCACGGTTTGGCGATCCGATGCATGCGGTGCGGCGAACAGATGGACCTGCGCGATCCCGGACCTGGCATGCCGTGGACACCCGATCAGTTCTGGGTGTGTCCGCGCTGCGGCCGCCATTTTTGGACGACGTACCCGCCGCCCGCGAAACCGAAAACCGCTGAACCTGTGAAGCCCGCGGAAGGTTCAGCATGAACGCGTTCGCGTGCGATGTCGATCGCGTGATGATCTACGTTGACGACGACGATATCGATGACCCTGATGATGACGACGAGAGCGACTTCGATACAGACGAAGACAACGAAGACAACGAAGACGACGAGGACGACGACAGCGACGAAGACGACGTAGAAACGTGGCAAGTGCACACGTCCGCACGTATTTCCGCTAAATCCAGACCCTGGCTTGACTTCCGGGCCTGAACTGCCTAGACTGCCGCTGATTTTCCAGCTCAGCCAGCTGGAGACTCGGCCGGTTTTCGCGTCGGCGGTATGTACGACCTACCCTTCGCAGCACCGGCTGGGTTCCCTTGGGATGTCCCTAGGGGTTCGGAACGGAGGGCGTAGGTTATGCCAACCGGGACAATTGCTCGCCTCCTGATCGACAAGGGTTTCGGATTCATCCGAGACGAAGGTGGCATCGAGCACTTCTTCCACCGCAGTTCGGTGCGAGGTGCAGTGTTCGAGCTGCTTCGGGAGGGTCAACGCGTCGAGTTCACTCCCGAGGACTCCGCGAAGGGTCCGCGCGCTGGTGACGTGCGGCTGATCGAAGGGTAGACACACACACACGTTCGCCGGCCCGTGGGCCTCCACGGGCCGGATCGCCGTCCCACTACAATTGAAGCCGCGAGGAAGCGACAGGGGTCCGGTGGCCCTCCCGGTCTTCAAAATCGGTCGCTCCCTGCTCACGCAGGGAGGCTGGGTTCGACTCCCAGGCGCTTCCGCCAACCTTCGCTCGCCGTAGCGCGAGGCACAAAGGGACCACACCTCACAGCGCGCGGAGCACGGCGTCCGTGTCGCCAAGATCGGCGAACACGAGATCCGCGCCGGCGCTCTGAAGTTCGTGCACGGAAAAATTTCCCGTCGCCACCGCGATCGATCGCGCGCTCGATGCCCGTGCGCACGCGACATCGAGCGGGGTGTCGCCAATTACGATCGCATCTCGTGCCTCGACGGTGGGCCCGCCGCATGACGCGACATGTGCAACCGCTCGTGGCAACAGCCGGTTGCGATCTGGCGCGTTGTCACCAAACGCACCCCCTCGAAAATAGCGCCACAGATCGAAGTATTCGAGTTTGAGCTGCGCACACGCCTCGTAGTTGCCGGTGAGCAGGGCCAGGTGCACGTCGTCGCGCGCCGCCAGGGCGTCGAGGAGCGGACGGATCCCGGGCATGATCCCTTTGCGAGGACCAGGTTTGTCGAGCTCGCGGGTGAGGTGCTGAGCGTAGATGGTGGGAAAGCGCGCCAGCTCGGGCGCATCCGCACGAATCCCATGCGCGGCCACGGCGTCGGCCAGGATGCCGGCGTCAGTGCGGCCAGCCATCGAGACGCCAGCGAAGGCGTCCCGGATGGCGAACAACTCAGCGAATGCTTCCGACATCGCTCGCACTCCCGCGCCGCCGGTGAGCACAAGCGTACCGTCGATGTCGAACAGAATAAGTGTGGCCGCGATAGACTCGAACTACCCTTCGCTGCGAACGTTTCCGGCGCGAGGCCCCTTGGCTGAGGGCTCTTCGTCGAAGTTAACGCGCTGGCCTTCGTTCAATTGATCGAAGCTGCCTTGCACCGAACTTCGATGAAAAAACCACTCCTGGCCGCCGTCGTCGCGAATGAATCCAAATCCCCGATCACGTACGAGTCGCTTGATTGTGCCGGTCGACATCCGAGTCTCCTTGGGCGCGCGCGCAACTGCCCAAAAAGGAGACCGTATCAATATTCATTCCACGTGACATACGGAGGCACTCGACAGAATTACGGCCGAGGACGCGCGGTTGAGGCCCAAAGCTCAACCGCGCATCGAAACCAAAAAAACTACGGAGTGTCTATTTCACAGTCACTGTGATGACCTGGCAGGTGTTGGGCATCGTGTTGTGCAGATCGTCGCCCAGCTGAAGCGCGAGCTTGTGCTTTCCCGGCGTCAGCTGTGAGTCGAACACATCCTTACCGTCGCCGAAATGCACCCACGAAGGCGTGCCCTTGACGATGGTCTTGCCGGAAGCCAGGCAATCCTGATCGATGCCGACGTGATAGTGCGCGACACCCTTGCGGACCTGCGCCGCAGTGATCTCGCCCGGAGGAACGGCGGCGATTTCAACACCTTCGGATCCAAACTTCATGTGAACCGGACTCGTTACGGTCGCGCCGTTCTTCGGTTCGATGAAGAACACGCGCGGTTTCGCTGCCTTCTTCGGCGCGGGCTGTGCCGACTTGGCGGCCTGAGCGCCAACCAGCGCGCTGAACCCAGCTACCATTCCAACCACCACCACCGTCCGCAGCCTCGTCATCACCATACGCAGCACTCCTCTCAACAGCGACACATTCTACTTGAACCAGCCGCGGCGCCGTTCGACGAGGCGCCCGCTCGCCGGCTCGAGTGTCAGCACACGAGCGGCGACAGCGCGTGCGAACGTGTCGTCGGCAGTCGCCGCGACGACGGCGATTCGGCGAGCCGTGGCGACGTGGCGAATCCTCGCACCGAACGCCGGCACGGCTGCCCTCGCCACGCCGGCGCTGGCGTGTTCGAGCAGCAGAAGTAATGGATCCGCGGCTAGCGCACGACCAAGCCGCACGCGTGCGCGGTTGTCGCCGTCGAGATCCGCCACCCGCATCAGCCAGCGGTCCGCCGGAAGACCGACCTCTTGCGCAATCGATTCCGCACGCTGGCGGATCTCGTCGGGCGGTGGCTCAATCTCCAGCGTGAAAGGCATGGCGAGGTTCTGCACCACGGTCAGTTGGTCGAGGAGGACCGCACGCTCGGTGACGATGCCGAAGCGATCGAGCGTGTGCAGCCACTCGGCGCTGTCTGCGATCGCCGACGTGGGTTGGCCGAAGACGTGGACGGCGCCGGCATCCGGCAGCGTGGCGCCGGTGAGCAGGTTGACGAATACCTCGGCTGACGCCTGGTCGAAGCCCAGCATCGCCACGCTCTCTTCGACGCCAACCGTCAGCTGTTGAATGCGCAGCGGGCGCAGCCCGCGATAGTCCTTGGAGAGGTCCGCGATCTCGAGCGCGGCCGCGCTCACGGGCCGACGAGCCGATTCACTTCATCGACGACGCGGCTGGAGGCGATCAGGGCGGAGATTTCGGTTTTGAGCGCGGCGAGATTCGCGGCGACGGCGCCGTAGGCGATCATTGCGTGCACCATCGGAGGGAGCACGCCGGTGTCCACGCTCGCCCCCATGATCGCCGCCACCATCGTCACCGCCATGGCCAGCGTGCCGATGGAGAAGACGGGCTTCCGCGCGGCGCCGATGCGCTGGTAGTAGTCGCCGGTGAGGCTGTGCTCCTTCAGCGCGTCTTTGACGGCTTTTCCCTTTCCGATGAAGTAGAACATCATCATCGAGTGCGCGAGCAGCGTGACCATCGTGGAGAAAATGCCGAACGCGATATGACGCGGGATGTCGGTTCCGCTGAGACCAAACACGACGGTCGCGATGAGTCCGGCGACCGAAATCATCACGGCACTGACGAGCGCTTGAGCCACGGTCCTGAAATTATGTCACCTTCGCCGTTCGTCGCGGAATGGATCGCACGGCTCGCGGTGAGAGCCGGCCGCGCGCTCGACATCGCGACCGGGAGTGGACGACACACGCTCCCGCTTGCGAGGGCGGGGTTCAAGACGTTCGGCGTGGACATCCGGCACGACGCGGTGGCCGATGCGATGCGAGCGGCAGCCAGTGAGGGCCTCGCGATTCACGGCTGGTGCGCGGACCTCACGTCGGCGCCGCTGCCTGTCCAGCGCTTCGATCTCATCGTCGTCACGCGGTACTTGCAGCGGGATCTGTTTCCGTCGCTGTGCGACGCGCTCGCGCCGGATGGGGTCATCCTCTACGAAACGTTCACGGTGGCGCAGCGTGCGTATGGACGCGGACCGACGTCGCCCGAGCACTTGTTGGAACCGGGCGAGTTGCGCGAGCGGCTTGGACGACTCGAGGTGTTGTTCGACGAGGAGGTGTTGGCGCCGGATGCTGTTGCGCGGATCGCGGCGCGGCGAAGGTCCGCCTAGAGGCGGACGCCCCGTACCGAAACGCGAAGGTCCGGCTAAAGCCGGACCCCACGACAGCTACGCGGATCGCAGCGCGGAGAGAAGGTCCGCCTAAAGGCAGACGCCCCGTGCCGAAACGCAAAGGTCCGGCTAAAACCGGACCCCACGACAGCTACGCGATCGCGGCGCGGAGAAGGTCCGCCTGAAGGCGGACGCAAACCGATGTAGCGCGGGGCTTTCAGCCCCGCGAACGCGGCCCTGAAAGGGCCGCGCTACATCTGCTCAGAACGTGGGTTCCGGCTTCAGCCGGACCTTCAGCTGCTCGAATTCTTCTCGCGGCAACGACACCGCGCCCGGCGCCGCCGGACCATGCTGCGCGTCGCCGTGAAAGTCGGATCCACCCGTCGCACCGAGCTTCATTCGCCGCGCCAGCGCACCGTACCTCGCGGTCATCTCCTCGTCGTGCTCCGAGTGAAACACCTCGAGCGCGTCGAGCCCCGCCGCGGCGAGCGGCGCGATCCAGTCGTCCCGATCGACGATGCCCGGGTGCGCCATGGACGCGAGGCCATGCGCGTCGTGAATCCGCGCGATGACCTCCTCCGGCGTCGCCGCCGCGCGCGGCACGAACGCCGGCTGCCCACGCGACAGCCACCGCTCGAACGCTTCACCGACCGACGTCACGTGTCCGTGATCCATCAGCGCGCGCGCAATCCACGGCCGGCCGATCGCGATCGTGGGATCCGCGAAGCCCGGTTGCAGGACAGCCTCGGCGTCGAGCGGCATGCCCAGCGTCGCCAGTCTCGCGATGATCTCTCGCGCGCGCTCCGCTCGACGAGTTCGTTGCTCGGCGAGAAAGGCGTGGAGATCGGGCGCAGCGGAGTCGATGAAATAGCCCAGGACATGCACGTCCACGCCGTCGCGCATCGCCGTGATTTCGATCCCGGGCACGAACGCGATGCCGGCGGCCGCGCACGCGAGCCGCATCGCGCCATGCGCCGCGGTGGTGTCGTGATCGGTCGCGCTGAGGACGGTCACGCCCGCGGCGGAGGCGCGCTCCACGAGTTCGCCGGGCGTCAGCCGGCCGTCCGACGCGGTCGTGTGCGTATGGAGGTCGATCAACTCTTCGCGGCGAGACGCTCTCGGAGCTTGTTGTATTCGCGGATCAGCAGGTCGCGATGCTCGCGTTCCTCATCGGCGAACTCGAGGAAGATCTGCTTGCCTTCCGAATCCTCGAAGCGCTCGCCGTACCGTTTGAAGAACTCGTGCGACCCGCGCTCGCAGCGAATGCCGATGCTGAGCGCCTCGAGATCGTCCACGCCCTTGCTCAGTTCCTTCGCGCCCGCCGCGAACAGCGTGCTGGCGGCGCCCTTGAAGAAGAGGAACGTCGGCCTCGACTCGAGCAGCGAATCCTTCGCCAGCAGCATCTCGTAGCGGCGCTGCAGCGTGCCGAGATGCTCCTTTTCTTCTTCCGCCAGGCGTTCGAAGACCGTGCGCCCGCGCTGGTCCTTGGTCATCGCCGCCGCGCGCGTGTAGAACTCCAGGCCGCTCTGCTCGGTGGCGATGGCCATGCGCAACGCGTCGCGCGCGAAGACGAGCTCGGTGGTGGTGCCGTCGAGCGTCGTGCTCTGCTTGCCGGTCCGGCACTCCTCGCACGTGCCGTAGACCTGCACGACCGCCTGCGCGGGCGTGAAGTTGCGCGCCGCGGCGATCTCCTCGAGGAGCGACTCGACGTCGGAGCTCAGGAATTCAGACGACTTGTGGCAGGTGGTACAGACGAGGTGGAAATGGCGCGGATGCCGGTATGAGGGCTCGAAGCGCGACCGCCCCTCGCCGAAATCCACCTTCCGCGCGACGCCGGCATCGACCATCCATTGGAGGGTGCGATACACGGTTGCGCGTCCGACTTTCGGATCCTCGCGCCGCACGCGCTCGACGAGGTCGTCGGCGCTGACGTGGCCTTCCTGCTTGAGAAAGACCGCGAGGATCCGATCGCGCTTGCTCGAACGCTTACCGCCGGGAGGCCGAAGAGCTGAAAGGTCTGGGAGCTGCCGGTCCAATGGCCGACGTGCTACTCAACACTGAACGACTGGCCGCATCCGCAGGTGGACGTCGCGTGCGGGTTCTTGATCGTGAAGCCGCCGCCCGTGATCGTGTCCACGAAGTCCACTTCAGCGCCCGTCAGGTAGCGAATGCTGATCGGATCCACGAACAGCTTGACGCCGTGCGACTCGAACACCTGGTCGCCCGAGCCCTGGCCGTTCTCTTCGATCATCAGCCCGTACTGGAATCCGGAACAGCCGCCGCCCTGCACGAAGACGCGCAGGCCGCTGCCGGCTTTGTTTTCTTCGGCAAGAAGCTCGGAGATCTTGGTCGCTGCCGTTTCAGAGACATTAATCATGCAAACATTATAGCAGTCCGATGGCGTACCGACCCGTCTCGCCGGTCCAAACGGCGGACCTCCACGAAATGGCCGAGCGGCGGTGGAACGCCCTCGGGACCTCCCGTCCCGACCTGGCTCCGGCCGTTGCTCTGCAGCGGGACCTCCTGGGGATCGTCATGCAGCTGGCGGCTACCCTCGAGACGCGGCCACGGGCCCGATTATCGTTGCCACCCAAGTACGTGGCCGCAAAACTGGCGCGCGGCGTCCCCGCGCTGGCCGGCGAACCGGTGCCGCTGCCCGTGCCGGCGCTCACGCCAGCCCTGCTGAAGCTGTGCGATGCGCTGGCGGTAGGAGGCGCGGCCGATGCGGCGACGCACATTCGCGACGCCGTCGCGAGCGGCACCATGGAGTCCGGGTCGCTCCTGACCGCGTCCTTCAGGCGCGACCAGCCCGCGATTCGCATCGGCGCCACGCATCGGGGGCTCGCGCCGGATCTCGTGTGGCTCGTCGCCGAGCTGGCGGTCAGCCCCTTCATCCACAGCCTCCAGCGGTCGCTGTTCGACCGGGCTGAGCACGACGCGCTTCACGACGCGCTCGACACGTTCGCGCGCGGCTACTGCCCCGCATGCGGGTCGTGGCCGGCCGTCGCGGAGGTCGTCAAAGGCCATCGCACGTTGCGCTGTTCGTTTTGTGCGGCGGCATGGGAGCTGCCGACGTACGCGTGCATCTACTGCGGAGAACAGGACGCCGCGTTCGTGACCGCGGCACCCAACGAAGAGCGGAAGGATCGGCGCGTCGAACTCTGCCGAACCTGCGGCGGCTACCTGAAGACCATCGATCTCGAGGCACTCTCGCCGTTCCCGCTGCTCGCGATCTCCGACATCGAGACCACCGACCTCGACGTCGCCGCGATGGAACACGGCTACGGCCGTCCGCCGCTCAAGAGCTTCACGACTCCTCGCCCGTAGGGCGGACCCGCGGGTCCGCCGCTATTTCGTTTCGGGCATCAGCGTGACTTTCACGTAGCTGCGCGTCGCGAGATAGGTCTGCGCCGCTTGCTCGATGGCCTCGGCGGTCAGCGACGCGATCCGCTCCCGCTGCGCCTCCACGGCGGCGTGTTCCACGTCGCCGTCCTCGTAGGCGCGTGCGAGCTGCGCGAGCAGATACCGGTTGTCCTGGCTGTTCTGCTCGTATTCCCGCAGCAGCCCCCCGCGAATCGCCGTCAGCTGGCGCGCGGAGATCGCCGTGTCTCTGACAAACGCGATCTCGTCGAACACACGCTGCACGAGCGCCGTCGTGCGCGCGGGGTCGCACGTCCATTCAATCCGGACGCTGTAGGTCGGACGCGGGAACTTGTCCACGTCCGGGTTGACCGTGATGCTGTATGTGCCACCAAGCTCCTGCCGAATCGTGTCGGTCAGTCGCGACTGCAGCAGAAGCGTCGCCGTGCGAAACGCCAACTGGTGGGGTTCGTCGTACTCGAACGGCCCGGAGAGGACGATCGCCACCTGGCTCTTCGGTGCGATGCCCTTCTGAATCGTCTGGTCGATGACTTCCGTGGGCGGCACGATGCCGACGTCACGCCACTTCTCGTTCGCGTGCGTCGCCGGGAGACTGGCCAGCCAGGTTTCGACGAGCGGCTTGATGGCGTCGAGCGTGAAGCTGCCGACGAAGACAAACGTGAAGTTGCTCGCGTCGGCGAAGCGCGCCTTGTAGAAGGCCATCGACTTCGCAAGATCCCATTGACCCACCGTCGCCGGCGTCTCCGGCAGGCGGCGCGGGTTATTCCGGCTGAGCGCGGCGTCGATCGTCTGGTTGAACACCGCATCAGGGCTGGCCAGACGGTTCGCAAGCAGCGCGCGCGCCTGCGCCTGCATCGCGGCGAACGCAACCGGATCCGCTCTCGGCTGCGTGAAGCGCAGGTACAACAACTGGAATAACGTCTCGAGATCCTGCGGTGTGCTCCCGCCTCCCATGCCTTCGCTGATCTCGCCGACGAAGGGCCTGACCACGACCGCCTTGCCATTGAGGATCTTGTCCAGCATCACCGCGCTGAATCGCCCCGCCCCTCCCGCGGAAACGACATCGTCCGCGGCGCGGGCGGCCGCGAAATCCGCATCGCTTGCGAGCGAGGTCCCGCCCGGCGCGACGGCGCGAAACAGGATCTGATCTTCCTTCAGCGTCGTCGGCTTGAGGACGACCGTGGCGCCGTTCGACAGCGTCCACTCGGTGATGCCTCCGCCGCGAGCGGTCGTCTTCGCGATCGTGCCGGGCGACGGCGGTGCATCAACCAGCGTCTCGCCTGACGCGGAATCGACGTACGGCTCGACCCGCTTTGCGCTCGCCGTCCTGACCACGTTGGCCAACTGCGACTGATCCGGCAGCGCGATACCCGCGGCGTCCGGCGCCGTCACGACGACGAGACGGTTCTGATCGGGAAACCAATCCTTGGTGAGCGCGTTGATCTCGTTCAGCGTGATACCGGCCATGAAGCGGCGATGGAACGCGAGCTCCTGCCAGATCGTGGGGAGCGCTTCGGACTGCAGAAAATTCCGCGTGTACTCGTCGGCGCGGCTCTCGGACTCGCGATCCGGGCTCTCGGTCACCGCGCGCTCGTACTGGTTCATCATCGCCTGTTTCGCGCGGGCGAGCTCGGTGGCGGTGAAGCCGAAGCGAGCGAGGCGCTGCAGCTCGGTGATGAGCGCGTCGAGGCCGCGCGCGACGCCATCGTTCGCGACCAGCGCCTGGAGGATCGCTTCGTCTCTCGTTCGCGGCGCTGGGAACAGTCCGCGGCCGGCTCCCGCGCGGAGAAATGGCGGATTGGCGCTCTGCGTGAGCTCGTCGAGCCTCGTACCGAACATGTCGGCGAACAGCTGATCGCGCATCAGATCGCGATACCCGCCGACCGAACCCTGATTGCGGGCCGGCCGCAGATCGCTCAGCCGGACGGTCGTGGCGGTGGTCTCCTTGTCGCTGACGACGGCGTAGCGCGTTCCGGGACGCTCGGCAACGTCGAACACCGGCCGCGGCCGTTTGGGCGACGGCGACGACAGCGATGAGAAATGCGCCTTGATCATCGCCACGACCTCATCGCGATCGACGTCGCCGACGACGATGACCGCCATCAGATCGGGGCGGTACCAGTCGCGGTAAAAGCGTCTGAGCGCGTCGCGCTGCACGGTCTCGATGATCTTGGGATCGCCAATCGGCGGACGATCCGCGTACCGTGACCCTTCGAGCTGGACGCGCCGGATCTTGTCCTGCATGCGCTCGCCCGCTCCGAGGTACATGCGCCATTCGGACAGCACGATGCCGCGCTCCTGATCGATGCCGGTCTGATCAATCGACGCGCCCTGAGCCCAGTCCTCCAGGACGAGCAGCGCGCGGTCGAGCACGCCGGAGACATCGGTCGGTACGCGCAGCGTGTACTGCGTGTCGTCGTAGCTCGTCGCGGCATTGGCGTCCGCGCCGAGGCTCATGCCGAGCGACGACAGGAAATCCAAGAGACTGTGGCCCGGGAAGTGGCTCGTGCCTTCGAATTCCAGGTGCTCGACGAAGTGGGCCACACCCTTCTGGTCGTCGTCTTCGAGCACCGAACCGGCCTTCACGACGAGGCGCAGTTCCGCGCGGTGCGCGGGTTTCGGGTTCGCTCGCACGTAGTAGCGCAAGCCGTTCGGCAGCGCGCCGACCGTCACTTCCGGATCCACCGGCATTGTCTGCGACAGGCCGTAGGCGTTTACCGATGCCGCAGAGCTGTCGCGGCCGGCCGGGGTTTGCGCCCATAAGCCGGTCGGGGCGACGAGAAGAGCGGCGACGAGAGCGAGAGCCCGGAGGCGCGGGAGGATCATCAGGTCAATCGTATCGGACCGAGCGGGTCGCGGCCCACCTGTTTGCCCTTGGGGCGCCCGCACGGCACCACTACAATTTTGCCTGGTCACTGCATTGCTCGAGACATGACTCTGTCGGCCGGCACCCGCCTCGGCCGCTACGAGATCGTCGCGCCGCTTGGCGCAGGCGGAATGGGCGAAGTCTATACGGCCCGCGACACGCAGCTCGATCGCACCGTCGCGGTGAAGGTGCTGCCACCGGGCGTGGCAGCCGATCAGGAGCGGCGCGCGCGGTTCGAGCGCGAAGCCCGCGCTGTTGCCGCACTCCAGCACCCGAATATCTGCACGATCCACGACGTCGGCGTAGCCGACGAGGGCGTGCCGTTCCTCGTCATGGAACTGCTGGCCGGCGAAACGCTGCAGAGGCGGCTGGCGCGCGGACCGCTGGACGATGCTGAATTCGTCGAGGTCGCGAGCGCGCTGACCGGCGCGCTCGATGCGGCGCACACGTCGGGCATCATCCACCGCGATATCAAGCCGGCAAACATTTTTCTCACCGGCCACGGGCCGAAGATCCTCGACTTCGGCCTTGCCAAGGCGATGGTCCACCAGCCGGCACCGGGCGCGTCGATGCAGCCGACGATGGTCGCCGACGCCGGGCTCACCGAGCACGGCCAGACGGTGGGCACGATCGCCTACATGTCCCCGGAGCAGCTGCGCGGCGAAGACGTGGACACTCGCACGGATGTCTTCTCGCTGGGGCTCGTGTTGTACGAGATGGCAACCGGCCGGCCGGCGTTTGGCGGCGCCACGAGCGCCGTGATTTCCGCCGCGATCCTGCACGAGCCGCCAGTCCCGCCTCGACAGATCCGGCCGGCGCTGTCCGCACGGCTCGAAGAGATCATTCTGAAAGCCGTCGAGAAAGATCGCCAGCTCCGTTATCAGCACGTGTCGGAGATCCGCGCCGACCTGCAGCGGGCGAAGCGCGACAGCGCGTCGATACCGAACGTCTCGGTCGCGCGGCCGTCAGCGGCTCGGCCGCTGTGGCGGGCTCTGTCGCTGGCGGCGATGGGCGTGGCCCTGACTGCGGCGGGGGTCGGCGTTTACCTGTATCTGCATCGATCGCCCAAGCTGACGGACAAGGACACCATCGTCCTCGCGGACTTTGCGAACACGACCGGAGATGCGGTGTTCGACGAGACGTTGCGTCAGGGGCTCGCGCTGCAACTCGAACAGTCGCCGTTTCTGAGCCTCGTGCCGGAGGAACGGATCCGCAAGGCCCTCAAGCTGATGGGGCAGCCCGCTGGCGCACCCTTGACCGGCGAGATCGCGCGCGACCTTTGCGTTCGTACGGGAAGCACGGCGGTCGTGACCGGATCGATTGCGAGCCTCGGCACCCAGTTCGTGCTCGGTCTGCGCGCCGAGAACTGCGGGACCGGCGATCTCCTCGACCGGGAGCAGCTCACCGCGGCGCGGAAAGAAGACGTGCTGAAAGTCCTCAGCCAGCTCGCCACGACATTCAGGACGCGGGTGGGCGAATCGCTGGCGACCGTCCAGAAACATTCGACGCCGCTCGAGGAAGCCACGACCTCATCGCTAGACGCACTGAAGGCGTACAGCACTGCGCGGAGACTGCAGATCGACCCGCAGGCGATCGCACACTACAAACGCGCGCTCGACATCGATCCGAATTTCGCGATTGCGCATGCGCAGCTTGGCCTGCTCTACAGCGGCACCGGCGAATCGCTGCTGGGCGAACAGAGCACGAGCAGGGCCTACGAGCTTCGCGATCGTGCGAACGACAGAGAGCGTTTCTTCATCACGACGATCTATGACCGTCAGGTGACGGGCAATCTCGAAAGGGAGGCCGAAACGTTGCGGCTGTGGGCGCAGACCTACCCTCGTGACGTGCTCGCTCCTGCGCTGATAAGTGGCTTCGCGTCAGGAGGCACCGGCACGTACGAGCGGATGATCGAAACGGCCCAAGCCGCAATCGCCATCGATGCCGACGAGGCCTCCCCGTACTTCAATCTGGTATGGGGCTATGTCGGCGTGGGCCGTCTGAACGACGCTGAACACGCCCTTCAGCAGGCGACGAGCCACGCTCCCGAGGCCGTCCTGATTGTCCCGTTTCACTTTCAGATCGCATTTCTGAAAGCGGACGCAGCCGATATGGAGCGTCAGATCGCGCTGGCCAAAGGCAAACCCGGCGTCGAAGACTGGATTTCGCACCTCCAGGCGCTGGTGCTCGCGCGCGGGGGCCGTCTGGAGGCCGCGAGGCAGTCGGCGCGGCACGCGATCGAGCTGGCCTCGGCGGCCGGCCAGACCGAACGCGCCGCCGTGTGGGAAACCGCTGCGGGCGTGTGGGAAGCGTGGTACGGCAACGCCGCCGCCGCAAAGCAGCACGCGACGCGCGTCCTCGAGGGCGCGACCGGACGGCATGTGCGTTTCGCCGCGGCAGTGACTCTGGCAATCGCCGCCGACAGTGCGCGAGCGCAAGCGATCACCGCTGATCTCGACAGCCGGTTCCCCGAGGACACGTCGGTCCGGTTCAACTACGTGCCGACACTCCGCGCGTTCGCGGCGCTGAGCGCGAACGACCCGACGCGAGCCATCGAGCTGTTGCGACCGGCAGCGACCTACGAGTTCGCTCAGCCCGGCATCAGCTTCTACGGTTCCGGCGGTGGTTCCTTCGGCGCCATGTACTCCAGCTACATGCGCGGCGCGGCCTATCTCGCACTTCACAAGCCAGCCGAGGCTGCCGCGGAATTTCAAAAGATTCTCGAACACCCCGGCGTCGTGCTCGGCGATCCGATCGGCGCGCTTGCGCGGCTGCAGTTCGCTCGCGCGCTCACGCAGGCGGGCGACACGACGAAGGCAAAAGTGATGTACGCAGACCTTTTGGCGCTCTGGAAAGACGCCGACCCCGATCTCGAGCTGCCGAAGCGCGCGAAGGCCGAATTGTTGGCGCTGCGATGAGCAGCTCGCTCGCGCGTTTACACGCCGATCGCTTCGAGATGCGCGCCCGACTTCTGCTCCACGTCCTTGTGCAGGCTGTTCCCGTGCGCGTCCATCGTGACAATCGCGGGGAAACTCTCGACGCTCAGATGCCACATCGCTTCGGGCGTGCCGAACTCCAGTAACGCCACGCCATCGACGCCCTTGATCGCGCGCGCGTAGAACTGCGCCGCGCCGCCGATCGCGTTGAGGTACACCGCGCCGAACGACTGCATCGCGGCGAGCGTCTTCGCGCCCATGCCGCCCTTGCCGATCACGGCGCGGACGCCGTACCGCTGGATGATCTCGCCCTGATACGGCTCCTCGCGAATGCTCGTCGTCGGGCCGGCGGCGGTCACGCGCCAGTTGTCGCCTTCCTTCACGACCACCGGCCCGCAGTGATAGAGCACAGCGCCGCGCAGATCGACCGGTGGCTCGTGCTTCATCAGATGCGAATGCACTGCGTCGCGGCCGGTGAACATGCGGCCGCTGACGAGCACGACGTCGCCGACGCGCAAGGCGCGCACCGCTTCTTCTGTGAGCGGCGACTGCAGTGTGATTTCGCGGCCAGTACGCGTGAAGCCCGATTGATCGAGCATCGGGATGATCGGGTGCGACGGATCGCGGTAGAGCCAGTGGTCGATCGCGCCGGTCGCGCTGTTCAACACCACCCCGAGCCGACGGAACGCCCAGCAGTCGTAGGCGACCGACACGAAGAAGCTCGCGGGCAGGCGGTTGAGCGCGCCGATCTTGCAGCCAATGAGCGTGACCTTCCCGCCGAACCCCATCGTACCGATCTCGAGATCGTTGACCTTCGCCATGATCGAGGCTTCGAGCTCGGCGAGGCGCTGATCGGGGTTGATGTCGTCGAGCGTGCGGAACAGCTGTTCCTTCGCATGCGTGTACCCGGACGTGCGATCGCCGCCGATGCAGACGCCGACAGCGCCCGGCGCACAGCCTTTGCCTTGGGCGTTCCAGACCGCGTGCAAGATGCACTTGCGCACGCCGTCGAGCGTGCGATCCGCGCGTCCGAGATGCGGCAACTCGACCGGCAGTGAATACTGCGCGTTAGTGTTTTCGCAGCCGCCGCCTTTCAGAATCAGCTTCACTTCGATCTCGTCGCGCTCCCACTGATCGAAGTGGATGATCGGCGTGCCGGGCCCGAGGTTGTTGCCCGAGTTCTTCCCGTCGATCGAATCCACGGAGTTGGGGCGCAGCTTGCCGCGCTTCGTCGCCTCCGCCACGGCCTCGCGGATCTGCTGGCGCATCCAGATCTGGTTCGCACCGACCGGCGTCTTGACCTCGAAGGTCGGCATCCCGGTGTCCTGACAAATCGCCCCTTCATGGTCCACGGCGAGGTCGATGTTCTGCGCGATGATGTTCAGCGCCTGACCCGCGCGCGTGCCGACCGGCTCGGCGACGAGCGCCGTTTTCATCGCCGCGCGTACGTCGGGCGGCAGGTCGGTCGAGGTTCGCACGATGAGTTGCAGGACGCTGTCAAAGAATGAGGGCAACATACGGGCAGTATACTGGCCAGGGGTTAGCGGTTAGGGCTTAGGGATTAGTTTAGGGAATAGGGACCGGAAGAGATCGTGCTGATCCCTGAATTAATCCCTAGCCCCCAACCCCTGACACGCGTGACCATGTCATTCCGCATCGAACGCGACCCACTCGGCGAGCTGAGCGTCCCGGCCGATGCGTACTACGGCGTGCAGACCGCGCGCGCCGTGGAGAACTTTCCGATCAGCGGCCTGCGCGCGCATCCCGATCTCGTCACCGCCACCATCCTCGTCAAGAAAGCGGCAGCTGAAGCCAACGCCTCGCTCCGCCGCATCGACGCGCACGCGGCACGCGCGATCGTCGCCGCGGCCGACGAGATCCTTGCCGGGGACCTGCGCGATCAGTTTGTCGTCGACGTCTACCAGGCCGGCGCCGGCACGTCGCACAACATGAACGCGAACGAGGTGCTCGCGAACCGCGCCGCGGAAATTCTTGGCGAACCGCGCGGCGTCTACACGCGCGTGCACCCGAACGATCACGTCAACATGGGCCAGTCCACCAACGACGTGGTGCCGACCGCCACGCGGCTGGCGCTCCTCCTTGGCGCCGCTCCGCTCATCGCCGCCGGTCAGACGCTCGCCGACAGCCTCGCGCGGAAGGCCGACGCGTTCGCGCACGTGCTGAAGACCGGCCGCACGCATCTGCAAGACGCCGTGCCGATCACGCTCGGGCAGGAATTCTCGGGCTACGCCGAATGCGTCCGCCGTGGCGTGGACGATGTGGAGGGTGCGTCGGAGCAGCTGCAGGAACTGAACATCGGCGCGACGGCGGTGGGCACGAGCCTGAATGCCGGCGACGATTTTCGGCGGCGCGTCGTGGACCATCTCGCGCGCTACACCAGCCTCCCGCTGACGTCGGCGCGCAACCTGTTTCGCGTGACGCAAAGCATGGGCGACGTGCTCGCCTACTCCGGTGCGATGCGGCGGCTGGCGGTGGAAGTCGGCAAAGTTGCGAGCGATCTGCGTCTGCTCAGCATGGGCCCGCGCGCTGGACTGTCGGAGATCGTGCTGCCGGCGGTGCAGCCGGGATCGTCGATCATGCCGGGCAAGGTGAATCCGTCGGTGCCCGAGATGGTCAACCAGGTCTGCTTCCAGGTGATCGGGTGCGACACGACCGTGGCGATCGCGTGTGAAGCCGGTCAGCTCGAGCTGAACGTGATGATGCCCGTGATCGCCTGGAACGCGCTCCACGCATCCTCGATCCTCCGGGAAGCGATGAAGGTGCTGCGACTGCGCTGCGTCGACGGCATCGCCGCCGACGAAGCCCGCGCGCGCGAACTGCTCGACCGCAGCACCGCCGCAGCGACCGCGTTGAGTCCCTACATCGGCTACGCCGCGACCGCCGAGATCGCGAAGGAATCGGTGAAGAGCGGCCGCCCGATCCGCGACCTCGTGCTCGAACGCGGGCTGCTGAGCGTGACGCAATTGGACGAGATCCTGTCAGTCGATTCGATGACGCGCGGCGGGATCGTTGGTGAGGGTGCGGGCGGTGGGGCAGGAAAGGCGGGAAGGGCTGGAAAGGCAGGAAGGGAAAACCCATCGTGAGGTCAGCCACGATTGCGCTCTTCGTGACAGTGTTCTCCCTTCCCGCCCTTCCCGCCCTTCCTGCCTTTCCCGCCCAGTCCGCGACATCGAAGCCGTCGCCGAAGCCCACGCTCTTCGAGCCGCAAGACCTCGGCCTACTCGAAGGTCCCGATCGCGAGGACTGGCAAAAGCCGGATCTGATCATGGACGCGCTGCGAATCGCAGAAGGCTCGCTGGTCGCCGATCTGGGCGCGGGCGGTGGATGGTTTTCCGTCCGCCTCGCGCGGCGCGTCGGCCCGCGCGGCCGCGTCTACGCGGAGGACATCCAGCCGCAGATGATCGACGCCACGAAGGGCCGCGCCGAGCGCGAGAACGTCAACAACATCATCACCGTCATGGGCACGGCGGATGATCCGCGGCTGCCGCAGGGCATCGACGCGGCGCTCATCGTCGGGTCGTTTCACGAAATGCAATTTGACGAGGCCGGCAGACGCCGCGAACCGGTCGCGCTGCTGCAGAACATCGCGCGATCGTTGAAGCCGCAGGGACGGCTGGGCGTGGTGGATTTCCTGCCGGGTGGCGGCGGGCCTGGACCCGACGCGGATCAGCGCGTCGATCCCGAGTCGGTGAAACGTGCGGCAGCGGCCGCAGGCCTCGCGTTCATCTCGCGAGACGATGTGCCGCCGTTCATGTACTTGTTGATCTTCGGACGATCTACCGGTCGCGCGAGCCCTTGAGCCACCAGAGGCTCGGCATCACGCCCGCGGCTACGGCCAGCTTGATCAGATCGCCGACGATGAACGGCGTGAAACCCGTGCGCAGCGCGCCCGCGAAGCCTTGCGTGGGCGGCAGCACGATCATCAGCCACGACAGGCCGCCCGCGAAGATCACCGCGAGACCGGCGGCCATCGCGACGAGCGCCGTCAGGTAGCGTCGGTCGAAGCCGCGTTCCGCGAGCGAGCCGGCGACGAGCGCGGCGAGCGGATACGCCATCAGGTAGCCGCCCGTCGGCCCGATCAGCCGCGCCACGCCTTGCGGCAAGAGGGGCGATGCGGCGAACACCGGCAGCCCCGCGAGACCAAGCAGCAGGTAGAGGACCTGGCTCGTCATCCCGAGGCGGCCACCGAGCGCGCACGCGCCGATCAGCACGACCATCGGTTGGAACGTGAACGGGACCGGCGTGAACGGCAGCGTGAGACTGACTTGAGCGGCCACGGCGGTGAGCACCGTGATGAACACGACCGCGCCGATCTGTTCACCAATCCGCAGTGCGCGATCGTCGTTGCGCGTCGCCAGGGACGCCAGCAAAGTGGGATGCATAGCGGACGATTCTAGCCCAGACCCGCGGCCGCTGGACTACGCTTGGGAAGCATGCGCACGGTGATGACGATCGCCGGCAGCGATCCCAGCGGCGGAGCCGGCATTCAGGCCGATCTGAAAACCTTCGCCGCGCTCGGCGTGTACGGCGTCAGCGCGATCACCGCGGTCACCGCGCAGAACACACAAGGTGTCGATCGGGTCACCGCGCTCGAAGCGGATCTCGTGGAGGCACAGATCGAGGCGCTGGCGGGCGACGTCGAGGTGCACGCGACCAAGATCGGCATGCTCGCCAACGCCGCCATCGTCGAAGCCGTGACCGCCGCGATCGACGAGCTCGAGCTGCCGCTCGTCGTCGTCGATCCGGTGATGGTGTCGTCGAGCGGCTACTCGCTCCTTGACGACGACGGCCGCCGCGCGCTCACGTCGGAACTACTGTCGCGAGCCCGCGTGGTCACACCGAACGTGGCCGAAGCGGAGCTCCTCAGCGGCTGCACGATCGCGTCGCTGGACGATGCGCGGGATGCGGCGAAGCGGATTCACGATCTCGGTCCGCGAGCAGTGGTGATCACCGGCGGTCATGCGAGTGGATTTGGAGACGCCGAACAGGTGATCGATCTGCTGCTGGACGGCCGTGAGTTCCACGAATTCCGCGTCGCGCGCGTGGACGCGGGGCCGACGCATGGCACGGGCTGTACGTTTACGTCCGCGGTCGCGGCGCGGCTGGCGCTCGGCGATGACCTGGCGGACGCGGTCGCGGCGGCGCAGAAGTTCGTCGCAGGCGCGCTCGCGAACCGGCTGGCGATCGGCCAGGGCCGCGCGATGTTGAACCACTTCTGGCAGAGGTCCGGCTAAAGCCGGGCCTATCGGCCTGTATACTGAGACCGTGACACCGCTGCTGCGGATCGGCCCGGAACCGCTGGATCTGGAAGCGATTACGGCCGCGCTGACTGCTCATGAGGGCGGAGACGCGGGCGCTGATGGCGCCGTGATCACCTTTCTCGGCCTGGTGCGCAACCACAACGCGGGGCGAAGCGTCCGATATTTGGAGTACGAAGCTTACGAGCCGCTCGCGGTAAAGGCGTTCGAGACGATTGCGGCCGAGATTGCGTCGCGCTGGGCTGACGTCCGGCTGGCGTTGCACCACCGCATCGGCCATCTGGGCATCGGGGAAGCCAGCATCGCCATCGTCACGCGCTCGCCGCACCGGGCCCATGCGTATGCGGCGTCGCGATATGCGATCGAACGGGTGAAGCAGATCGCGCCGATCTGGAAGCGGGAATTCTTCGACGGCGGCGACGTGTGGATCGAAGGCGCGACCGCCGATCCCGCCGACGAACGCGCGCGCGCCGAAGCCGAGCGAGTGGCATGCGTGTAACGGTGCGGTTGTTCGCACGCTTGCGGGACATTGCGGGGAACGCGGAGCTGGCGCGCGAGATCACCCCGGGCGCCACGATTGGCGATCTCTGGCACGAGCTCGCGGGCGAGTATCCGGAGCTCGCGCCGTACGAGCGATCGATTTCGAGCGCGGTCAACGCCGACTACGCGCGCATGACGCACGTGCTGCGCGCTGGCGACGAGGTCGCGTTTCTGCCGCCGGTTTCAGGCGGGTAACGGTATGTTCGACAAGCTCACTGCTGAAGAAAAACGCTACGAAGAGCTGACGCAGCTGCTCTCGACCAACGAGGTGCAGAGCGATCCGGCCGAGTACCGCAAGCACGCCAAGGCGCTGGCGGAAGTGGAGCCGCTCGTGGAGCGGTTCCGCGAGTACAAGACCATCATTCACGACGTCACGCAAACCGAAGAACTGGCGGCGGGCAGCGACGCCGACATGCGCGAGCTCGCGCGCGAAGAACTGAAGGGGCTGATCACACGACGCGACGCGCTCATGGCCGAGCTGAAGGTGATGCTCGTCCCGAAAGATCCCAACGACGCGAAAAACGTCATCCTGGAAATCCGCGCCGGAACCGGCGGCGACGAGGCGGCGTTGTTTGCCGGCGAGCTGTACCGGATGTATTCGAAGTACGCCGAGCGTCAGGGTTGGCGGATCGAGGTGATGTCGACGAGCGAAACGGGCGTCGGCGGACTGAAGGAAGTGATCGCCACGATCGAAGGACGCGGCGTGTACAGCCGCCTCAAGTACGAGAGCGGCGTGCACCGCGTGCAGCGCGTGCCGGCCACCGAAGCCAGCGGCCGGATTCACACGTCCACGGCCACTGTCGCCGTGCTGCCCGAAGCGGAAGAAGTGGACATCCAGATCCAGGAAAAAGATTTGCGGGTCGACACCTTCTGCTCGAGCGGGCCGGGCGGACAGAGCGTCAACACCACCTACTCGGCGGTGCGGCTCACGCACATTCCGACCGGCCTCGTCGTCTCGCAGCAGGACGAGAAGTCGCAGATCAAGAACCGCGCGAAAGCCATGAAGGTGCTGCGATCGCGGCTCTACGAAATGGAGATGCGCAAGCAGCAGGAAGCGATCGCGAAGGATCGCCGCAGCCAGGTTGGCACCGGCGAACGCTCGGAGAAAATCCGGACCTACAACTTCCCGCAGAATCGGATTACCGATCACCGCAACAAGTACGAGACGCACCGCCTTGTCGAATTCCTGAACGGCGACCTCGCCGAAATGCTCGACAACGTCAGCACGTTCTTCCAATCAGAGAAGCTCAAAGACGCGACCGCGGTGTCGTGACCACGATCCACGCCCGCGTGGCGCGCGCGCGCGAGCGCCTGCGCCAAGCCGGCATTCCGCCGGACGAGGCGGATCTCGATGCCCGCCTATTCGCCGAGCGCGTGCTCGGATGGACGACCGAGCATTACTTCGCGGAATCGAGTCAGACACCGCCACCCGACTTCGATGCGCGATTCGATCCGCTCATCGCCCGTCGCGCCTCTCGCGAGCCGTACGCGTACATCGTCGGCCATCAGGAATTCTGGGGACTCGCGATCGACGTCTCCCCTGCGGTGTTGATCCCGCGGCCCGAAACCGAGTTGATCGTCGAGGTGACGGGCGAGATCCTCGCCGCCGATGCGACGGCGGTCGTGGCCGACGTCGGGACCGGCAGCGGCTGCCTCGCGGTCGCGATCGCGCGCGAGCGTCCGAACGCGACAGTTGTCGCGACGGATGTGTCGAGCGCGGCCCTCGACATCGCCCGCCGGAACGCCGATCGGTTCGACGTCACGAATCGCGTGACGTTTCACCTGACCGATCTGCTCGATGGCGTCACCGAAGCGTTCGACATCGTCGTGTCGAATCCGCCGTACGTGCGCGATGGCGATCGGGAGGGCATCCAGCCAGAGGTCCGATTCGAACCGGCCGGTGCACTCTACGCGGGCGCTGACGGCCTCGATGTCATCAGGCGGCTCGTGCTGCACGCGACGGATCGCTTGAAGCCGAACGGCACGTTGATCTTCGAGTTCGGCTTCGGACAGGCGGAGGACGTGGCGGCGATCATCGCGTCGACGTCACGTCTGCAGCTGGTGGCGCTTCGCGCGGACTTGCAGGCGATCCCCCGCGTCGCCGTCACGCGCCTGATAGGAAAGGAACCGCAGTGATTCCGACTACACTGCGCTTGAAGGATTGACAACTCGTATGGCGCAATGCCTCTTCTGCCAGATCATCAACCGCGAGATCAACGCGACGATCGTCTATGAAGACGAGCGCGTGGTCGCGTTCAACGACATCAACCCGCAAGGCCCGACGCACGTACTGATCGTGCCGCGTCGTCACATCTCCACGCTCAACGATCTGACCGAAGACGACGATCAGATCATCGGCGAGCTGGTGCGGCGCGCGGCCCTGATCGCGAAGAGCAAGGGGTTCTCGGCGAGCGGCTACCGCACGGTGTTCAACACCAACAAAGATGCAGGGCAGACGGTGTTTCACATCCACCTGCATCTGATCGGCGGCCGCAGCATGCATTGGCCGCCCGGGTAGGCGAGTCGCGGCCCTGAAAGGACCGCGCTACTTCGCGAGGGGGATGACGACGCCCGCGCTCAAGCGGAAAACGTTGTAGGCAAAGCTGAAGCCCGCCTCGCCCGCGAACACGCGCTTGACGCTGGCCATCACGCTGATGAGATAGTCGGCGTTGGGTTTGAGCTTGAAGTCCACGCCGCCGCGAAAGTCGAGCAGCATGTCGGTCCCACCCGACGAATTGATACCGAGACCGACGCGGCCGAATGGGCTTACTTGCTTTGGGCCGGTCGCGGCCATCTGCGCGGTGACGTAACCTTCGAATTCCTTCAGCGTCGTGCTCTCGAACTTCTCGAATTCGATGCTGCCGCCGGCGCCCCAGCCGCCGCCCTTCGCGAAGCCACCGAGCATCTGCGTCACGTCGACGTTGACGCCGAGCGCGCTGGTCGAATCTTCGGCGTGGGAAAAGAAGTCATAACGAAGTCCGAGATTCGTCGTGTAGGGATCGACGTTTCCCTGCGCGAAGCCGGTCGCGCTGCACCCGAGCACCAGAAAAAGAGCGAGTCCGATCGTCTGTCGCGTCACGCCGCCTCCTCGTTTACAGATAGCGAAGCCACCAGGAGTGGCCGGCGGCTTTGATCTGCGAGAACCAGCGGCATGCAGGATAGAGGCCAAGCACGATCGCGCCCCAGACGATGTAGGCGACCCACAGGTCGAATCCGAAATCCGGCGGAAAAAGCTTCGGCGAGCCTCCCATCGACGGAACGAGGCCGACCATGAAATGGAGCGCCGGCGAACCGTACCGGGCCAGGGCCAGCAGTGCGGCCGCCGCGTGTGCCGCATAGAAATGCGTCACGAAATAAAACAGCGGCACGCTCCCGTACACGATCAACGGGCGCAGTTTCGCCGGTTCCACGCGATCCAGCCACGCCAGCGCGACGAGCAAAGGCCCGAGCGTCATGAGCAGGAAGGCCAACGACGGCGGGTACTTCGTGGTGTTCAGGAACGAAAGGATCGTGAAGCCCGCGGCCGGCTGCGCCGACCACGGCACCGGATCGCCGTAGATGTTCAGCGCGCGCACGCCGACGAATGCCGCGATCAGCGCACCGCCGATGACGGTCAGCCGCCGCTGCCGGATCGGCGGATCCAGGGTGAACAGACGGCCCGCACAAAAACCCAGCGTCATCACCGCCACCCAGGGAATGAGCGGATAGCTGACGATGGCCACGTTTCCGCCGACAGGAAAGACGCCGGGCTGGTGCAGCAGATTCCAGAGCGGCGCGAAGGCGCCAAAGCGCGTGGCGCGGATGCCATCGAGCGTGTTGTGCAGGGCGATGGTCGCGACGCTGAGCGCGAGCAACGCGGGCTCGGGCAGCCACACGAGCGCTGCCATCACGATCATGCACAGCCCGAGCGCCCACAACACGATCAGGAAGTAGGGGTAGTTCTGCGCGATGTCGAAGTTGTAGGCGACGCGCATCACCGTCACCTCGAGGATCACCAGCCACACGCCGCGGCTCGCCAGGAACTTCGACAAATCCCAGCGTGTGCGCGGCGGTCGTGCCGCGGTCGATCCGCCACGCTGCCACCACAGCCACGCGCCCAACCCGGAGAGGAACATGAATCCTGGCGCGCAGACGTGGGTGATCCAGCGCGTGAAAAACAGCACGGTCGTCGTCTTCGTGAGGTCGGTCGGCGACGAGGACATCGCCGCTCGATGGATGAAATCGCGGACGTGATCCAGCGCCATCACGATCATGATCGCGCCGCGCAAGGCGTCGATGGACTCGACACGGCCGACCACAGCCGTGCGCTCCTCACGCAGCAGCGCGTTCACGACTGGTCACGCAACAGCAGATAGGTGCCCTTGCCCGCATCTCGGTCGAGCTGGAATGCGACGACGCGATATCCGCGATCCAGATAGGTGGTGAAGATCGCTCGCGTGCACACCCGCCAGGCCATGGCGCGCTCGGGCGCGCGCGCGAGCATGTCGGTAAAACCGACCGGAATCTCCACCGTGAGCGTCGGCGCGTCGAGTGACAGGTCGACGTCGATCGCTTCGAGCCATCCGTCGCTCCAGTGGGTCCGGTTCACAGCAGCGCCCTCCAATCCCGAATCCCGATGCCCGACGTCCGTGCGAATGTGCCACTCCGCGACGAAACGATCCGTCGGGTTGCCCTGATGCAGCGGACTGCCCGACGCACCGTAGACGTTCTCGAGATACTCCTCGACGACGACGCCGAGCTTGACGAAATTGAGATGCGCGTTCGCGGCTTGCAGCGGGTCGTAGGTCCACTCGATGAGATCGAGGCCCATCTCGAGCGCGCGATCGCGTTGCAGCAGCTTCAGCTGATGGCCGACGCCCGACTGCCGAAACTCGCTCACGACGCCGAGCATGTGCGACCACTGCGTGGCCTTCCCCTGCTTGATGCCCGGCAGCGAGTACACGAAGCCGACCATCCGCTCGTCCGCGAACGCGCCGATCAGGATGCCGCCGCGATGGACGCTGATCGTCAAAATCGACGTCGGCACCACATCGTCGTACCCGGGCCCCCAGATTTGACGTTCGAGCTCGACGACGCCGGCGAAATCGTCGAGCGTGGTGAGATCGCGATAGGTCAGCGCTGCCACGTCAGTCTCCGATCAGCGTCGGCAGCTCGCGCAGCGACCGGATGACCGGCACGCCGCCGGCCGCGAGCTCGACTTCCGACGAGTGCGGCCCGCCGCCGCGATGCAGCAGCACCGCGCGCATCCCGGCGCGGAGCGCGCCCTCGATGTCCTGACGCACGCTGTCGCCGACCATGACCGCGTCCTGCGGATCGACCGACACGAGTTGCAGCGCCGCCGCGAAGATGCTCGGATGCGGCTTCATCAGCCCGTGCTTCGAGGACGAGACGGTCGCGCTGATGAGACCCTGCAGTTCGAAATGCGTTTGAAAGGACGCGAGGCAGCGGTGCGTGTTCGAGATGAGCCCGATGCGAATGCCCGACGCGGTCAGCCGCTGCAGCACGTCGGGGACGTCGTCGTACAGCTCGAAATGCTGGCAGGCCGCCCACTCGTCGTAGATCTCGCGAGCGCACGCCGTCAGGTTGGGGCCGCGTCCGCCCATCTGCTCGATGATGTGCTGCGTGTAGGCGATGAAAATCTCGGCGTCGTACGGCATGTCGTCCGGGCCGTCGAGGAGCGGCGCCGCACTGGTGACCGCACGCTCGAACTTCGCGGGATCGACGTCCATGCCGTAGCGCGCGCAGAATCCCTGATAGCCCTCACCGCGAAACGTCGGGCCAGGATAGATCAGCGTGAAGTCGACGTCGAAGAAGACGGCTTTCGTCGGCGGCGTGCTCATGCGATAGCGGGATCGCTGTATGGCCCGGTGATGACAACGCTGGCGCGGTCGACGTCGAGCACGCTTCGAGCGGCAGCGTTCACCTGATCGAGAGTTACGGCTGTGAGGAGCTCAGGCAGCTTCGCGTCGTAGTCGATGCCGAGACCCAGCAACTCTTCGACCTGGAGGAAGTTCGCGATCGCCGCGTTCGTCTCGAGCGCGCGCGGGATGGCGCCGATCAGGAACGTCCGCGACTCGGAGAGCTCCTTTTCGGTCGCACCATCGCGCGACATGCGGACGACTTCCTCGTCGATGGACTGGATGGCGCGATCGACATTGCCGGGTCCGACGCCGGCACGAACCACCAACGGATTGGGGCCAACATTGGGCTCGAACGAGCTGCCGACGTAGTACGCCATGCCCTGCCGCTCGCGGATGCTCTCGCCCAGCCGGCCACCCATCGCGTACTGCCCGAACACGTTGTTCATCAGCCAATACGCGTAGTAGTCGGGATGCGATCGTGGAATCGCGACGAACCCGTACGCGATGTCCGCCTGCACCTTGTTCATCATCGGAATCACGCGGCGCTGGCGCCCGGTGAGCGGTGCCAGCGGGGGCAGCACGATCGGAGGCGGCGCAGGCTTGCGCCACGATCCGAAGGCAGCGGCCGCCCGATCCTGCACGCGCGCGGCGTCGACATCGCCAACGACGATCGCGGTGAGCGTCGAAGGCGCGAACCGTTCCTCATGCAGCCGCAGCAAATCCTCGCGTGTCAGACGCTCGACGATGGGGACCGTCCCTTTCGTGAGGCGGCCGTACGGGTGTTCGTCCGGATACAGGAGCGCCATCAGCGTCTCGGACGCGCGGATGAGCGTGTTGTCCTCGTCTTGCCCGATCGACGTCACCACTTCGCCCTTCCGCTCCGCGAGCTCCGACTCGGGGATCGATGGTGCGGTGACGATGTCGGCGAGCAACTCGAGCACGGGCTCGAAGTCCTCGGTGAGACAGGTGCAGACGAGCGATAAGAGATGCCGCGTCACCGTGATGGTCAGCGTGATGCCGCGGCTGTCGAGCTCCTCGGCAATATCAGCCGCGGAGCGCGTTGCCGTCCCGCGATCGAGGACGCGCGACAGCAGCCACGCGGTCCCCTGCTGACCGGCCGGGTCGTACGCCGAGCCCGCATGCACAGCGAGATTGATGGCGACCGCCGGCGTGGTGGAGGTCGTCTTCGCAAGAACGACGACGCCGTTGTCGAGGACCGTTCGGCGCGGGGAAAGTCCCCGGTGGGTCTCAAGTCTCATCTCTGCATTAGACCTCGGACTTGATACTTCCGGCGCCGTCAGGCGACGGCTCAAACCAGCCGGTTGTGCGGTTGGCTGACGTCAACACGTCGCGCGCGGCGCGTGCCACGTCGTCCAGGGTCACAGCGTCGATGCGTGACGGCGCCGATCGCAGCAGGTCACCGGCGCCGATCGTTTCGAAATAACCGAGCTGGTGGGCGATGTGCGTGACGCTGTCGTTGTCGAAGACGATGCGCGCCTTGAGTTGATTCTTGGCTTTCGTGAGCTCCGCCGCGGTGATGCCGTCACGGCGCACACGATCGAGCTCCTCGACGAGCGCCGCTTCGACGGCGGCGATCGTGACGTCGCTGCGGACGGTCGCGGAGATGATGTAGATGAACGGCTGCTCGGTGGGCAGGAGCGAGCCCGACACCGCGGACGCGAGCCCGCGCTCGACGAGCGCACGAAACAGACGCGCGCTGCGCTGCGGCGGCGGGACGCGAAAGCTCGCCCACAGGTTGATCCCCTTCGCGCCAGTGAGCACCGCGTCGAGTACGAGCAGCGGAACGAACGCCGCGTCGTTCGCGCCTGGCGCGTGCATCCCCACCTTGAGATAGGCGGTCGTGCCTTCTTTGCGGATCGCCAGCCGCCGCTCACCCGTCTGCTCTGGTTCAACGGTCCGGATGCGCTGCGGTTCGGGCCCAGAGGGAATGCTGCCGAACTGACGCTCGACGCGGCGCAACACATCGTCTGTCTCGACGTCTCCGACGACGACCAGCGTGGCGTTGTTGGGGATGTAGTAGCGGCGATAGTACGAGTAGAGATCGTCGCGCGTCATCGTCTCGAGATCGGACAGCCAGCCGATCGTCGGGTGCCGGTACGGATGCGCCTTGAACGCGGTGGCCACGAGCTCCTGATCGAGCAGCTGATCGGGGTCGTTCTCGCCGCCCTGCAGCTCCGCGATGATGACGGTACGCTCCGACTCGCAGTCGTCGGGATGGTAGAGCGAATTCGCCATCCGCTCCGACTCGATGAACAGCATGCGGTCGAGCGCGTCGCGCGACGCCGTCTCGAGATACGTCGTCTGGTCGACCCAGGTGTAGCCGTTCCAGCTGCCGCCGTACTGCTCGATGATGCCTTTGACCTGATCGCGCGGAATGTTGGTCGTGCCCTTGAAGTTCATGTGCTCGACCCAGTGCGAGACGCCGGTCAGTCCGGGCCGCTCGTCTTTCGAGCCGACGCGGTACCAGCACCAGACCGAGGCGAGCGGCGCGGCGTGCTCTTCCCGGACGATCACCTTCAGCCCATTGTCGAGCGTCGTTTCGCGCATGCAGTTCATTATAAAATCGATGAACACGCATGCCCGAGTGGAAAGAGACCGTCAACCTCCCGCGCACCGACTTTCCGATGAAAGCCAATCTTCCGACGAGCGAGCCCGAGACGCTCGCGCGCTGGAAGGCATCGGACCTCTACGGCAAGATCCGCGCCGCGCGCGCCGGCGCGCCGAAGTTCGTCCTGCATGATGGTCCGCCGTACGCGAACGGCAACATCCACCTCGGCACGGCGCTCAACAAGATTCTGAAAGATCTCGTCGTCAAATCGCGGTCGATGGCCGGCTTCGATGCGCCGTACGTCGTCGGCTACGACTGTCACGGGCTGCCGATTGAGCTGAAAGTCGATCGCGAGCTCGGTCCGAAGAAGCGCGAGATGTCGGTCGCGGAATTCTGCCGCGCCTGCCGCTCGTACGCCGAACGCTTCGTCGACGCCATGAGCGAACAGTTCCAACGCCTCGGCGTGCTGGGCACGTGGGATCAGCCGTACCTGACCATGGACTTCAGGTATCAGGCGGCGATCGCGCGGGCGTTCGGACGGTTCGTCGAGCAAGGGCTCGTCTACAAAGGCAAGAAACCTGTTCACTGGTGCATTCACTGCCGGACGGCGCTCGCGGAAGCGGAAGTCGAGTACCACGATCACACGTCGCCATCGATCTACGTCGAGTTCCCCCTCGCGCCAGACAGTGCGGACGAGCTCGCGAAACGCATTCCGGAGCTCGCCGGACGCACGGTGTCGGTGCTGATCTGGACGACGACGCCGTGGACGATTCCGTCGAATCTGGCGATCGCGTTTCACCCCGACTTCGATTACGCCGCATACGACGTGGACGGACGCGCGGTGATCGTGGCGGAGGGCCTCGCCTCGAAGGTCGCGGCAGCGGGCGGCAAGACCTTCGGCGAGCCGGTCGCGAAGATGAAGGGCGCGCAGCTCGAACACATCCGCTTCCAGCACCCGCTCTACGCGCGGCCGTCGGTCGGCGTGCTCGGCGATTACGTCACGCTGGACGCGGGCACGGGTGCGGTGCACACGGCGCCGGGCCACGGCGCGGACGACTTCAACACGGGCGTGCGGTACGGACTCGAGATCTACGCGCCGGTCGGCCCGGCGGGACATTTCCTCGAGACCGTTGAGCTCTTCGGCGGCCAGCGCGTCTTCGACGCGAACCCGCACATCGTCGACGCCCTCGCCGCGCGTGGACGGTTGTGGCACCGCGAATCGTTCTCGCACCAATACCCGCACTGCTGGCGCTGCCACAACCCGGTGATTTTCCTGGCGACGTCGCAGTGGTTCATCGCGCTCGACAGCGTGAAGCTGCCCGGCAGCGATCAGGGTTTGCGCGCGCGCGCACTGCACGCGATCGACGACGAGGTCCGCTGGATTCCGGCGTGGGGGCACGACCGCATGTACAACATGGTCGCGAACCGGCCGGACTGGTGCATTTCGCGCCAACGCGTGTGGGGCGTGCCGATCCCGGCGGTCGATTGCACGTCGTGCGGCCGCGCGGAGACGTCGCCCGCGCTCGTGCAGAAAGCGGCCGGCGTGTTCGAGAAGTACGGCGCCGACGCCTGGTACGAGCGGCCGGTCGAGGAATTCCTGCCCGAAGGGTTCACGTGTCCCGATTGCGGCGGCGCGCGCTTCGAGAAGGAAATGAACATCCTCGACGTCTGGTTCGATTCCGGATCGAGCCACGAAGCGGTGCTCTCGGTGCGGCCGGAGCTGACGTGGCCGGCGGACATCTACCTCGAAGGCAGCGACCAGCATCGCGGCTGGTTCCAGAGCTCGCTGCTCGTCGGGCTCGGCACGCGCGGTCGTCCGCCGTACAAAGAGGTCATCACCAACGGGTTCGTCATCGATCTCGAAGGCGCCAAGATGTCGAAGTCGCGCGGCGACGCGATCGAGCCCGAGGTGGTGATCAAGCAGAGCGGCGCGGACATCCTCCGCTTGTGGGTCGCGATGAGCGACTACCGCGAGGATATCCGGGTCAGCAACGAAATCCTCGCGCGCGCGGTCGAAGCGTATCGAAAGATCCGCAACACGCTGCGGTATCTGAGCGCGAATCTCTACGACTTCGATCCGGCGACCGACCGCGTTCCGCACGCGCAGCTGGAAGAAGTGGACCGCTACATCCTGGCGAAGTACGCCGAGGTCGGCATGCGGATCCTGAAGTCGTACGACGAATACGACTACGCGCCGATTTACCAGGCGTTGAACTCGTTCACCACGGTGGATTTGAGCGCGTTCTACAACGACATCTCGAAGGACCGGATGTACACGTTCGCGGCGCGGTCGCGGGAACGGCGATCGGCGCAGACCGCGATGTACGTCATCGCCGATGGCCTCACGCGGCTGATGGCGCCGGTCCTGTCCTTCACCGCTGACGAGCTGTGGCGATATCTGCCTGGCACGCGTGAAGAGTCGGTGCACATCGGGGTCTTCCCCACGAAGGAGGATCTGCTGCTGCTCGTCGACGGCGAGCTGACCGCGCGCTGGGATCGCCTCGTCCGCGTTCGCGAACGCGTACTCGCGCAGATCGAGCCGCTGCGCAAGGGCAAGCAGATCGGCAGTTCGCTGCAGGCCAAGGTGGTCATCGCGGCGCCGCAGGCCGAACTGTCGCTGCTCGAGCGATACGCGCGCGAGCTGCCGATGCTCTTCATCGTGTCGGAAGTACAGCTGAAGACGCTGCACACCGACGAGACCGGTCCAGACACTGAACCCGTCGTCACGATCGAACGGGCGAGCGGCGTCAAGTGCGAGCGCTGCTGGCGCTACGTGCCGTCCGTGTCCGCGGAGCCGGCATGGGCGGGGATCTGCGACCGCTGCCAGGATGCGCTGGCGGAGCCGGTCAATGGATGAGGTCCTGAACGCCGAGGCGTCTGAAACGCCTCGCATAGAACCCGTCGCACGCCGGCGCCTTGAAATCTGGCTGCCGCTCATCATCGTCGTGCTCGACCAGGCGTCGAAAGCCGCGATTCGCGCGACGCTGCCGTTGCACGAGAGTGTCACGATCATCCCGGGTGTGATGGACTTCACGCACGTGCGCAACACCGGCGCGGCATTCGGCATCCTCAACCTCGCGGAGTTTCCGTTCAAGTCGGCGGTGATTGCGCTGGTCGCCGCAGCCGCGCTGGTCGCGGTCGGCATGTACACGGCGAGCCTGGCGCATCATCAGCTGGTAGCGCGCATCGGCCTCGCGCTGATCATCGGCGGCGCCACCGGCAACCTGCTCGATCGCGTCGGGGCGGGATCGGTCGTCGATTTCGTGGACGTGTACTGGGGCACGCACCATTTCTGGGCCTTCAACATCGCGGATTCGGCCATCACGGTCGGCGTGGCGATCATGATTCTCGACATGCTGGGCATCGACGGCCGGCGCGCGGATCCCTAAGCACATGCATCCCATCCTTTTTGAGCTGCCGTGGTCGCTCGGATCGTTCGGCCACATCACCGTCTACACCTACGGAGTGCTGCTGGCGGCGGCGTATCTGCTCGGGCTGCAGCTGGCCCGCATTCGCGCCAGGCAGCGCGGCCTCGACCAGAATCGTGTGCTCGACCTCGGCATTTACATCATCATCAGCGCGCTCGTCGGCGCGAAGCTGCTGCTGCTCATCACCGACTTCAAGACCTTTTCCGCCGATCCACGCGAACTGCTGACGCTGGCGCGTTCGGGCGGCGTGTTCTACGGCGGGCTGATCCTCGCGGTCGCCGTCGCGTTGTGGTACATCCGCCGCATCGGTTTGCCGCTGTGGACGACGTGCGATGTCTTCGCGCCGGGGATTGCGCTCGGCCACGTGATCGGGCGGTTCGGGTGCCTGTTCGCCGGCTGCTGCTACGGCAAGCCGACGACGGTCGCGTGGGGGATCACGTTCACCGATCCGTTCGCGGCCGCCAACGTCGGCACACCGCTCGGCGTGCCACTGCATCCAACGCAGATCTACGAAGCTGGTGCTGAGCTACTGATCCTGATCGTCCTGCTCGTCACCGAGCGGAAGGGACGGGGCTTCGCGGGACGGACGTTCTGGCTCTACATGCTGCTCTACGCGATCTCGCGGTTCGTCATCGAGTTCTACCGCGGCGACGAGCGCGGCGCCGTCGGCATGTTCTCCACGTCGCAGTTCATCTCGCTGCTGCTCGCGCCGCTGGCGATCGGCATGCTGGTCTACCTGTCGCGCGCCGGCGCGCCGGAACCGAAACGCGCGCGCAAGGCCGCGTGACGATCACCGTTTCCGAAGACAGCCACGGCGTTCGCCTCGATCGGTTCCTGACCTCGGTTCTGCCCGACTTCTCGCGGTCGCAGATCCAGCGACTCATCAAAGAGGGCGACGTCCGCGTCGGCGATCGCGACGCGCGTGCGAACCAGCCGGTGAAGACCGGGCAGGTCGTGACGGTCGAGATCCCGGAACCAGTCAATCCCATCCCGCGGCCGGAAGCGCTGCCGCTGCCGATCATCTATCAGGACAGCGATGTCATCGTCGTGGACAAGCCGGCGGGGATGGTCGTGCACCCGGCGGCGGGACACGCCTCCGGCACCCTGGTCAACGCGCTGCTCCACCACGTGGACGATCTGAGCGGCATCGGCGGCGAGAAGCGGCCTGGGATCGTGCATCGCATCGACCGCGGTACATCGGGATTGATGGTCGTCGCGAAGAACGACGCCGCACACGGCGAGCTCTCACGGCAATTCCAGGATCGCGAGGTCGAGAAGGAATACATCGCGCTCGTCTGGGGCGAGGTCATGGCCGGCCGCCGCATCGACGCGCCGATTGGCCGCGATCCCGGCAACCGGAAGAAGATGTCGGCGCGCGCCCGGCGCGCGCGATCGGCTGTCACGCGCATCGTTGGAGCGGAGCACTTCGGCCGTCTCGCCACGCTCGCGCGCGTCGCGATCCACACCGGCCGCACGCATCAGATTCGCGTCCACTTGAGCGCGATCGGCCATCCGGTTGTTGGCGATCCGCTCTACGGCGGCGTCCACCGGCGCGTGCCAGGAGACCTGCGCGCCGTCACGCACCTCGAACGGCCGTTCCTGCACGCGTCACGGCTCGCGTTCACCCATCCCACCGAGGACCGACGCATGGAGTTCACGAGCGAGTTGCCCGAGGATCTCCAGCGCGTGCTGGACGAGCTGCGCGAGAAAGTTTTCCGCACGTAGTTCGCGGCCCTGAAAGGACCGCGCTACGATCCGTCTATGCCCATCGTCTTTCACAGTCGAGTGTTCGACGTCGAGACCAGCACGCGCCGACGCGCCGACGGCAGCGAGCAGGAAGTCGCCATCGTCCGTCACCGTCCGTCGGTGGTCATCGTTCCGGTCACCGACGATGGGCGCGTGGTGATGGTGCGGCAGTATCGCGCGCCACTCGATCGGCACACGTGGGAGTTTCCTGCTGGTGGCGTCGAAGAAGGCGAGTTCGTGGAAACCGCCGCCGCGCGCGAATGCGAAGAGGAGATCGGCCTCGTGCCAGGCCGGTTCGAACACCTGGGTTCGTGGTACCCCGTGCCCGGCTACTGTGACGAGCAGATGATCTTCTTCAGGGTCTCGATGCTGCGTCCGCCGGCGCCCGACTCGCCGCACAAGCCAGACGAGGACGAGGACATCGAAACGCGCACGGTGTCGATCGACGAAGCACGTGCGATGGCGAACAGAGGCGAGATCGTGGATCTGAAAACCGCGTTCGCGCTGACGTTTCTCTGACCTTCGCGCGTCAGCGCACCAGACCGTCGAGGACGACGACGTCGGCGTCGGTCTCTGCGATCGGCGCGTAGATCGATTTGGCGTCCGGCGCCCACGCCACGCGCCTGGCAATCACGACCGGGCGCGATCCGAAACCAGTCAGCGGCCGCATGGCGCCGCCATCGGTCGGCTGAAGCCAGATGTTCGCGGTGGCGCCGTCGACCATCGGGAAGGCCAGCCACTTCTCGTCGGGCGACAAGAACATGTGGACCAGGAGCGGGGAGATGGGTACGCGCGCGCTGGCGATGCGGCCGAGTGCGGTGAACGCGCCGTTCTCCGGACGCGCCTTGCGGATCTCCCAGTCGCCCCACGTCCCGAAGTGACCCTGCAGCGCGCCGAGGAAATACAGCGTGCCGTCCCGCGCCGGCGCCGGACCACCGGCATCGTCGCTTCGCACGGGAACGGCCGCGCCACCTTCCACCGGAACCTTTTCGATCGCCATTTTTCCGGTGCCACCCGGCGCGTAATAGAGCCAGCGGCCGTCACCCGACCAGGCCGCCCAACTTCCGCGCGTCACCATCGTTCGCAGACCGCTGCCGTCTGCCCTGATTGCGGCCAGGCTGGTGACGCCGCCCTTGGTGAGGATGAACACGATCCATTCGCCGGTCGGCGACCACACCGGCACGCCGATCGTCGCCACGGGATCGCGCTCGAAGGTGATCTGACGCACGTTGGATCCGTCGGTCTTCGCGATCCAGAGATTGCCGTGTCCGCCGTTGTCAGAGAGGTAGACCACTTCGCTGCCGTCAGGGCTGAGCGACGGAGCCTGTGCCACGCCGGTCTGATGGGTGACGCGGACCGCAGCGCGCGTGTTCTCCGCGGGCGTGCCCGTCGTCGGCACGCGCCAGATGTCCGATTGATTGCGGACGTGGCCGGCGACGAGGCGGGATTGCCGATCGACGTCGGGTTCGACGTACGAGTCATTGCCGAAGGTGAGCTGACGATCGCCAGCGCCGTCGGCACGCACCTGTCGTAACTGGAACGTCGGCGGATAGAGGACGGTGCTGCCGGCGGAGGAGCTGTAGATCACGTTCGATCCATCCGCCAACCACGCCAAGCCTTTCAGGTCGTCCGCGCGCGCGATCGCTTTGGGCGTCCCGCCCTTCGACGGCACGACGAACAGCTCGACCTTGAAGTCTTCGTTGTCGGATCGTTGGTAGGCAATCGTGCTGTCATCGGGCGACCAGCGCGGGTGGCTGTAGCTCGCCGCGTCGCGCTGCTCGATGACCGGATCGACACGCGAGCCGTCGAGCGACACGAGTGACAGCTGGATGTGGCCGTTGACGAACTGAAACACGGCGAGGCGCTGGCCGTCGTGGCTGATGTCGCCGCCGCTCAGCGCCGGCCCCAGTCGACGTGCCGTGCCGCCCAGCGCGGAAATCTGCGCAACGACGCCTTGGCTGCCCAATACGTCGGTCGGCGAGTAGTAGACGATCGCGCTCGAGTCCGGCGTCCAACGGGGCTGCTGGTGATCGGCGACGTCATGCGTGATCTGCAGCGGCGCGCCGCCAGAGAGCAGGCGCACCCAGAGTTGACGACGGCCATCGGTCTCGGCCACGAAGGCGACGGTCTTCCCGTCGGGGGACATCGCCGGCGTTTCTTCGACGCCGACGAAATCGGTGATGCGCTGCACCTGGACGTCGCGTTTGACGTCCGTGGCGGGACGGCGTGAGATAAACCACGCTGTCGCAATGGCGGCCCCCACCGCGAGACCGATCGCAACAGCGCCGTATCTGCCAGGTCCACCGTGCACCACAGCATTCGCGGCGGCTGCG
>JADMIO010604062.1_pt1 | contig 36283 bp, 25 predicted proteins | sample 8958161 | NCBI WGS metagenome assembly JADMIO01 (sample SAMN16585339, study PRJNA669376) | soil metagenome | isolation source: Crop rotation soil | place: USA: Cullars Rotation, Alabama | collected 2011
CGCGAGCCACTGCGCGCGGGTGCGCAGGCGGCCCTCCCACGCGGGCTCGCGTTGCAGCAGCACGAGCGCGTTGCCCAGGAGGCCGGCAGTGGCGTCGAGGGACTGCTGCATCAAGGCGATGCGATTGGCTGCTGTGGCGTCCGTAAGCCCACGCGCAGCACCCTGCGCCATCAGCGCACGCGCGGCCTCGCTGCCGGCCGCGATGGCCTCGGCGCTGGCCCCCGGCGCGATCGCTTGGGTGAAAGCGTGCACCTGCGCGACCGTCGTTTCCAGTTCGGCGGGTGGCACGTCCAGAACGCGCGCGACGGCCTGCACGGGGATGGCGGTGAGCGCTTCATCGAGTGGCACGCGCGGCGCCAGGTCTTTCACGGCCGCTTCCGCTGCCGTCCCCACGACGATCGACGGCCAGTCCTCCAGGTGCTCCGCGACACCCGGACGGTGGCGCGCGTGAAAGTCGCCATCGTTCATCCGCACGAGCTGCGAGAACACTGTTCCCACGGGCGTGCCGACCAGCGCGCGGGGAACCGGCTCGTCCGGAGGACGGACCCGCAACTTGGCGTGACCGAGTGCCTGCTCCACGAGCCGCGCACTGGCCACGCACCACAGGCCGATGCCCGGGTCGAACTGCAGCGGCCGCGTGTCGCGAAGCGTCGCGTACCACGCATACGGATCCGGATGGCGCGCCGCGTGCAGCGCATCGATGGGGTCTTGCATTTGCAGCATCCTGCGCAATCGGCCGCGCTTTGTCGAGCGCCGCGTCCGCAGACAGCAGCCACGCGCAGGGCTTCAATCCGGTTCCGGCCGCAACAGCGCGTTGGCCACCAGTTCGCGGAGCACGTCCAGTACCAGCCGCGGCTCGGACAACTGCGGGAAGTGGCCGCTGCGCTGCGCGATCACCTGCCGGCCCTGCGGCGACAACCGCGCAAGTTCCTGCTGGTGGGCCCGCCGTTCACCGACGGCTGCCGGAGACATCAGCCAGGAAGGCGGTGACCGGCCGCCGGTGACGACGCGCAGCGGCACGTCCGGAAACGGGCCGGCGGCTTCGAGGTCGCGCACCGTTTCCGAGGCTGCCGCGAGCTCCGCGTGCACGTTCGCCTGGAACGCGCGAGGCGCAAGGCCGGTGACTTTCGCCAGCGACTGGACCAGTTGCGACTCCTCGCCCCGCAGCAGGTGGCGGTCGCCGGGATGTGTCGCCTCCAGCAGCATGACGCCGACCACGTCCCCGGCATGCAGCCGCGCGAACAATTGGGCGTGCAGCCCGCCGAGGGAATGGCCCACCAGCACATACGGCGGGTGGACTTGGGCAGCGTGCAGGAGCTCACGAAGCGAGGCGATCACTGCGTGCCCGGATGCACGACGTGGCGCGTCGGTGCCGGGCAGGCCGAAGCGGTTCCACGCGAACACGGTGCCGAACCGCTCGATGCGCGGATAGAGCGACGCCCACCCCTCCACGCCCACGCCGGCGCCGTTGAAGAGGAGGATGCGCGGCAGGCCGCGGCCCGATACCGCGTACGCAAGCCGGCCCGCGCGCACGTGCAGCGCGCGCAATGGGGGCAGCGTGTCCCGGCGCGTCGCCCTGGGCACCGTCAGGCGCCGCCGATCCCCACGGTCACGCGACCGGTGCCCTGGCAGTCGGGGCAGTCCGATGCGCCGAGCCTGCCGCTGCCGCCGCACCGCGGGCAGACGTTCTCGCCCGTGCCCCGGGTGCCTTCAGGTGCCTCGTCACCCGGGCGCATCGGCGCCTTCGCTGCGCTGGGCTGGCCGGGGGCTTGGCCGGCGGGCTGGTCCGAACGGCCCGGGGATGCGTTCGCCGAAGGATCGCGATTGGCCGTGTCGAAGGACGCACCCGGGTCTTCCTCGCCCGCGACGGATGTCTCGAGGTCCAGCGGCTCGCCGGGTTCGGAAACGGGGTTCTTCGAAGGATTCTTGTCGGCCATGGCGCGCTCCCGCAGAGGATGAGCCCATGGTACGAACGGGTGGGGGGACGAGGCGTAGGACGGCGCCGTAGCCGCCGCCGGCTCGACAGGCTCAGCGGCCCTTCCAGGACGGCGGCCGCTTCCCGACGAATGCCGCCACACCTTCGCGGAAATCCTCGCTGCCATAGCAGCGGCGGATCAGGTCTTCCGCACCGGGCAACTGGTCGTGCAGCAGCCGGTTCAACGTTTCCTTGCTGACGGACTGCGTCACGGGCGCGAGCCGCGCGAGGCGCTCGCAGAGTGCGGAAGCGCGCGCATCGATCTCGCCCGCCGGGGCCGTGTCCAGCACGTAGCCACAGCCATTGGCCTCCTGCGCATCGAGCAGGTCGGCGAGCAGCAGCAGGCGCTCCGTCCGAGGCCGGCCGACGGCCGCGACGAGGCGCGCCACGTTCGCAACGGAGAGGCAATTGCCCAAGGTGCGCGCGATCGGGACGCCGAATTTCGCTTCCGGCGTGGCCAGGCGGAAGTCGCAGGCCGTCGCTATGGCGAACCCGCCGCCGATGCACCAGCCTTCGACGACAGCCAGCGTCGGCATCGGCAGCGACTCGACGAGCGCGACACAGGCGTCGATACGACGCTCGTAGGCGACGCCGTCCTCGCCGCTCGTGAACGACTGGAACTGCGCGATGTCGGTACCCGCCACGAAGGCCTCGCCTCCGGCTCCCTGGAAGCGCACGACGCGAACGTCGTCGCGCGATTGCACTTCGCGGCAGTGCGACTGCAGCTGCTCGTACATCGCCCACGTCATCGCATTCCGCGCGGCGGGGCGATCGAAAGTGATCGCGGCCACGCCGCTCTCCACGCGCAAGTGGACGGCGCCCGCGTTCTCCCCGGTGGCGGTCACTTTCCGAAGGCCCCCTGCGCCTGCAGGCGCTCACGCTCGGCGGCGCTGAACCCGGCCTCCTCCAGCACTTCGGCCGTGTGCTCGCCCAGCAGCGGCGGATGGCGGCGCACCTGCTGCGGCGTGCCCGAGAGCTTCACCGCGAAGCCGATGTTGGGCACCTTGCCCTCCACCGGATGGTCGATCTCCATGCGCATGCCACGGGCCTTCGCGTGGTCGCTGCCGAACGCTTCAGGGTACGAAAGGATCGGCCCCGCGGGGATGCCGTTGTCGAGCAGCGTCTGCACCCAGTAGTCCTTCGGGTGCTCGCGGAAGCTTCTCTCGAGTTCGTCCTGCAGCGCGGCGCGATTGGCGAGCCGAAGCGCGATCGTCGAGAAGCGCGCGTCGTCGAGCAGGTCGCGCCGCTGCATCAGGTTGCAGAGCTGCACCCACAGCTTCTGGTTGTTCGCGCCCATCACGAAGTAGCCATCGGAGCAGGCCATCGCCTGGTACGGTGCCGTCATCTTGTTGGACGTGCCCAGCGGTTCCGGCGGCTTGCCCGTTCCCCAGTAGTCGCAGATGTCCCAGACCGAGAACGCCATCGCCGCATCGAACAGCGCCGCGTCGACGTACTGGCCCTGCCCGGTGTTCTTCGCGCCGATGTAGGCGGCGAGCGTCGCGTAGATCGCGAACAGCGCGCAGCCGATGTCCGCCACCGGCACGCCGCACTTCACGGGCGGGCTGTCGGGGTAACCGGTCACGCTCATCACGCCGGACATCGCCTGCGCCATGAGGTCGAAGCCGGGGCGATCCGCCCACGGCCCGTTCTGGCCGAAGCCGGAGATGCTGGTGTAGACCAGGCGCGGGTTCACCGCCTTCAGGTCGTCGTAGCCGAGGCCCATGCGGCGCAGCGCGCCGGGCCGGTAGTTCTCGACGAGGATGTCCGCGTCGTGCGCGAGCCTCAGCAGCACTTCCTTGCCCGCCGGCGACTTGAGGTCGAGCGCGATGCTTCGCTTGTTGCGGTTCATGTTGATGAAGCCGAGCGAATCCGCGCCCTTCATCTTGAAGCCCATCGAGCCGCGGGTCTGGTCGCCCGTTCCCGGCGGCTCGATCTTGATCACGTCTGCGCCGAGGTCCCCGAGCAGCATGCAGGCATACGGGCCCGCCATGACCTGGCTGATGTCGAGGACCTTGACGCCCGCGAGCGGCAGGGGCCGGCCGCCCGGTTCCCGCGCGGGAGCTTCAGGCGTCGGCCTTGACATGGGCTTCCTTCACGACCTTCGCCCACTTCTTCGACTCGGTCTTGATGAAGGTGCCGAACTTCTCGGTACTGCCGCCGCCGTCCTCGGCGCCGTACTGCTCGAACTTCTCCTGCACGTCGGCCATCTGCAGGACCTTGTTCATGTCCTCGTTCATCTTCTTCGCGATCGGCGCGGGCAGCTTGCCCGGGCCCACGAGGCCGTACCACGTCGTGGCTTCGTAGCCGGGGAAGCCGGACTCCGCCATCGTCGGCACGTTCGGGTAGCTCTTGGCGCGCTTCAGGCGCGTCTGGGCGATGGCGTGCACCTTGCCCGACTTCACGTGCGGCGTCGCGGCCGTCATGGTGTCGAAGCTGTACTGGATCTGCCCGCCGATCAGGTCGGTGAGCATCGGGCCCGAACCCTTGTACGGCACGTGGATCGCCTCGACCTTGGCCTGCAGCTTGAACATCTCCAGCGCCAGGTGCTGCGCCGAACCGTTGCCGGCCGAACCGAAGCTCACCTTGCCGGGATTCGCGCGGCACAGGTCCACCAGGTCCTTGACCGTCTTCGCCGGCTGCTGCTCGTTGCAGATCAGCAGGTTGGGCGTCACGCCCACGAGCATGATCGGCACGAAGTCGCGTTCCACGTTGTAGCCCATCTTGGGCATCATCGCGGGCGCGATCGCATGGCTGTTGATGTGCGCCATCAGCAGCGTCGTCCCGTCGCTCGGCTGCTTGGCCACGTATTCCGCCGCGATCATGCCGGCGGCGCCCGCCTTGTTCTCGACGATGACCTGCGTGTTCCACATGGTCGCGAGCTTCTGCGCCATCACGCGCGCCAGGATGTCGGTACCGCCCCCGGGTGCAAAGCCGACGACGATCCGGATGGGGCCCGAGGGCATGTTCTGCGCGCGCAGCATCGGCGCTGCGAGAGCTGCCGCGACGCCGGTGGTGAATGTTCTGCGTTGAATCATGAAAACGTCTCCTAGATTTCGTTTGTGAATTGCAACCGACTACGCTCTGCTCTTTCTCACGCCGCCTTCTGCAGCGCCACGGGCGCGGGATGGCCCGCGAAGTAATCCATCGCGGCCTGCACGCCCGAACCCGCCAGTTTGACACCGCAGAGCTTCAGGCCCATCTCGCAACCCGACAGTGCGGCCATCAGCGTGAGGTCGTTGCAGTCACCGAGGTGGCCGATGCGGAACATGCGGCCCTTGACCTTGCCGAGGCCCGTGCCCAGCGACAGGTCGAAGCGTTCGTAGATCACTTTGCGGATGGCGTCGGCATCCACGCCTTCCGGCATCACCACCCCCGTCAGCACGGGGGACTGCGTCGCCGTCTCGGTGCACTGGATCTCGAGGCCCCACGCCTTGACGGCGGCGCGCACGCCCTCGGCCCAACGGCGGTGACGCGCGAAGACGCCTTCGAGGCCGCCGAACGCCGGCTCGAGCAGCATGTCGCACGCTTCGGCCAGCCCGTACAGCAGGTTCGTGTTGGGCGTGTACGGCCAGTAGCCGGTCTTGTTCATTTCCACGATCTCGTCCCAGGCCCAGAACGATTTCGGCAGCTTCGCCGTCTTGCTCGCTTCGAGCGCCTTCGGCGACAGCGCGTTGAAGCTGATGCCGGGCGGCAGCATCAGGCCCTTCTGCGAACCGCTGACCGTCACGTCGACACCCCACTCGTCGTGCTTGTACTCGGCCGAGGCGAGGCCCGAGATGCTGTCGACGAGCAGCAGCGCCGGATGCTTCGCAGCGTCGATGGCGCGCCGCACCGCCTGGATGTTGCTCGTCGCGCCGGTGGACGTCTCGTTGTGCACGACGCACACGGCCTTGATCGCGTGGTCCTTGTCGGCCTTCAGGCGCTCCTCGATCAGGTGCGCCTGCACGCCCTTGCGCCAGCCTTCCACGCCCGGCAGGCCGAGGAATTCGGTCTTGAGGCCCAGCCGCGTCGCGAGCTTGTTCCACAAAGACGCGAAGTGGCCCGTCTCGTACATCAGCACGTGGTCGCCGGGCGACAGCACGTTCACGAGGGCGGCCTCCCAGGCTCCGGTGCCGGACGCCGGATAGATGACGACGGGGTGCTTCGTCTGGAAGATCTGCTGGATGCCCTTGAGCACGCGCAGGCCGAGCACGCCGAACTCCGGGCCCCGGTGATCGATGGTGGGCAGGCTCATCGCCCGCAGGATGCGATCGGGGACCGGGGAAGGGCCGGGGATCTGCAGGAAGTGGCGGCCGGTGGGGTGGAAATCGAGCGTGAGCATGGAGGCACCGTGGGGATGGACGGCCGTCATTTTTGCATACAAAATTCATCTGTCAAGCGACGCCTAAGTGCAACAAGACTTTACAGCGCGTCCTTTTTGCATACAAAATAGCCCTCATGACCGCCGACGTGATCTCCATCCCCCGTGCTTCGTTGCACGAACAGGTGGCGCAGCGGCTGCGCCAGATGCTGGTGGAAAGCCGCATCGCGCCCGGCGCGAAACTCAATGAGCGGGAGCTCGCGGAACTGCTGCAGGTCTCCCGCACGCCCTTGCGCGAAGCCATCAAGATGCTCGCCGCCGAAGGACTCGTCGAACTGCTGCCCAACCGGGGAGCCGTCGCGGTGTCCCTGAGCGAAGCCGACATCCTCAACACCTTCGAAGTGATGGCGGGGCTCGAAGCGCAATCCGGTGAACTCGCGGCGCAGCGCATCACCGACGCGGAACTCGGCGAGATCCACGCGCTGCACTTCGAGATGATGGCCGCGTACACGCGGCAGGACCTTTCCGCCTACTACACACTCAACGCGCGCATCCACCGCGCCATCAGCGCGGCTGCGAAGAACCCGGTGCTCGCGGCCGTCTACAACCAGGTCAACGCCCGCCTCCAGGCACTCCGCTTCCGGTCCAACCAGGACGGCGAGAAGTGGCGGCGTGCCGTCAAGGAACACGAGAAGATGATCGACGCACTGGACCGCCGCGACGCCGCGGCGATGCGCGAGGTGCTGCTCACGCACCTGCAGAACAAGCGCGACGTCGTGCTGGAACAATTGCGCAAGGACGCACCCAAGAAAAAGGGAGCCGCGTCGTGAACGCCCCGTTGCCCCTCACCGTCACGCGCGAAGCGGCCGGGCAGGGTTCCGAGGCGGTCGCGCGCGCCACGAACGAAGTGGCCGGCACGCTGGCGCGCCGGCTCGCCACGGAAACGCAGGGCGAGGTGCTGTTCGGCGACGGGGACCGCGGCCGCTACGCGACCGATGCGTCCATCTACCAAGTGCTGCCGGTGGGCGTGTTCGTTCCGCGCACGAGCGAGGATGCGCGCATCGCGCTCGACATCTGCCGCGACCTCAAGGTGCCCGTGGTCCCGCGCGGCGGGGGCACGAGCCAGTGCGGGCAGACGGTGGGCGCCGGACTCGTGATCGACTTCTCCAAGCACGTGCGCAACGTGGTCGAGGTGGATGCCACGGCCCGCACCGTCACGGTGGAACCGGGCATCGTGCTCGACCACCTCAACGCGCACCTGAAGAAGCTCGCGCTCTGGTATCCGGTGGACGTGTCCACGGCCGCGCAGGCCACGCTCGGCGGCATGGCGGGCAACAACTCCTGCGGCAGCCGCAGCATTGCCTACGGCAACATGGTGCACAACGTGCTGGGTGCCGAGGCCTGGACGTCGGATGGCGCGCTGCACCGCTTCGGCCGCTTCGAGGACAGCAGCGGCGCGGCGCGCGTGCTCGGTGAACGCGTGCGCGACATGGCGCGCTCGCTCGCACCCGAAATCGAGAAGCGCTGGCCCAAGGTGCTGCGCCGCGTGGGCGGCTACAACCTGGACGTCTTCCACAACCAGAACGAGCGCCCGTACACGCGCGACGGCAGCGTCAACCTCGCGCACCTGCTGGTGGGCAGCGAAGGCACGCTGGCACTGACGAAGTCGCTGACGCTGCAGCTGTCCGAGCTGCCGAGGGCGAAGGTGCTGGGCGTCGTCAACTTCCCGACCTTCTACAAGGCGATGGATTCGGCGCAGCACATCGTGAAGCTCGGCGGGGACGGCACCCTCACGGCGGTCGAACTCGTCGACCGCACGATGATCGAGCTGTCGCTGCAGAACCCGGCGTTCGCGCCGACCGTGCAGGCGGCGCTGATCGGCAAGCCCGACGCCGTGCTGCTGGTGGAGTTCGCGGGCGCGGACAAGGCGCAGCTCCTGCGCAAGCTCACGGAACTCGAACAGCTGATGGGAGACCTGGGGCTGCCGAAGTCCGTCGTCCTCATGCCCGATGAGGCGCCGCAGAAGGCGCTGTGGGAGGTGCGCAAGGCCGGCCTCAACATCATGATGAGCCTGAAGGGCGACGGCAAGCCGGTGAGCTTCATCGAGGACTGCGCGGTGCCGCTGGAACACCTTGCCGAGTACACGGACGAACTCACCCAGGTCTTCCGCAAGCACGGCACGCGCGGCACCTGGTACGCGCACGCGTCCGTGGGCACGCTGCACGTGCGCCCGATCCTCGACATGCGCCAGCAGGGCGCCACGCGCATGCGGCAGATCGCGGAGGAAGCGTCCGCGCTGGTGCGCAAGTACAAGGGCGCGTACAGCGGCGAGCACGGCGACGGGCTGTGCCGCGGCGAATGGATCCGCTGGCAGTTCGGCCCGAAGATCGACGAAGCCTTCGGCGAGATCAAGCGCCTGTTCGATCCGGCGGACCTGCTGTCGCCACGGCGCATGGTGAACCCGCCGCGCATGGACGATACGCGGCTGATGCGGTTCCCGCCTTCCTACCGCGTCATCCCGCTGACGCCGGCGCTCGACTGGACCGCGTGGGACGTCCAGAACGACCCCGCAACCGAGAAGACGACGGCGCCGGGTACGGGCGGAGACCCCGCACACGGCTTCGCCAAGGCCGTGGAGATGTGCAACAACAACGGGCACTGCCGCAAGTTCGACGCCGGCACCATGTGCCCGAGCTATCGCGTGACGCGAGACGAGCAGCACCTCACGCGGGGCCGCGCGAACACGCTGCGCCTGGCGCTCAGCGGGCAGATCGGCTCCGATGGCATCACCAGCCAGGAAGTGCGCGATGCGCTCGACCTCTGCGTGAGCTGCAAGGGATGCAAGCGCGACTGCCCGACGGGTGTCGACATGGCGCGCATGAAGATCGAGTTCCTGCAGGCGGACCGGGCCAGGCACGGGCACTCGCTGCGCGACAAGCTGGTGGGACGCCTGCCCGACTACGCCGCGCTGGCGAGCCGCTTCTCCGGGCTCCTGAACCTGCGCAACCGCATTCCGCTGCTGGCGCGCCTCGGTGAGTCGATGGCCGGGTTCTCGGCGCGACGTTCGCTGCCCGAATGGCAGCAGCGGCACTTCTTCAACGACCCGCCGAAGGGCGCCACGCGCGACGAAGTGCTGGCGGCGGCCCGGCCCGTGGTCCTGTTCGTCGACACGTTCAACGGCTACTTCGAGTCGCCCAATGCCCGCGCGGCATTCGACGTGCTGAAGGCCGCCGGCTACACGGTGCACATCGCGGCGAAGGAAAAGCCGGATGGCAAGCACCTGTGCTGCGGCCGGACGTACCTGTCCAGCGGCATGGTCGCCGAAGCGAAGGCGAAAGCCGGCGAACTGCTCGCCGCCATGAAGCCGTTCGTGGACCGGGGCATCGCCATCGTCGGCCTCGAGCCCTCGTGCCTTCTGACCCTGCGCGACGAGATGACGACCATGGGCTTCGGTGACGCTGCCCGCGCCCTCGCGGGGCAGTCGCTGTTGTTCGAGGAATTCCTGGCGCGTGAGCTGAAGGCCGGCCGGCTCGAAGAATTCCGTGCAAAGCTGAAGCCGATGGAAGGCCCGCTGCTGGTGCACGGGCATTGCCACCAGAACGCGTTCGATGCCGTGAGCCCGGTGCTCGAGGTGCTGAAGCTCGTGCCCGGCGCGCAGCCGCAGCTGATCGAGACGAGTTGCTGCGGCATGGCGGGAAGTTTCGGCTACGAAGCGAAGCACTACGACGTGTCGATGCAGATGGCCGAACTGAGCCTGCTGCCGGCATTGCGCGCGGCACCGGATGCCACCGTGGTGGCCGACGGCACCAGCTGCCGCCACCAGATCGCGGACGGCGCCCAGCGCCAGGCGCTGCATGCGGCGGTGCTGCTCGCGCGCCAACTCACCTAGGCGAGGCGGTTTGCAATGAGAATGGCTGCGTGACGACGCCCTGCATCATCCGCGCCGCCCTGCCCTCCGACGAAGCCGCCTGGCGCCGGCTGTGGCGGGCCTACTGCGATTTCTACGAGGCGGACGTCGGCGACGAGGTGACCGATCGCACGTGGAAGCGCATCCTCGACCCCGATTCGGCGGTGATGTGCCTCGTCGCCGAAGTCGAAGGGCAGGTCTACGGCTTCGCGAACTGCGTCGTGCACGAGAACACCTGGGAAAGCCAACCCGTGTGCTACCTCGAAGACCTCTTCGTCACGCCCCCTGCGCGCGGCCACGGACTGGGGCGCGCCCTGCTCGAGTGGCTGCGTAACGCGATGCGCCCGGAAGGCTGGGCCCGGCTTTACTGGATGACGAAGGCGGACAACGCGCAGGCGCGGCGGCTCTACGACGCGTTCGCGCAAGCCGACGGTTTCGTGCGCTACGTGATCCGGCCCAGATAAACGGCGCGCGCCGACGCGGCGCCGTACCTGTGCTGTAGGCCTGCACGCACGGCCGCTGCCTCTTTTCGGCAATCGCAGCCCGGCCGCAGCGTCCCCATCCTTGGTGCATGTCCATCAACGAAGGAATCACGGCCATGAACAAGGACCAGGTGAAGGGTGTCGCGAAAGAGGTGCAGGGCGAAGTGCAGCAGCAGGTCGGAAAGCTGACCGGCGACACGGAGACCCGCGTGCGCGGGCATGCGAAGGAATTCGAAGGCAAGGCCCAGAAGAAGTTGGGCGACGCCGAAGAAGTCGTGCGTGACAAGGCGGACGATCTCGACCGCGCTGCGGCGCGCGACCGCGACCTGGACCGCTGATCTCCAGCGCGCAGGAAGTGAAAAGGGCCGGGGATTCTCCCGGCCCTTTTTCATGGCGTGGCGCCCCGCGTCACTGGCTCGTCGGGCTGCCGGTGGCCTGGCCGATGCTGCCGTCGCTGGCCATCGGGTCGCGCGGCGCCGCGGCAGGAGCAGACTGCATGGGCAGGGAAGGCATGGACGGCGCCGCCGGCTGCATCTGCATGGACGGCGCCGCCGGCTGCATCTGCACGGAAGGCGCCCCCATGTTCGCCGTGCCGCCGCTCGGAAGCGCCGGGCGGACCGTTTCCGCGCGCACTTCGGAGCTGCGCAGTTCCGGCACGCGCATGATTTCAGGCGGCGTGCGGTTGCCGTCGGGCGGCGGCGAGCGATAAACGTCCCCTCCGCGGTTGTAGACCTGCGTGCCGGGCACGGTCGCCACCGCATCACCGGGACGTTGGCTGTCCGGCAGCCGGGGGAAGTCGGACACCCTGGGTGGCTCGCCGGAGGGCGACGCACTGGGCGTGCCCGGAGTGCTCGGAGTGCTCGGCGCGATCGTGATCACGTTCGGCGACGCGGACGACACCGCTCCCTGCGCCGTACCCGGCCCGATGGAGAACGCCCCTTGTGCCGGCGGCGCCTCGAGCGCCGGCGGCGAGCCGCCCGCCACTTCGGGACCCCCGGAGGGCGTATTGAACACGCTGCTCAACCAGTCGTTCATCCGCTGCAGCAGGGGTTGTTCGCCACCCGGTTGCATGCGCGGCGCCGCGAAAGCGGCTTTCGCGTCGACCACGTTGGCCTTCAGCGACTGCTGCATGAAGTCGCCGACGATCAGCAACGCGTTGTGCGCACCCTGCCCCCAGTAGTCGCTGCGCATCGTGATGCGGTTGTCGTTGAAGCCCATCCATGCGCCAGCCACGAGTTGTGGGTGCATGAGGATGAACCAGCCGTCGGTGTTGTCCTGGGTCGTCCCCGTCTTGCCCGCCACGTCGCCGGTGATGCCGAAACGGCTGCGCAGGCCGACGGCGGTTCCATAGTCGATCACGCCGCGCAACGCGTCCAGCAGCATCATGGCTGCCTGGTTGCCCATCGCCTGTTCGGGCTGCGGCAGGCGGAAGGCTTCCAGCACCTGGTGGCCGCGGTCCTCGACGGACGTCACCACGTACGGCTCGACGTAGTTGCCGCCGTTGGCGATCGAGCCGAAGGCCGTCACCATTTCCTTCAGCGTCACGGGGCTCGTGCCGAGCGCGAGCGAAGGCACTTCGTCCAGCTTGCTCTGGCGCACGCCCATCGCGCGGGCGAGGCTGGCAACACGTTGCGGGCCCACGCGCATCATCACCTGCGACGTGATGGTGTTCTTCGACTTTGCCAGGCCGTCGCGCAGCGTCATCGGCTGGTTGGTCGGCCCTTCGCCCACGTCGCCCGGCCGCCAGAACTGGTTCTTGTCGATCTGGAACACCTGCGGCGAGTCCATCAGCGTCTCGGTCGGCGAGATGCCCTGCTCGAAGGCCGCCCCGTACACGAAGGGCTTGAACGTGGAACCCGGCTGGCGCCTGGCCTGCTGCACGTGGTCGAACTTGTCGTCGTTGTAGTCGCGGCTGCCCACCCACGCCTTGATCGCGCCCGTGCTGGGGTCGAGCGCCATGAAGCCGGCCTGCAGCCGGGTCTTGTCGGCCTTCAGGGCGTGCATGAACTTTTCGTCGGCGCGCAGTTGCTTGACTGCTTCCTCCGCGGCGGTACCCTGCTCGCGCAGTGCGCGGAATTCGGACGACTCGCGGATATAGCCATCCACCAGGTCCTTGTGGGTCGCCCAGAAGTAGCCGAAGGCATCGGACTTCGCCTTCTGCGCGGCGTAGGCGGCAGCATTGCTGCCGAGGCTGGTCAGGGCGGCCTTGGACCACTCGACGTCCGCGACGGCTTGCAGTGCCTCGCCCTGCCGTTGCACGGCCTGGTTGGCCATCGCCTGCAGCCGCGAGTCGATCGTGGTGCGCACCACGAGCCCGTCGGAGTAGATGTTGTAGTCGTGCTTGTCGGCCCAGTCGATCAGCCAGCGCTTGAGCGCTTCGGCCAGGTGCGGCGCGGGCCCGTTGAACTCGGGCAGCCGCGCGAAGTCCAGCTTCAGCGGCTGGTCCTTCAGTTTTTCGTAGCGGCCGGCCGGAAGCTTGTTCTCCTTCGCCATGAGCGACAGCACCGTGTTGCGGCGTTGCAGGGCGCGCTCCGGGTTCAGCACGGGGTTGTAGTACGACGTGCCTTTCAACATGCCCACAAGCGTGGCCGCCTCGAGTTCATTGAGCTTGCTCGCCGGCTTGTCGAAGTACGTGCGGGCGGCCATCTCGATGCCCCACGCGTTGTACAGGAAGGAAACGGAGTTGAGATAGGTTTCGAGGATCTCGTCCTTGCTGTAGACGGACTCGATCTTCACCGCGGTGATCGCCTCCTTCACCTTGCGCGTGAGCGTCGGCGCGCGCCCGATCTCCTCCGGATACAGGTTGCGTGCGAGCTGCTGCGTGATGGTGGAGCCGCCCTCGCGGTCGCCGGCCAGCGTGTTCAACGCCGCCTTGGCGGTCCGCTTGAAGTCGAAGCCGTGGTGGTCGTAGAAGCGGCGGTCTTCGGTCGCGAGGAGCGCGGTCACCACGTGCGGCGACACTTCGGACAGCTTGACCCAGTCGCGATTCGCGCGCTTGAAAACGGCGAGCTCCTTGCCGTCGGCGGAGAGCACCACGGTGGGCTGCTCGGTCTTCGCCTTCTTGATGTCGCCGATGCTCGGGGTCAGCGGGAGCATCACCAGCACATAGGCAACCGGCACGAGGGGCACGGCAGCGATGGTCCAGAACGGATGGCGGCGCACGAAGCCCCACGTCGAGTGCCATGCGCCTGCAAGCCTCGCCCCCAGCAGCTGGATTCTTTCCTTCATGACGAACCTGTTCGAGAGTGACGCGGCGACTCTACGGTGGGGATTCGTGGCGCGACTGTAGGACGCCCGCCCGAGCGAACAGGCGATCCTCCTCGCCCCGATGCAAGCGATCCTCGTTTCAATAAATTACAGAAGCCGCCGCAGTGCGGTGACGTCCCAGTCCTACATGTCCGGCCGCGCGGCCCTGACAGCTTTCATGAACGGCACAGCCCAGACTGCCATCTAGTTTTTTACAGAAGTCACAAAGCCGTGCTGGCCGCCCAAGACTCCGTCCGCTCCAATCCACCCGTGGGCACCGCCGCGATCAACTCGCCAACCCCTCTCGACGCCGGCGTCGAGGGCGGCAGCGTGCAGCGCCAGCGAAGCCTGGCGCGCGCGGCGCGGCACGAGATCCTGCGGCGCATCGCTCCGGCCCTGAAACACGACATGGTCGTGCCGCTGCAGTCGCTCGGGATGATGGCGGAAGCCGTGAACGCGCGACTGGAACGCGGGAAGTACGAGGCGGACGAACTGCAGTCCGCCATTTCGAAGCTCAATCGTCTTTCCCGCCAGGCCGTGGAACACTGCCTGCACGTGGCCTCCTGGCTGGAGGGCACGGAGGACGACACGGTGGCGCTGCGCGACGGTATCGACGAATGCGTGGAGCTGCTGCGGTCCAGCCTCAACTTCCGCGGCTTCGCGCTTCGCAGCGAGGTCGGCGACAGCATGCTGGACGTGGGCCGCGTGGCGGTCCGCTTCCTGTTGCCCGCGGCCATCCTCACGCTGACGGACAGCGCGACGGCCCCCGGTGAGGTCGTGGTGACCGCCGAAACTTCGTCCACGCATGCGGTGCTGCAGGTCACGCACCGTCCGGACGACGGCGAGCCCTTGGTCCACGAGAGTGGCGAGGTGCCGCTGTCATGGGTGGAGGTGCAGGCGCTTGCCGCGGCGGAGTCGGTGGAGATCCGCCGCAACGGGCCGGTCGTCGTGATGCGCCTGCCGCGCGCCGTCGTGACGGCACCGCTGAAGATGGTGCCCGTCTGAGGACCAACACCGCTAGACCTGCACCGGGGCCGGGGCGGGTTCGGCGGCCTTCGCGTCCATGAACACCTCGAGCTGCTCGATGCCGAGGGGCCGGCAGTACAGGTAGCCCTGGTACTGCACGCAGCCCATGCGCGCGAGGAAGACGCGCTGCTCCTCGGTTTCCACGCCCTCCGCCACGACCTCGAGGCCCAGGCTGCGCGCCAGGCCGATGATGGTGCCGGCGATCGCGGCATCGTTCGCGTCGTCGAGGATGTCCTTCACGAACTCCCGGTCGATCTTCAGCTGGTCGAGGGGCAGCCGCTTGAGGTACGACAGCGACGAATAGCCGATGCCGAAGTCGTCAAGCGAGAGGCCGACGCCCATGTCCTTCAGGTTGCCCATTTTCGCGATCGTGACCTCGATCCCGTCGGCCAGCAGGCTCTCCGTGAGCTCCAGCGTCAGCTTGCTGGGTTCGATCCCGCTCGCGCGCACGCAGGACATCACTTCGTCGACGAAGTCCGGGTGGCGGAACTGCCGGACGCTGACGTTCACCGAGATGCTCAGGTGCCGGCGTTCCGGACGCGCCTGCCACGCCTTCAGTTGCTGGCACGCGGCTTCGAGCACCCAGCGGCCGATCGGGATGATGAGGGAGGTTTCCTCCGCGGTCGGGATGAACTGCGCGGGCTCGACGGGGCCGCGTTCCGGGTGCTCCCAGCGCAGCAGCGCCTCGGCGCCCTTCATGCGGCCGTCGGTGCCGACCTGCGGCTGGTATTCGACCCGCAGCCGGTTCTCGCGCCAGGCCTGGCGCAGGTCGGCAGCGAGCGCCGCGTTCGCCGTCGCCACCGCCTGCATTTCCGGATCGAAGAACCGGACCGCGTTGCGGCCTGCACTCTTCGCCTGGTACATGGCGAGGTCCGCCTGCTTGAGGAGTTCGCTCACGTTCGATGCGCCCTGCCCGAACAGCGTGACGCCGATGCTGCAGGTGCTGTGGTGCAGGTACCCCGGCAGCACGTACGGTTCGCCGAGCGCGGAGAGAATGCGCTGGCTGACCGCCTTCGCGGCGGTGAGCGGGTCCAGCGGCTTTTCGGCCTTGTTCTCCAGCAGCACCACGAATTCGTCGCCGCCCAGGCGTGCCACGAGGTCGCCCTTGGCCACGCAATTGCGCAGCCGCCGGCCCACCTGCTGCAGCAGCATGTCTCCCTTCTGGTGGCCGAGCGTGTCGTTCAGCACCTTGAAGTTGTCCAGGTCGATGAACATCAGTGCGCCACCGTGCACGCCGCCGGCCACGTTTTCCCCCATGGCGACCTGCAGACGGTCCAGCAGGTGCTGCCGGTTCGGCAGTTGCGTCAGCGGGTCGTAGAACGCGAGGTACTGGATCTTCTCTTCGGCGGTCTTGCGTTCGGTGATGTCGCGGCCGACCGCCACCCAGTGCGTGAGCCGCCGCGCCTCGTCCCACACCGGGGAGACGTCGAGATCCACCCAATAGGGCTCGCCCGCCTTGGTGTAGTTGATGAGGTCGACGCGCACGCGCTCCCAGCGTTCCAGCGCCGCCCGGATGCGATCGAGCTGCGCACGCTGGGTGTCCGCGCCCTGCAGGATGCGCGGCGTCTGCCCCAGCACCTCCTCGCGCGTGTAGCCGGTGCGTCGCTCGAACGCATCGTTCACGAACACGATGCGGGGACCGGGAGGACTGAACGGGGCGGCCTCCGTGATGATCACGATGTCGTTCAGGCGCGCAATGCTGCCTTCGAGCAGCATGAGGTGCTTCTGCGCGTCGCGGCGTGCCGTGACGTCCCGAAGGTGCAGCGCCATGCCGGCGCCGAAGGGGAAGCCGCGCAGCTCCACCCAGTGCGCAACCTGCGCGTCCCGCTCTTCCAGCTCGATCGGCACCCGCTGCTCGAGCGCCTGCGTGAAGCGCTCTTCGAGCCGCATGCGCGCCCGCTTCTGGAACAGGCTCCAGATCTTGCGCCCGAGGAGGTTGCCCTCGCCGCCCCCGAGCAGTTGTTCCGCCTGCTCGTTGATGTAGCTGATGCGGGCTTCGCGATCGATGGTGACGAACGCCTCGCCACTTCCGAGCGCGCCACCCATGCTCACCGTGTGCCTCAGCAGCGTGCCGGCCGGGTAACCGGGCGGTGCGATGTCCTGCAGCAACCCTTCGACGGCCGAGATTTCGCCCTGCTCGTTGCGCACCGGCTGCCCGACGCAACGCACCCACGCCCGGCGGCCGCCCGCGGCGTGGATCTGCACCTCCAGGTCGAAGGGCACCCCCTGCTCCATGCACGCACGCACGCGCTCGCGCACTTCGATGCCGTGGTCCTCCACGTAGTGGCTGTACGCCTGTTCGGGTGTCGGCTGGTAGCCGGGCGGCTCCCCGTGCATGGCGGCGAGCTGTTCGGACCAGTGGACGGTGCCCGTCGACCTGTCGATGCACCAGACGCCCACGAACGTGCTTCGTTCGACCAGTTCCAGGAGGTGGGGCGAGGGTGCGGGAGAGTGCTTGGACATGGATGCGCGGGCGGTGCAACGAATCTTACGTTCGACTCTGCAGGACAGCGGTAGGCAAGCTCCTACATGCAAACGCGTGCACATCCGAAGCCCGTGTCGAAGAGGCCCAGCAGAATGGCTCACACCTTGACACCGACCCTTACCGATTGAGCCCGAAGTGCAACTCGATGTTTTCGTGGTCGAGGACAACCCCGACATCCAGGAGAACCTGGCGGGAGCGCTGGAAGAACTCACCTGCGTGAAAGTCATCGGCGTCAGCGCCACCGAGGACGAGGCCCTGACGTGGGTCCAGCACCACCCGCGCGCCTGGGACCTCCTGATCCTGGATCTCTTCCTGAAGCAGGGCAGCGGCCTGCACCTCGCGCAGCGCGTGCAGCGTTCGCGCATGGAGCAGAAGCTCGTCGTCTTCAGCAACTACGTGAATGCCAGCGTGCGCAAGCGTTGCGCACAGATCGGCATCGACGCCGTGTTCGACAAGTCCACGGAAATCGATGCGCTGGTCGATTACTGCTCCCATCAATGTTCGCTGCTGGCCGCCCAGCAGCCCGCCACCATCCAACCCACAGGAGGATCGCCATGAGCACCACCCCCGCCGACCTGCAGCAAGTTGCCTCGATCCGTCTCGGCATCCTGGCGCCCGGCGAAAACCTCTCCGTCCCCACCGCCCCGGAAGCGGGCCCCGCGCCAGCCGCGCCGATGATGGGCCGCCGCTGGTCGGATGGCGCAGATTCCGCGGCCCCGGTGGACCCGAACGCCCCCTGGTCGATGACGCAGCAGTGGCCGAACCTGGTCGCCTCGCTGTCGGAGCAAGCCGTGGAAAGCAGCAACCTGTTGCTGCGCGCGCTGAACTACCTGGTCGGTGCCGGGCGGCTGCGCCGGGCGGAAGCCAAGGCCCTGAGCGACGCGATGCATACGCTGCGCGCCACGAGCCTGAGGGCCCAGCAGATCACGCGGCTGGCCGGCGGCCGGATCCGCCAGGCACGGGAGCGGGTGGAGATCGCGGACCTGGTCAACCACCTGCTGGAAGAGCGCGCGAACGACTTCGCCAGCGCCGGCGCGGACGTGCGCGCGCAGATGCAGCCCGTCGACGTGCTGCTCGACCCTCCGGTGGCGATCAGCCTGTTGAACAGCGTGATCGATTGGGGCCTGTCCTTCAGCAAGGAGATCGTGCTGCAGTTGCAGCCCGGTGAATGGCCTGGCCCCGCGCAGCTCAAGGTGCGCGTGAAGACGCCGCCGCGGCAGCAGCCGCAAGTCGACCTGACGCGGCCGCCGGGCTGGTCGCTGCGTCCGAAGGGCCGCCGCCTGAATGACGGCCTGCACTGGATGCTGCTGCGCCAGATGGCGGCGTCGGCAGGGCTGGAAGTGCGGCGCACGGGCGCGGAAGGCATGGCGATCCTGACGATCGACTTCCCGAACACCTTCCAGAACAACGAAGGCGTGTCGTGCCTGGACCTCACGGACGCTACGAACCAGGCGTCCCCGCAGCTGAAGGATGCGTGGGTGCTGGTGCTGGCGCGCGACGACAAGGTTCGCGCGCAGGCGCTGGAATCGCTGCGGCGCATGGGCATCGATGCCGTTGCGGCAGGCGATTTCGATGCGGCTCGCGAGGCTGTCGTCGAGAGCCGGCCGAACGTGATCGTCGCCGGCTATGACATCACGCCGGATGAACTGGCGGACTTCCGCCTGGAGTCGCTGCGTGACCATCGTTGCACGCTCGTCGAGATCACGCGCGATGTGCCTTCTTTCCACCTGAGCGGGTTCGACGGGTTCGAGACGCCGAAGGTCGGCCGCGAGCAGATCGCGTCGGAGTTGCCGCCGACCGTGCTGTTCGAGCTGGTGAAGACGGCCTGACCGGATCGCCCCTGGGTCGCTGCGCAGGCAGGGACCCACCTCCCGCGCTTTGCGCGGTCTTTCGGCCGGCTACTGCTTGGCGGATGAAGCCGCGCACGAGCCGGCTGCGGCGCGAGGTCGTAGCGCGAACAAAGCCGCGCTAACGGCGCCCCGAGGAATCAGCGCTTGAACTCCAGCCCGCTCTTCAGCATCCGCAGCAACTGCTCCGACGGAACGGGCGGGCTGTAGAAGAAGCCCTGGGCCTGGTCGCAGCCCAGGCGTTGCAGCACGTCAGCCTGCGCCTCCGTCTCGACGCCTTCGGCGACCACCTTGAGGTTCAGCCCCCGCGCCAGGGAAACACAAGTGCGCACGATGCCTTCGTAAGCGGGATCCGCCGTGATCTTCTTGACGAAGGCCCGGTCGATCTTCACGTCGTCGATCGGCAGCGTGACGATGTACGCCAGCGAAGAGTAGCCCGTGCCGAAGTCGTCGATCGCCACGGGCACGCCGAGTTTCCGCACGCGCTCGAGCACGGAAATGGCGAGCTCCATGTTCGAGATCAGGATGCTCTCCGTCACTTCGATGCCGATCGCCGTGGTGTCGCCGTCCAGGCCCGCCAGGGCGTCCTCGAGAAGCGCCAGGAAGCCGTCGTCGCGCAACTGCGCCGCGGCAACGTTGACGGCGATCCGCGGGGCCGTAACGCCGGCGGCCTTCCATTCCTTCCAGTCCTCGATCGCGCGGCGCAGGATGGCAGCGCCGACCGCTCCGATCAGGCCCGTGGTCTCCAGGGCGGGAACAAAGTCCCCGGGCGGCACGAGGCCGCGCGCCGGATCCATCCACCGGACCAGTGCCTCGACGCCGGCGATCTGGCCCGTCTGCAGGTCCACTTTCGGCTGGTAGTAGTTGACGAACTCCGCCTTCTCGAGCGCGCGCCGCAGCTGGGGTTCCAGCCGGTAGTGCACGGACAGCACGTTGTTCACCGACCGGTCGAAGAAAGCCATCGACTGCTCGCGCTCGATCGCGACCTGCAGGGCAGCGTCGGCGGCGTTGACGACTTCGTCCAGCGTCTTGCCGTCGTCCGGATACGCCGCGAACCCGAGGTTCACGGGACACACGAGCGACAGTTCATTCACCTCGTACGGAGCGCACAGCGATGCGGCCATCTCCGGCGCCTGGTGGCGCGCGAACTCGGCGGGATCCGCGTCGGGGAAGAAGAGGATGAAGAGCCCGCGCTTGATGCGTCCGATGAAGGCGTTCTGGCGCGCGATCGTGCGAAGGCGGTCCGCCGTCTGCTTGATGAGGCCGTCGGCGACGCGGAAGCCATGAGCCGAGTTGATCTGGTTGATCGTCTTCAGCCGCACGAAGCAGACCATGCCGCGCTGCGCCTTCGCCTGGTCGAACTCCGCTTCGAAGTGGAACCAGTTCGGCAGGCCCGTGAGCCGGTCGGTTTCCGTCGCAATGCGCAACTGGCGGCGCAGGATCAGCTGCGTGGACACGGCCTTGGCCAGCTTGTTCAAGCCATCCCGTTGCGAGTCGGTGAGCTGCCGCGGCACGTGGTCCATCACGCACAGCGTGCCGATCGCGCTGCCATCACGCGTGCGCAGCGGTGCGCCCGCATAGAAGCGCAGCGGCGCGGCCTTCGGGCCCCACGGCTGCGGGTCGGCCCAGCCCAGGCGGGCCACGTCGGGAATCTCCAGCACGCGCTCGGAGTCCAGGATGGCGTGGGCGCAGAAGCCCTGCTCGCGCGAAATCTGCTGCACCGGCAGCCCGACGCGCGACTTGTACCATTGCCGCGTGCCGTCGACGAGCGTCAGCGCCGCCATGGGGGTGCCGCACAGCACGGACGCCAGCTGCACGAGCCGGTCGTAGTCGTCGTCGGGTGGTGTGTCGAGGATGCCGAAGCCGCGCAGTTCCGCGAGCCGCTCGGGCTCGTCGTTCGGATGCAGGGCGGCCGTGTACAGCCATCCCGGGCGACCGCCGCCGCCACTCATGCGCATCGCCGATGGAATGGGCTCGTCATCGAACAGGAGCGCCGGGCTGTCGGCCCCCAGCAAGCCTTCGTGCACCACCGCCATTCGCGGATCCTTTCTGACTGCATCTGTCCGTTTCAGCGCGACGCCCGTTCTCCCGACATCGCCGCCTGGAACGCGTCGTCGTCTTCGAGCGGCTGCAGCGCGAGCGCCGGTTCCTGCTGGCGCATCGCAGCGTCCACCGCGTCGCGATGCGACCGGGCAAGCGCCGGAACTCCTTCGCTCACCTCGGCACCGCTCGGCGCCGCCGCGACGTCGAGATCGAGCGCGAAGCGCGAAGGGTCCGAAACGTCGTCGTGGGCGGACGGTACGTCGCCATCCTCGCCGTACTCGAGGTTGCTGTTCGCCCAGGGAGCCAGCGATTCGTCGCCCACCGGCGCCGGACCCGCGATGCCCATGGTCTGCAGCACTTCACGCGCCATGTCGTGCAGCCACAGCAGGTCGCGCCAGGCATGGATGGACAGCGACTCCTCGCCGTTCGGCCGCGCGAAGACGCGCCGCTCGATGATGTCCAGCACGCGCAGGGACGGCCAGGCGGCCGCGATCTTCTCCATCAGCGGCGCGTGCGCCTCGGCACCCGCCGGCGCCTCGAGGTCGTCGAGAGAGGGGGCAGGCACGCCGTACACCTCGTGGAAGCGGCGGCGCACGCCCGGCAAGGCCTTGCGGTTGTCTTCGCTGTGCGCGCTGAGCACCATGACTTCGTAGAACGCCACCGGTGCCGGGCGTTCGCTGTCGCGGATGTAGGTGCGCAGCACGTGCTGGGCCTCCTTGCGCAGGCCGACGGAGGCCAGGAACTGCGCCTCCTGCAAGGTGGAGGTCAGGGCCTCCATGCGCAGCGCGTGCGGCACGGCGGCGGCCTTGGCTTGACGCTGCTTGGCGGTCACCGCCGGGGGCACTGCATCGGCGAGCACGGGCAGCACCACGTCCGGAAGCGTGACGGTCGGCGGGGCGGTGGGGACCGCCGGCGCTGCCGGCTGCGCGTGCACCGGCAACGGCTCGGCCACGGGCAGCGCACTCGCGGCAGCGAGCGCTTGCGGGGCTGTCCGCGGCGGCTGCGTCGCACCCACGGTTTCGTTCTCTCCCCAGGATTCGCTGGGAACTTGCGATTCCAGCGCAGCCGCTTCGGCGGACGCCGCACGCCGGCGCCTCCACCAGGCGAGCGCCCCGGCCCCGAGCACGAGCGCCGCGAGCGCGAGCAGTGCCGATTGCAGCCACGACCCGCCGGCCTCCGCAGGACGCTCTGCGTTCGTTGCCACCGGGGCCACCGGCGTGCCTGTGCGCTTCGCATCCGTCAGCGCCGCGCCGGAACGCGCGACCTGGTTGCGCATCTGCGCCACTTCGGCCTCGAGCCCCTGCAGCATCGCAGTCGTGCGCTGGATTTCCTCCGGATCCGCATTGATCGCCCGCCACAGCATCGCGGCTGTCGCCCGGCTCGCCGCGTCACCCGGCTCGGTCGTCATGAGCGGCGTAAGGCGCAAGGCCGGCGCGAAATCGGCGGCCGTGTAGTTCACTGGCGCGGCCGCTGGAAGTTCCGCCGGCACCGGGGCCACCATGGTCGCACGCGGGGCGCGACGCACTACGCTGCGGGGCCCCCGTGCACCCGCTGGCTTCGGCGTGGCATTCGCACTCGCCACGCTCCTGCGCGGCGTCGTCGCCGAGCCCAGGGACCGTTCGGCAACCAGCGGGGCCGCCGCCACCGGCACCGGAAGGGCGGCCGCAGCAAGCATCGATGTTGCGGGTCGCGAGGCATATTGCGTTGCCCCCGGCACCGTCATTTCCTCGGGCGGCAGATCCGCGAGCACCGTGTAGCGGCGCGTGAAGACGTTGCCGCAGCCGGCGCGCACCGCCACCGATACGCTCGGTTCGTCCACCGGCCTGTCCACCAGCACTTGCACGCGGGGGATGCCGCCCACCTCCTGGTACCGCGCGGTGACGAAGCGGTCCGCGACGCGCGTGTCGCCGTAGAACACGTCCGCATGCACGCAGTCGTCGCGCGCCTGCTGCGGATCGATGCGCACGGGCACGATCATCTCGAGGGGGCGACCGATCCAGGCTTTCGCGCGGATCGCACCGAGCGACTGCGGAAACGCCGTCGCCGACCAGCCCAGGACCGCGATGGCCAGCGCGACCTTACTCGGCGTAAGCAATGATTTCATGGCTCACACACTGTAAGAAGCTGGACAGCCGCGGCTGTGGGAATGGCGGTCCAAACCCTGTAGGACGTCGACTACCGCTGCTGTTGACTAGCCGCGAGTTGCTGGACGAGCTCGGGAGGCACGTAGCGCGGGCCTTCGAAGAGGTAGATCGGATAACCTTCGTACGTGGCCAGCTGCGGGCGCAGTTCCTGGTACGTGGCCGGCCGGAAGCCACCGCCCTCCTTCGGCCGGAACGCTTCCGCGATGATGCGCACGCGCTCCTTGCCGAGGTGCCTCACCAGCACGTTCGCATAGTGCCGTGCGACGAACGCTTCGCGCGCATGCACGCCGACGCCATCCTGGAAGAACACGCCGACGTCGCTCGGCAGCCAGCTCGCGAGGCTGCTCGCCAGTTCCTCCGGGCCCACGTTGGCGCTGTCGTAGACGCTGATCCACAGCGGCCGCGGCAGCTTCCTCAGCAACGGGCCGAGCTTGGGTGCATCGGTCCAGGTCGGATCGATCTCGACGGGAAAGTAGTACCCCGCCACGTTCACCGGCGGCGGCTTCGCGGCAACCTGCGCGGAGAGTTGCGCCAGCGGTTCGATCTCCGACCGGGCACTCTTCTCGTCGAAGCGACCGGCGAGCCCGACGATCACTTCCTTGGCCCAAGGCTGCGCTGCGATGCGCTTCCAGTCGGGCACCTTGCGCCCGGGCGGAAGTTCGGTGCCGTCGATGAACGCGAGGCCGTCGACCACGGTCCACTGGACGAGCAGGCGCTTCACGCCCAGCTTCTCCCAGTCGCCCCGCGGTTCCGTCCATTCGTTGTCGATCTGCCAGACCACGCCTTCGATCGGCGGGACGGTGGAGGCGCAGCCAGCGACCAGGCTGGCCGCCGCCAGGAGGCCGAGGATTCGTCGTCTCTCCATCAGTAGGACAGCAAGGTGTTGACGAAGAAGCCCCGCATCCGGTCGTCGCCGGCGGCGCGGAAGCGGTACTGCACCACGAGGTCGACGTACGAGCGCGGCGCGTTGTACACGTCCTCGCGGAACCAGTGCCGCACCGCGACGCCCGGGCCGATGCCCACGGAGGACTTGGGCGAGTCGACCTCGCTGTATTCCCAGGCCGCCACGCCGTGCGGGAACAGCACCGTTCGGCCGTTCTCGCCCATGGCATAGCTGCGGCCCGCCAGCCACGTGGCCAGCGCGTAGTTGCGCGGGTTGTGCGACAGGTAGCGCCCGAACTCCGCGTAGAACTTGGAGGTCCACCAGCTCGGAACGTCCACGCGCAGGTCGGTTCCGTAGTCGTACGAGTAGGCCGCCTGGAACAGCCAGTCCTCGATGACGTTGGGCCCGAACACGCGGCTGATCGACAGCACCGCGTTCTGGCCCGAGATCGGCTTCCAGCGCGCGCCCACCGCACCCGAAAAGCTTTCGCCGCCTTCGAGGCCCCCGGCCTTGCTGCTCAGCGTCTCGAATCCCCGCGCGAAGAGTTCCACGAACTGCCCGTTCATGAATCCCCAAGGCCGGTAATACGCCTCCGCACCCGCCTGCACGACGCGGGCGCTGCCGGGTAACCCGCCGACGGTGGTGCCGAAGCCGGGCACCGGGCCCGCGCCGTTGCGCGAGGTGATGGATGCGAGGACGCCCCACTTGCGCGAAACCTCCGCCACCGTGCGGCGCGTGTCGTACAGCATCTGCGGTTCCATCTTGAGCCGCAAGCCATTGGCCTCGTCGATGGCGCGGTGGAAGTAGCCGATGGCCTCGGCGTCCTTGCGCGCATGCATGGCCGCGTACCCGGCGTCGAGGAGCGACGTGGGCGGCAAGCCGCCTGCCGCGTCCGCCTGCTGGAAGGCGACCCGCGCGGCTTCGTTGTCGCCCATGCGTTGCGCCAGATAAGCGAGCTCGAGCCGGCCCGCCGGCGTGAGGTCGGTGCGGCCTGCCGCCGCCTCCAGCCGCGCGCGCGCTTCGGACCGCCGCCCCAGGTCGGCCAGCAGGGTGGCTTCCTGGCCGGGCGGAAGCTGCCCGGACTGCAAGGCGGCTTCGGCGTCCTCGTTGGCTCCCGCCACATTGCCGAGCTGCCGCCGGATCGTGGACCGCTGCGCGAGCACGACCGGGTCCGGGCGCAAGGCGAGCGCCGCCGTCGCTGCACGCTCGGCTTCTTCGCGTTCGCCGGCGGCCAGCGCGGCGTTCATGTGGAGCAACTGCCAGTCGCGCTGCCGGGGCGATGCCGTCGTCGCGAGGCGGGCCTGTTCCAGCGCGCGTGCGTTTTCCTTCTGCTCCATCGCGCGGTACGCCGCCGTGGCCGAAGCAAAGCCGGGCGCCTGCGGCAGAGCCGCCGTGCGCAGCCCGCAGGTGTTCGCGGTGGCCGCGTCGCTGCAGTCGATGCCGGGTGGCACCAGGGCGATCGATGCGGGACGGCCGGGCTCCGCCGCCAGCGCGAAGTCGCGGCGCGTGCGCGCATCGGCATCCGTTGCCGGCAGCGGCTGGAGCACTTCATTGGCGCGAGCGACGTCGCCGCGCGCGAGCGCCAGGTCTGCCGCGAGCAGCCGCAGCTGGCGCTGGGTCGCCGGGGTGGTGCCGGGCTGCTGCAAGGCGCGGTCGAGATCCGCGGCGGCTTCCGCAGGCCGGCCGAGGGCATTGCGTGCGTAGCCCCGCATCGCGAGCGCGACGCCGCTTTCCGGAACGAGGGCCACCGTCTCGCTCGCCACCTTTTCGGCTTCGGCGAACTGTCCATTGCGCAGCAGGGCATGGATGAGCACCAGCCGGTACGCCGCGTTGTCCGGCGCGCCCTCGATGGCGCTGCGGCCCAGCGACACGGCGGCATTCAGGTCGTTCGCTTGCAAGGCCTGGTACATCGCACCGGCAGCCGTCTGTGCGCGAACGCGCCCGAGATCCGCGCGCGCGCTCGCCAGCGCGGCGTCGTCGCCCTGCACCTGCGCCGCTCGCGCAAGCGACTGTTCCGCCGCAGCGGGATTGCCGGCGGCCAGCTGCGAATTGGCGAGCAGGATCCACCAGTCGCGCCGGTCGGGCGCGAGCTGCACCGCACGCTGCGCATGGACGATGGCTTCGGTGAAGTCACGCCGCGCATAGGCCTTGTAGCCGGCATCCGCCGCGGCGTGGGCCGCAGCGGGTGGCGGTCGCACCGCGGGCGCCTTCTGCGCGACGGCAGGCGCGCAAAGAAAAATCGCCAGCAAGCCAGCGATTGCAATGGAAACGGGTCGTTGTGCGTCGGGTCGTTGTTGTTGTCTCATGTTGGCTGGGCCTGGGCAAAGAACCTTCGTTGTTCCTGGACCACCTGTTCGAGCGTGTCACGCAGGATGACTCGCTGTTCGACCAGGTAATCCCCGATGCGACCGTGCTTGTCGGGCCGGTATTCGCGCATCGCATTTTCGAACTGTTCACGCCGCAATAGGCCTCTCTCGATCAACATGTCGCCCAAAAGCGGGCCACTCGGCACGGTGGCTGCTCGACCTTGGGCCGATGTTCCTTCGCGCAGCAGGCGCAGCGCGACGGCAAGTTCCCCTTCGCGCGCGATTCGTTGCACCGGCGCCATCCCCAGCGCCGTCTCGAACTCGGCGAGCGCCGCCTCGCCCAGCGGGCTCACGACTGCCAGGACCGGCCGGTTGTTCTTGTTGCGGCCGATGTTCACCGCCCGATGGCGGATGGCCAGGTCGAGCGGCATGTCGGCGGCGTGCTTGCGCACGAGGTCCGCCGAAAGGTGCGCGCGCGGCAGGTCGGCCTGGTAGGCGATGGCTTCCGCCAGCGTCTCCTCGTCCAGCCAGCCGTTCGACACCAGCACGCGGCCCAGGGGGACGTCCCCGTTCCCCTGCTGCTCCAGCGCCCGCTGCAGCGCGCCCTCTTCCACCGCGTTCCACGACTTCAGCAGGTCGCCCAGGCGCTGGCGCTTGCGCGCCAGCTGCGTGCTGCTCGGGAACTCGTGCGCGGTCTTGTCCCAGGCCAGGCGCGTGCCGCGGAACAGGTAGGACAGGTACATCCGCCAGGCGCGGGCCACGGCCATGCAGTTGACGAAGTTGCCCACCACCATGCGCGGCAACGCCATCAGCCCGTGCTCCCAGCCGTACAGCTCCGTCGTGAAGTACACGCGGTGCGCGGCCCGGATCGCCAGGAAGAACGCATTGATGTAGAGCATCTTCCGCCAGAAGCTGCCCTGCTCGAACAGCGACGGATAGTAGGCATGCCACCATCCCGTGGCCAGGCCCACGTGGAAGATGATGAAGTGGAAGACCAGCAGGTAGGCCAGGATGCTGACGAAGGACGTGAGCACGCCCTTGCGGTCGTGCAGCAGCAGGTACCTCGCCGACAGCGAGCGCCCGCGCCAGCGGATCTGCTCCCAGCTCTGCAGGCCGATGCCGAGCACCCAGCGCGCCTTCTGGCGGTACGCCGCCCGGAAGTTGTCCGGGAAGTATTCGCGCACGCAAAGCGGCATCTGCATCAGCAGTTCGCGCCGGCGCTTGCTCGCCCACGACGTGCGGCTGATGTGGAAGGTCACGGGGAACACGCCGAAGATGGACTGCATGTCCATCTGCGAGAGGCGCATGCCCACGTCGTAGTCCTCGGTGAGGCTGTCGACGTTGAACGGCTTGTTGCGCGTGCTGCCCACGAGCGCCACCAGCGCCTTGCGGGAGAAGCACGTGCCGACGCCGGCCGACGGCACCATGCCCGAGACGCTCTCGCGGACCACCATCTCCTTGGCGTGGCTCTCCGCGAACTCGTCCATGTAGGTGCCGGCCACGAGCTCGTACCACTCGCGCTCGAGCGACGCCACCGGCAGCTGGATCATGTCCTTGCGCGGCAGCAGGTAGTTGAAGAACTTCAGCTCGAGCGGGTGCAGCACGTCCTCGCTGTCGTGGAGGACCACGCCGGCGAACTCGATGCCCACTTCCCTTTCGTACTCGAAGATCGAAGCGACGACCGAGTTCAGGCAGTCGGCCTTGCTCGTGGGGCCCGGGTGGGGGACCTCCACGCGCCGCAGCTGCGGGTAGCGCTTGACCATCCGCTCGACCTCGTCGATGGTCGGCTGGTCGTTCGGGTAGGTGCCGATGAACACGCGGTAGTTGCGGTACTCCAGCACCTCGACCATGTTCTGCACCATGGCCGCGATCACGTCGAACTCCTGCCAGGCCGGAACCATGATCGCCATCGGCTGTTCCTCGCGGTCCCGCAGCACTTCCGTCGTGAGGCGGGAGTAGCGCGGGCCGCGTTCGACCTTGAACTTCCGGAAGATCCGGCGGACCCAGTACCAGATGTCGATGAACAGGTCGTCGAGCGAGGAGACGAAGATGACCAGGGCCAGGATGGCCGCGAGCACCTCCAGTCCGGAGTTGTACTCAGCGAGGATGAGGTCCCAGTTCATTCGTTGAGCTCCCGCCGGATCAGCGGTCTCCCGTCATGTTCCGGTTGCGGCGCATGCGGCTCGCGAACACCAGCAGGCCGATGAAGAGGGCCAGCACGATGATCGGCACCAGCCACCAGTAGCCACGCTCGAACAGGCCCGGGCGTGCTTCCTTCATGACGCCCTGCCCGGACGGGTCCAGCGTGTTCACTTCGGTGCGCAGGCCGTTGTTGCCCATGATCGCGAGGTTGCCGCCGGACAGCTGGATCGGCTTGTCCATGTTGGGCGGCTGCTGGCCGAGCGTGCGGTAGACGGCGCCCAGGTTGTCGCCCTTGCCGTGCACTTCGAGCATGCCCACGCGGTTCAGGCCGCGCACGTCCAGCAGCGGACGGTCCTTGGTGCCGGCCAGGTACAGGCGGTCCTGTTCGGGCTTCACGCCACTGTCGGCCACGCCTTCGGGCATCACGTCCACGGCCAGGTACGGGCCGGCAACCTTCGGCTGCGAGCCGTCCGCGACGGGTTCGAACTTCGCCTTCACCGGGGAGAGGCCCGTGCTCGCGGCGATGCGGATCACGCGCGGCAGGGTGTTGGTGGCGTCGTTCAGGTGCGAGGCAGGCACGTACAGCGTCCCACCGTTGGCGAACTTCGCCATCAGCCCCGTGAAGTCCGGAGCCGGGTCGATCTTGTCGAGCAGCATGTGGCTGGAGGCCAGCACGGAGACGGGGTACGGCTCGGGGGTCTCGCGGCAGCGGTCGCTCGCCAGCTGGCGGACGAACGAGACGCGGATCGTGTTGCGGGTCTGCAGCGCGTAGCGTGGCACCGGGGCGACGATGCGCTCCCGCTTGCCGTGCGCTTCCATCTCCTTGGCGCCGAGCAGCACTTCGTTCATGAACACCGAGACCACGGGCGGGGTGCGCGCGGCGCTCGGCGAGGCGGCGACGTCGATGACCAGCGTGCCGGGGCCCTTGCCGTCGGCGGCGACGGAGCCGATGTCGAAGCTGGCGTTCCAGTCGGCGTGCGCGAGCACGTCGAAGCTGGCGGGCTTGGCGCCCAGGTACTTCAGCGAGACGGCCGTGTTGTCGTTGCGCGGTTCGTCGGCGGCGTTCACGACCAGGTTGGAGCCGGCCGCGGCCTGCTGCCAGATCTGCGTGAAGATGCCCGCGGCCTGTGCGCCGGCATTGGACGCGACGACGATCGTCGGGCGGCCCATCACGTTCGCGAGGCGGAGTTCGTTCGCGCCCAGGGGCTTGCTCCACGGGTCGAGGCCGCGCTGGCGCCATTGCGTGAAGTTACCGGCAGCGTCGCCCTGCATCTGGCCTTGCAGCGCGTCCAGCGGCTGGCCCATGGCCTGAGCGGTGCCCTGGTCGGCGATGACGATGTCGGCCTGGATCGGCGAGTTCGGGCCGAGCGCCATCAGCGCACCGGCCTCGGCGGCGTCCTTGATCTTGTGCTGCGGGTTGTTGTCGATGCCGGCGAAGGCGGGCATGGACTTGAGTCCGGGCGGGACGGCGGTGCCCTGCAGGTTCACCGTTTCGCCGGGCTGCGGCATCGTGCGGATGATCGGCCGCTTGCCGGCGCGCTCGAGCGCCACGCCGACGCGCCAGGCGGAGTCGTACGACTCCTTGGACAGCTTGTTCGACGCGATCAGGATGGTGGGCCGCGAAGGCAGGGCGGACCACGCCGCGGCGAGGTCGCGGATGGCCTGGCCGTTGTACTTGAACACGAAGCGGCTGGTCGGCTCGATGCGCAGGATGTTGCCCGGCGTGCGCGCGTCGGCGCAGGTGTTCTCGCGGGCGACGGCGGTGCGCCAGTCGATGTTCAGGCGAACGAAGCCGCTGGGCCGCGGCTTGCCGTCGATGGGCAGCGAGATGCTCGCATCACCCTTGTCGGTGGTGTACGCCATCGCCGTCACCGGCGCGCCGTCGACTGCATACACGAGCGTGGTGCGGCCGCCGTCCGCGCGCACGAAGCTCGCGTCCAGCTGCAGCACCGCGTTGGAGAGGTCGACGCCCACCGGCACGGGGAGGTAGATCTCGCGGATCGTGTCCGGGTAGCCAAGCACCACCGGCTCCTTGAAGCCGAGGTCGTCGAAGGTGATGGTGCGGGGAATCCACGGATCCGCGTTCATCTTGCCGAACACCTCGCTGGGCGTCCCGCCCAGCGCGGCCAGGTCAGCGGCCGGCGACGCCGGCTTGAAGACCGAAGTGGTCGGCGGCTGCGTCGGCGCCGGCGGCTCGCTGGGCCGCAGCGTCGGCGTCTGCGCCGGACCCCACCCCGGCAACATGAACAGGGTTGCCAGCGCGACGGCGGGCAGGATTCGGCGGATTCTCATGGTGCACCTCGTTGTGTCAATTTGGCGTCGCTCTCATCAGCGGCTGTGGCTCGGAAAGAAACCCTCAGGGCAATGAGCTGGGTTTGACCCAGGTGTAGCCCAGTTGCGAAATCCCCTCGATCGTCTTCTTGAAATCCTCGAAACCCGGCGTACCCACTTCCGGCTCGAGCCAGAAGGGATGGAAGAAGAAGGACGCGATCCCGCCGCGGACGGCTTTCATGTAGGTCGCGTTCGTGACGATGTCCTGCCACGTGTAGTTGTAGTTGGAGGTCGGATCGATCGTATGGATGTCGTACTCGATGTTGCCCAGGCTTTCCGGCAGCACGCGCTGGCCGTAGTAGTCCTTGCTGATCACGTACGGGAAGATCTGGCCCACCCCGAAGTCCTTCGACACGGAGGCAAAGTAGTTCGGTTTGTCCGCGGTGAAGTAGACGACGCGCTGGTAGGTCGTCGGGAACAGCTGCGGGGTCGTGCGCGAAGTGATCGCGGAGCCGTGGTAGTGCGGCGTCTCCCAGGCCACCGGCGTGTAGCCGTTCGCCCGCAAGTCCTGCAGCCCCGCGCTCAGCCGACCGTACACCCAGCTCGCCGAATCCTCGGGCACCGGCTGGTTGTCGACGATGTTCCAGAACTCATAGTCATCGCCGCTCACGCCGGTGTGCGGGTTCTTCTTGTTGCTGTACTGGTGGGTGTAGCCGTGCATCACGATCTCGCCGCCTCGTGCAACGGCGTAGTCGAGCGATTTCTTCAGGTTGGTCGCTTGCGAAAGGCGCACTTCCTGCCGGACACCACCGTTATAGAGGCCCAGCGGGTCCTCGTAGAGCGGAATGGTGGCAATCGAGAACGGAACCTTCTTCTGGTGCAGGTAGTCCGTGAGCGTCTTCATCGCCTGCACGCTCACCATCGCTCCGACGTCTTCCAGACGCACCAGCGCCTTGGGCGCACCCGTGGGCGGAGTGGCGCCAAGGATGTCCCACAACAGGTCGCAGAAGACCAGGTAGCGGTCGCGCGGGCCGATGAAGCTGAAGGGAACGTCCGCGAAGTACCAGAAATTTCCGGAGCGGGTCACATAAGGGACGACTTCGCCGGTCTTGGGATTCGCGACCTGGACAAGGGCCGTCGCCTTCGCGGGATCGGTGACGCCCGTCACTCCGATGTCAGGGTCCGCGTTGATGATGTTGCGGCCGCTGTCGTACGCGTAGTACTTGACCCAATCGAGATTCTTGTACTTGATCGTGTCGAAGAAGCCCGGGTTCGGGTTCGTGGAGGACGGCGCGGAATTCATCCCACGCAGCCCGGAAAATCCGAATCCCCGGTTTGCCTGGAAGTTGTACGCGCTGTTCCAGGCCGCCTGCCAGATGTTGTACTTGAACCAGACGACCGTGTTCTTGGTGGCGCTCGCATCGGCGAGGAATGCCGGCGGCACCTGGTTTTCGTAGTACGAGCCGATGTAGAACGTCGCGTTGTAGTTGTTCACCTGGCCCGCGGCGTAGGTCTGCACGGGGCGCAGGTCGACCTCTGCCTTGAAGTGCCCGAGCAGATTGCGAAGCATGATGGCGTAGGCCATCCCCAGCTTCTCGAACTCCGTGCCGGGAGGCGCGTCGTAGAGCGCGAGCACCCGCGGCACAGTCTCCGCCCGCGAAGGCTGGGCGCCGATGAGCATCGCGAACGCGATGAGCGGCAACAGGAAACGGAACAACATTTTTTTCACTTCATATCTCCCGAGGGTTTACTTCTTGCCGCCGGAGTTGCCGTTGGCCTGGTTGCCATTTCCATTCGCCTGGCCGGGGGCGTTTCCGCTGCTGCCGCGCGGCTCGCTGTCGTCCGCCGTGTAGTCCTTCTTGTTCTGCATCTTGTGGTGATGGGCGCGGACCGAACGCTTGCGCTCATCGTCATTCATGCCGGGCGCGGGTCGTGCGAGGTTGGACCCGATCGGCAGAGGGGGCGGCGTGACTTGCGCCGATGTCGAGGCACATGCGCACAGCGCGGCCAGCAAGACCGCGATACGTTGGGCGGGGGCAACCATGTGAACTGCTCCTGGTTTCATGCCGCGGCGAGCGCGGGTTCTGCTTGGGCGGCGGACAGCAATCTCGTGCTGACCGCCATGGCGATGCGACGGGCAGCGTGCCCGTCGCCGAAGGGGTTCGCCACCTTGCGCATCGCCTCGGCTTCCTGCTCGTTCGTGAGCAGGCCGGAGACGGCTGCGGCAATGGCGGCGCGTTCGGGGCCGATCAGCCGCGCGCAGCCGGCTTCCACGGCCTCGGGCCGCTCGGTTTCGCGGCGCAGGACCAGCGTGGGGACGCCGAAGGTCGGCGCCTCTTCCTGCAGGCCGCCGGAGTCGGTCAGCAGGAGCGACGCGTCGGCGAGCGCCTGCTGCATCTCGAGGTAGTCGAGCGGCTGCACCAGCTGCACGTTGGAGAGTCCCTGCAGCAGGTCCCGGGCGGGCTTCTGCACCACGGGGTTCAGGTGCACGGGGAACAGGAAGCGTTCGGCGGGGAAGGCGCGGGCCAGGTCGGCGATCGCCTCGAACATCTCCTCCATCTCGCGGCCCCAGTGCTCGCGGCGGTGGGCGGTGATCAGGATGTGTCCGCGGCCCGCCGGGGCCTCGCGGCGGATGCCATGCTTCTCGCAGACCCACTGCTGCGCGTCGACGACGGTGTTGCCCGTCATCAGGATCTTCTCGGGCTCGATGCCTTCGCGCAGCAGCGCGGCGCGCGCACGCTCGGTCGGCGCGAAGTGCATCGCCGTGATCCGGCTGATCATCTGGCGCAGGCCTTCCTCGGGGAAGGGGCGGTCCAGGTTGTAGGTACGCAGGCCCGCTTCGACGTGCGCCACCGGCACGCGGCGATAGAAGGCCGACAGCGCGCCGAGGAAGGCGCTTTCGGTGTCGCCCTGCACCACGCACATGTCCCACGGGTGGCCGGCGAGCAACTGGTCGAGCTGCGCGCGGCATTCGAGGCTGAAGGCCTCCAGGCCCGCACCCGTGCGCGTGAGCTTCACGTCCGGGTCGATGCGGAAGCAGTTCAGCATGGACGTCGCCATGTCGTCATGCTGTCCGGTATGCACCCACAGCACGTTCAGCTGGGGGATGGCACGCAATGCGTGATAGACAGGCGCCAGCTTGATGATTTCGGGGCGTGTGCCACACACGATGCCCACCGTCTTCTTCTCCAACGAAGCCTCCCGGTGCCGGGCGCGTCCCGGCGGTACGTTACAACTCGGGGTCCCCGCTGTCGTTATCGCGAGGGCCCCGCACGTCCGTTTACATCCGGGCCTTGGCTTGCATCCGTTGCGGGGCGTGGCCTGTCGGGGTGAGTTCCCCTCCAGATCGCCTGCCGCGCGGCTGCGTTGTTTCAACCCGTGTGTATCAAACTCGAACGGGATGTTGGATTTGTAATGGGAGCGGAATCGCCGGTAGGGCTCTCATTCAACCGTAGGACAGTGCCTACCGTTGAGGCATGTCGGCCGGCGCGCAAAATCACGGCATGCGCACAACCATCCAGGGCGGGGATCTGCCCGCGAACGGGTTCGATGACCCTTTCGGCATGCTCGAGGCGTGCCACCACCGCCTGCATCGCATGCTCGACCTGCTCACGCGGCTGCGCGCCCATCTGGAGACGCATGGACCGGATGAACAGGCCCGGCAGGCGGCGAAGGACGTTGCCCGCTACTTCGACCAGGCTGCGCCGCAACACCACCGCGACGAGGAACTGCATGTGTTCCCCGCCTTGCGCGCCATGCGCGAGCCCGCGCTCACCGCGCTGGTCGACCGACTGGCCGCCGACCATGCCGCAATGGAACTCGGCTGGGTGAATGCCGGACGCGTGCTGCGCGCGATAGCCGCAGGCGAATTGCAGACCCTCGATGTGGAAGATGCAGCCGCGCTCGACGGCTTTGGGCAGCTCTACAAGGAGCACGTCGAAGCCGAGGAACGGGTGGCCTATCCTCGCGCCCGTCGAGTCATCGACGCGCCCGGCCTGGCGAGCATGGGCGCAGAGATGCAGGCGCGGCGCGGCGGGCCGAAGTAGGCGCGCCGCACCTCGGCCGCGGGTCACGCGGCGAAGAGATCCTTGTACTGCTCGCGCAGCAGGTTCTTCTGCACCTTGCCCATCGTGTTGCGCGGCAGTTCGTCGACGACGAAGCAACGCTTCGGGATCTTGAAGTTGGCAAGCTGCGACTTCAGCGTCCCCACCAGCGCGTCGGCATCCACTTCGGCACCGGCTTTCGGGATCACGATGGCCACGCCCACCTCGCCGAAGTCCGGGTGCGGCACGCCGACCACCGCGCTTTCGGATACGCCCGGCAGTTCGTTGATGAAGCCTTCGATCTCCGCGGGATACACGTTGTACCCGCCGCTGATGATGAGGTCCTTGCTGCGCCCGACGATGGTCACGTAGCCGCGATCGTCGACCTTGCCGACGTCGCCGGTACGGAACCAGCCGTCGTCCGTGAACTCCTCCCGCGTCTTCTCGGGCATGCGCCAGTACCCCTTGAAGACGTTCGGCCCGCGCACCTGGATGCCGCCGACTGCGCCGGTGGGCACGTCCCGCCCGGCCTCGTCCCGCAAGCGCAGGCCCACGCCCGGCAGCGGAAAGCCCACCGTGCCGCCGCGCCGTTCGCCGTCCTCCGCGCGATACGGGTTCGAAGTCAGCATGATCGTTTCGCTCATGCCATACCGCTCGAGGATCGTGTGCCCCGTGCGCTCCTGCCACGCCTGGAAGGTCTCCACGAGCAGCGGGGCCGACCCGGAGATGAAAAGGCGCATGTTGCGCGCGGCGTCACGGTCCAGCGAAGGCTCGGCAAGCATGCGCGTGTAGAGCGTCGGAACGCCCATGAACACCGTGGCCTCCGGCAGCCGGGCGATCACCGCACGCGGATCGAACTTGCCGAACCAGAGCATGCGGCTGCCGTTCAGCAGCGCGGCGTGGATGGCGACGAACAGGCCGTGCACGTGGAAGATCGGCAGCGCGTGCACGAGCACGTCGCCGGGCTCCCAACCCCAGTAGTCCTTCAGGACCAGCGCGTTCGACAGCAGGTTGCCGTGGGTGAGCATCGCGCCCTTGCTGCGCCCGGTCGTGCCGCTCGTGTACAGGATGGCCGCGAGGTCGTCGGCCTTGCGCGGCACCGTTGCGTGCGAATCGCTGCGATGCGCGGCGCGGTCGAGCAGCGAACCGGTCCGGTCGTCGCCCAGCGTGAAGACGTGGCGGG
>JADMIO011200151.1_pt1 | contig 36283 bp, 28 predicted proteins | sample 8958161 | NCBI WGS metagenome assembly JADMIO01 (sample SAMN16585339, study PRJNA669376) | soil metagenome | isolation source: Crop rotation soil | place: USA: Cullars Rotation, Alabama | collected 2011
CGCGACAACTTGTCCACGTGGAATTCTAAGCTTAGGATCCCAATGTGCTGGAAAGTCGGCGACCAGCCGGTCGCAGTCGGCGCTCTTGGAGGCGTCGGCGGCGATCGCGACCACCTTGCGGCCGGTTTCGCCGGCGAGCTTGTCGGCCGCGGCGCGGGCCTCGGCCGGGTGCCGGCTGTTCAGCGCGATGTCGGCGCCGGCCTCGGCCAGCGCCTGGGCCATCGCCCAGCCCAACCCCTTGGTCGAGCCCGTGATCAAAGCCGCCTTTCCGTCGAGCCGGAACTGATCGATGCCGCGCGCCGCCATGTCGGTGGTCCTTCCGATTGGTCCTTTGTGATCCCGTGGCCCGCTATCCAAACGCCCCGCCGCTCAATCTGCAATCTACAATCTTCCCGATGAGCGAACGTCCACTGATTCGGGTCGGGGTGGCGGTCATTGTCCGGGGAAACTGCGTGCTGATCGACCGCCGGGCGACCGGGCCGCTGGCCGACTGGTGGGAGTTCCCCGGCGGCAAGCTCCACGGCGACGAGTCGGTCGCCGACTGCATCCGCCGCGAGTGCCGGGAGGAGCTCGGCATCGAAGTCGAGGTCGTCGAGCATCTCCGTACCCTGCCGCACGAATACCCGCACGGCCGGGTCGAGCTGAACTTCCACATTTGCCGCATCGTGTCCGGCGAGCCGCGCCCGCTGGAGGTCGCCGAGGTCGCCTGGGTTCGGCCCGAGCAGACGGCGGACTATCAATTCCTGGCGGCCAACACGCCGATCATTGAGGAGTTGTCTCGTCGGCTGGCGGGGGAGTGAGGTCCGATTGGTTCGCGGTCCGCTCAATCGCCCCGGCCAGCCGGTAGGCCGCCGACGCCTGGAGGATGCCGGCGCCCAGCGCGGGTGCGAATGAGAAGAGAAGGCACACCATGGCTCCCGGGAAGCTGACGAAGACTACTGCCGTCCACAGTGCAAGAACGTATCCCAGGACCACGACGACGGCCGCTCCCCAAGCCATGAGAATGGTGGTCTGAACCTGCACCAGGTCGGCGCGGCCGAGACGGCGTGCCAGTTCGATCGCCACCGACCGATACACCACCACGTTGACCACCGCCAAGATGCCGGCGCCCTCGGTCAGGAACAGCCCCACGGCCACCGCCGAGAAGCGGCCGTGGCTGCGGATACAGGCCGCCCCCGACAGGAAGAACACCCCCAGGGCGAACGCGGCGGCGACGATCGCGGCGGTGGGCCGCAGCCAGGCGAACCGCCTCCGCAGCGCGACGATGCCTCCCAGGGCCGACTCGGCCGAGAGGGAGAACTGCGCGCCGGCCATCGTCACCTTGGCGGCGATGTTAAGGAAAGCGCCGAGGATCAACGGGACGGCCGGCCCAAGTTCGTCGTACCAGGCGAGCGCCAGGACGCCGAGGACGACCACGGTCCAGGCCGCCAGCCACAGCGACAACGCCAAGCCGACCAGGCGGACGGCGGCGGCGGTTTCGCGCGGGTGAGGGATCTTCCAGAGGGAGTGGGCGACCTCGAGGCCGCACTCCGGGCAGCGGCCGGCGATCGGCCGGCTCCGCAGGTTGTAGCCGCAGCCGACGCAGGCCAGGTCGCCGACGACCGTGCCGTCCTCGGCGGTGACAGGGGCGGGGGTGCGGAGTGGGTTGGTGATCATGCCGTCGACTCCCTCTCGCGCGCCCTCGCGTCCAGCGCCGCGGCCAACCGCGTCGCGGCCAGTGCCTGCATCACCGCCGCCGGCAGCAGAAGTCCCAGCCCCACCGGCAAGAGCAGGCGTGCCGCCTGCAAGTCCCACGGCGCCATCACCAGCGCCGTCACCGCGAGTACAACTCCCCCGAGGATCCACGCCCCAAGGATCTGCCGCTGCGCCCGCACCAAGTCGCCTCGGCCGATCCGCGCGGCTAAGTCCATCGACACTGAGCGGAAGATGAGCGCGTTTCCGATCGCCAACAAGGTGCCCAGGATCAGCAACCCCGGCCCGACCATTGCGACCAACATCTCGGTGAGATTCCGCTGGCCCGGCGAGTACCACAGGCCGGCCCCGTGCGGGCACAGACAGCCGATGCCGAACGCCACCGCGGCCGACAGCGCGGTCGGCCAGAGCCCGTCGAGCCTCTCGGCCAGGCCGCCGGCGCCGCGCGGGTCGCAGTCGCGCTCCAACCGCCGCCCGGCCAGGGCCATCCACCACTTCGCCGCCGCGTCCACCCACAACCCCAGCAGGAGCGGAACGGCCGACTCCCACCGCATCCCTGTGTAGGTCGTGATCGCGACCGTCCAGCCGACGGCCCACATCCAGAAGGCGGCTCCGCAGGATCGCACGGCCCGCGCCACGCCTCGCCTCGGTTCGAAAAGGAACTCCGTCGACGCCGCCACGGGCCGGCCGCACTCCGGGCAGTTTCCGTCGGCCTGCAACGATCGCAGGTTGTAATCGCACCCGATGCAGAACAGGTCGTCGGCGATGTACGCGGGGCGAAACGCATCCGGCAGAGACGTTCGCAGATCGCTCATGATTTGCCGGCCTCCGGGCCCGGCCCCGCGGCCTCGGTCTGCGCCGCGGCTCGATCGAGCCCCGCCGCCAGGCGATAGGCGGACGCCGTTTGCAGGACCAGCGCCGGCAGGAACGTCACCAATGCGACCAGGACCAGCGGCCGTTCGGCCGCCCTATTGAGGGGCTGGGTGCATGCGGTCGCAATGCCGAAGCCGACACCGCCGAGAATCCAGACGATGATCACCCCCCACTGGTCGCGGTAAAGGTCGCGCCGGCCCAAACGCAGCGCGATTTCCACCGCGGCGGAACGGAGCATCCCGGCGTTGACCAGTCCGGTCACCACTCCAATGAACGCCGCTATACAACCCAGTGGGAAGTAGAAGATCCCAGCCAGGTCCATACCATCGCGCACCATTAACTGCGACAGCACTTCAGCCGCCAGCAGTACCAAGCCGACGGTAAACCCGATGGCGGCCATCAGACCGCTCGCCCGCAGTCCGCCGGCCGGGCGGATGAATCCGCCGGGGCCCCAGACGTCGTATTCGGTTTCCAGTCGCTGTTCGGCAGTCGCCACGATCCACTTGGCGGCCGCGTCGATGGTGGCGCCGAAGAACAGGGCGCCCGGTACACTCGCGCCGAGCAACCCGAACAGCATGCCGGCGCCGATCCAGCCTGCACCCCAGATCGACAACGCAACCCCGATCATCCGAAACGCGGCGGCGCCGGACTTCGTCGGCCGGAAAGGTCTTACCAGCGAGGGGGCGATGGCCAGGCCGCATTCCGGGCAGCGGCCGGCCGTGGGCTGTGTCCGCAGGTTGTAGCGGCACCGCAGGCAGAAGAGGTCGAACTCGACGGAGAACATCGGTTGGTGATCGTGCATGCCCCGGCCCCGCGATCCGGCGCCCACCATAAGATTACCGGATCTCCGCGTCGCCGCAAAGCCCACCGGTCCGCGGACGGCGGCCGTGGGCGCCTAGAATGCTCCGACATGAGCTACCCCGTCCTTCAAGTCGCTTTGGATTTCCTGGACATCCCGCGCGCCCTGATCACGGCGCGGGCCGCGGTCGCCGGCGGAGTCGACTGGGTCGAGGCCGGCACCCCGCTGATCAAGGCCGCCGGCATCGAGGCCGTCCGCGCCCTCCGCAAGGAGTTCCCCGGCAAGGTCGTCATCGCCGACACCAAGACCATGGACGCCGGCCGCACCGAGATGGAGACCGCCGGCAAGGCGGGCGGCACCATCGCCACGGTCATGGCGGTCGCGTCGGACAGCACCATCGCCGAGTGCGTCGAGGCCGGCCGCAACTACGGCATCGAGGTCGCCGCCGACCTGCTGGGCGCCCCCGATCCGGTGAAGCGGGCCGTTGAAGTGGCCAAGCTCGGCGTCCGCCATATCGGGGTGCACTGCCCCATCGACGACCAGATGAAGGGCCGCAATCCGTTCGACGTGTTGCGGGCCATCCGGCAGTCGGTGAGCATCCCCCTGGCGGTTGCCGGCGGGCTGAACAGCGAGACCATCGTGGACGCCATCGAGGCCGGCGCGGACATCCTCATCGTCGGCGGGGCCATCAGCAAGGCCGACGACCCCGAGGCCGCCGCGCGCGACCTGGTCCGCGCCATGCGGAGCGGCAAGCGCGTCGCCACCGCGCTCTTCAAGCGGACCGGCGACGACCCCGAGAAGCTGCGGGAAATCCTGCTCCGCGTCTCGACGCCCAACATCTCCGACGGCAATCACCGGGTCCCCTGCCTGCGCGGGATGAGAAGCTTTGTCCCGGGCGCCCGGTTCGCCGGCCCGGTGCTGACGGTGCGGACGGCGCGCGGCGATTGGAGCAAGCCGGTGCAGGCCATCGACATGGCCGAGCCGGGCACGGTGCTCGCCATCGACTCGGGCGGCGAGTCCCCGGCGGTCTGGGGCGAGCTGGCGACGCACTCGGCGGTCAACCGGAAGCTGGCCGCGGTGGTGATCGACGGGGCGGTCCGCGACACGCCGGAGATCCGCAAGATGAACTTCCCCGCCTTCGCCCGCCTGACCAGCAGCGAGGCCGGCGAGCCCAAGGGCCTCGGCGAGATCGGTGCCCCCATCACGCTGTGCGGAGTGCGGGTGCTCACCGGAGACTGGCTGGTGGGCGATGACGACGGCGTAATGCTGTTGCCCAAGGATCGGGTCGCCGAGATGGCCAACCGCGCCCAGGACTGGTTTGAAAAGGAGAACCGCATCCGGGCCGAGATCGCGGCCGGAAAGACGCTCTCCCAGGTGGTCGAACTCTACAAGTGGGAAAAACCGAAGTAGGCAGGCACCTCGTTCCCAGGCTCCGCCCGGGAACGCACGGAATTGCAGGCTCTGCCTGCCCGTCGCGCGTTCCGGCGCGCATGAGTGCCCGCGGCCAAACCAGCGTGAGTGCGAGGCGGAGCCTCGTGTTCCCGGCGTTCCCAGGCAAAGCCCGGGAACGAGATTCATGGGATCGACCCTCGGCTCAGGCCTCGACCGGGGCTTGGGCTTTCATGACCCGGACGGCCTTGAGCCCCTTGTCGCTCTTTTCGAGCTCGTACTCGACCGGGTCGTTCTCGGCGAGCGATCGGTAACCCTCGGCGAGGATCTGACTGTGGTGGACGAAGACGTCTTCCCCGCCGCCCTCCTGCTGGATGAATCCGTAGCCCTTCTGGTCGTTGAACCACTTGACCTTGCCCCGCCGCTTCTGCGTCACCGACATTGTGCTGCCCTTCCCTTCCCGCGACGTTGCCGGCAAGACAACACCACGTCCGCGCGACCCGCCCGGCCCGGGCCGACGGCGTGCCCAGTCATGAGCCGCCTTCCGCGACCTCCGTGTAGATCACAGAAGGCTATGCGGCAAATTAACAATCCACCGCGTCCTGTCAACAAAGATACGCCAATTGTCACTTGACTTCGGCAAATCTTTGTGGCAAACACATGTTTCACTTCCGAAACGCCGCCTCATGAAACGACTCGTCGTTGCGATAACCGGAGCATCGGGGGCGGTTTACGGTCGGGAATTCTGCCGCCTACTGGCCGACGGCCCCATCGGCGTGGATTTCGTCATTTCCCCCAATGGGCGGAAGGTCTGCCGACATGAGCTCGGCTTGGCCGATCCGACTCCGGCCGCGCTGACGGGCGGACCGGCGGCGAACTTCCGGGTCTGGGATCACGACGACCTGGCGGCCGGGCCCAGCTCGGGCAGCTACCCCTGCGACGGCATGGTCATCATCCCGGCCAGCGGGCACGCGGTGGCCTCCATCGCCCATGGGATCTCCAACGACCTCATCGTGCGGGCGGCGCTGGTGACCCTGAAGCAGCGGCGGCCGTTGGTGGTGGTGCCGCGCGAGACCCCGATGGGGGTGATTGAACTGCGGAACCAGTTGACGCTCGCCAAGGCCGGCGCAGTGATCCTGCCGGCGTCGCCGGGGTTTTATCACCATCCCCAAACGGTGGAAGACATGGTGCGGTTTGTGGTGGGCAAGGTGGCCGAGGTGCTGGGCCTGCCGCACGATCTGTATCGTCGTTGGACGGGTAAGGAGTTGGACAACTCCGGCGGGAAATGAGCGTCAACCGAGCGCCTCATTCACCGCCGCCGCGATGTCCTCGGGGGAGGCCATCGCTCCAACGCCGACATCGCCGCAGGCGAGGGTCTTGCTGACCGGGGCGACGATCCGTAGTCGTCGGCAGAGCCGGTTCACCGCGCCGGCCAGGAGCGAGGAATCCGCCGACTCGTTCGCGGAAGGTTGAGCTCCGCCGTGGTCGGCGATCAGCGTCCGCAGGTGGCGGCGGGTCAGCGGCGAGTCCCACATCAGCGTGTTCATCGCGGGGGCGAGCACCACCGGCCGAGTGAAGTCCCACGCGCGATAGACGCAGGTTAAGAGGTTGTCGGACAGTCCGCCGGCCAGCTTAGCCAGCGTGTTGGCGTCCAGCGGAGCGATCAGCAGCAGGTCGGCCCACTTCCGCAACTCGATGTGCAGCACGTCGTCCCCGCGCGCGTAGCGGCCGCCGGCCTCGCGATCCGGCCACTCGTCGGCGTCCAGGTGGACGACCTCCCGGTTTCGGCCCCCGACGATCGGAGAGATGCCGGCCGGGTCGAAGAAATACAGTGACGCCTGCGTGGCCGCGATCCGCACGGCATGGCCGGCCGCGCACAGGGCGTCATATACCTGCGGAGTCCGCACGGCCGCCACCGAACCGGTCACTCCCAGTAGGACGTTGGCCATACCGCCCTCCAATCAGCCGCGGCGGGAGTGGACCTCCTCCACCGCCCGCATCAACTCGACGCCCAAGCAGTCGCGCTCGACCCGCCGGTAGCCGCCCCCCGGCACCGGGCCCAGGAGCGCCCACGAGGCGGTCCCCTCCAGCGTGTTGGCCACCATCAGATCGGCGTCGGAATGCACCCGCGAGCGCTCGGCTATCTCCGCCAACTGCTCCGGTGCGATGCCGACCTCCAATTTGAACTTCACCACCGTTCCCGCGAAGGCCCACTCCCGCCTGACCAGGTCGATCAACTTGGGGGCGCGGACCAGGCGGAGCCACAACTCCGGCTCGTCGGACTTCACCTTCCCGGCCGACACGTCGGTCAGCGCCGGCGGGTCGCCGGTCCAGCGGCCGTCGCGGAACCCGGTGCCGGCGGCAGGGGAAAAGATGCCGCCGGAGAGGTAATCGCTGACCGCCGCGCAGTGGACCAGCGCGTCAAAGCCGCCGCCGGGGCGGAGGGCCTCGGCCATCGCGCGGTGCAGATCGTCGAAGGTGCGATAGGGATGGACTTCCACGCCGGCGGCACCGGCCGTTTCGGGGAAGCTGGTCAGCAGCCGCACGGCATGGCCGCCGGCGGCGAAGTCGGCCGCGATCCGCGCCCCGGTTCGGCCGCGGAAGACGTTGGTGATGACCCGTACCGAGTCGATCGGCGCCGCCGTGTTGCCCGCCGTGACCAGTACGCGCATTCGCAATCCCTTCTCGTTCCCGCGCTCCTGCGTGGGAATGCCGTGTGCGACGCTCCCGCGTCGCCCGCCAACTCGCTGCATAGGGCGCCGATCCGACCGCGCCGACTGCGACGCGGGAGCGTCGCATACGCCCGTTCCCACGCCGGAGCGTGGGAACGAGAGCCGATAGCGGTTTCCGTCTCGACTTCGCCGCCGGCGGATTTTATCTTGAGGCTTCGCCGCCACCCGAGGAATGATAGGCCATGTCCAACCTGCGCTGGGTCCTCACCGACGTCGCCAAGGACCTCTACATCGAGAACTTCGTCCTGGGCTCCGACGATCTGGCCATCCCGGCCGAGAAGCCATGGCGGATCGCCAAGCGGCGGCTCCGCGGCGGCCTCCGCGACGGGGTGGACCTGATCGAGATCGACAACGGCGCCCTGTCCTTTTCGGTGGTCCCCACCCGCGGCATGGGCATCTGGAAGGGCGCCTACCGCGGCATGCCGCTGGGCTGGCAGTCGCCGGTCCGCGGGCCGGTCAACCCGCAGTACGTGAACCTCTCCGACCGCGGCGGCATCGGCTGGATCGCCGGTTTCGATGAGTGGATCGTCCGCTGCGGCCTGGACAGCAACGGCGCCCCGGGAGCGGACACCATCCTGGACAACAACGGCAACCCGCAGACGGTGATGCTGCCCCTGCACGGCAAGATCGCCAACCTGCCGGCCGACCGGGTGCAGGTCCGCGTCGGGCTGACCGAGCCGTTCCCGATCACCGTCTCCGGCCAGGTCGAGGAGGCCGCGCTGTTTTGCCCGCAGTTGCAGTTGCGGACCGAGATCACGACCTTTCCGATGTCGAATCGGATGATCATCCGCGACGAGGTGGTCAACCTTCGGAGCGTGCCGGCGGAGCTGGAGCTGCTCTACCACTGCAACTTCGGCGGGCCGGTGCTCGACGAGGGCGCCCGCCTGTCCGCGCCCGTCGCCGAGGTCGCCCCGCGCGACGGCCGAGCCGCCGAGGGCATGGACAAGTACGCCGTCTACCCGGGTCCGACCGCCGGCTACATCGAGCAGTGCTATTGGTTCGACCTGTTGGAGAAGGGGGGCGACCGGGAGACGCTGGCGATGCTCCGCAACGCCGCCGGCGACAAGGGCTGCGTCCTGCGGTACAGCAAGCGGGAGCTGCCGTGCTTCACGCTCTGGAAGAACCCGGGCGCGGTCAGCGACGGCTACGTAACCGGCCTTGAGCCCGGGACCAACTACCCCAACCCCAAGGCCTTTGAGCGCCGCCAGGGCCGAGTGGTGACCATCGCGCCGGGGGCGAGCTACACCATCAACCTCACCGTCGAGGTCCACGACACCAAGGCCGGCGTGGCCGGCGTCGAGCGGGAGATCGCCGACATCCAGCGCCGCGCGGCCCCGGCGGTGCACAAGCTGCCGCACGCGAAGTACTCACCGCCGGCGGGGCGTTGATTGCGCGTCGCCGGTTCCATACGGTTGAAGGGTGGAGTTTTGCGAGGCCGCCGATATGCAGCAGACCGCCGTCATTGTCGGACCGCAGGATCACGGCCGGCGCATGAGCCTGGACGACTTCGAACACGCCGAGGTGGTGCCCGGCTACCACTATGAGCTCGGGAGGGGAGTGATTGTCGTGTCCGAAGTTCCCGACCCCGAACACGCGGCGCGGGTGTACGCCGCCCTGCGGCAGTTCGTGTTGTACGAGGCCTCCCACCCGGGACGGGTTCGTGAGGTCCACAGGGGCGCGGACTGCAAGCTGTTTATCCGCGACTCCGATTCGGAACGACATCCCGATGTCGCCGTCTACGTGACTCCGCCGCCGAGCCGCACATCCACCGCCTGGCATAGCTGGGTGCCGGCCGTCGTGGTGGAGATCGTTTCACCCGACTCGGCCGATCGCGACTACTGCGAAAAGCGCGAGGACTACCTCGCGTTCGGCGTCGGTGAGTATTGGATCATCGACCCGGCCCGCGGGGAAATGCTTGTTCTGCGGCGGGTGGCCGAGCGATGGGTCGAGCGCACGGTACGTCCGCCGGAGACGTATGCTCCGCCGACGTTGCCGGGTCTGGAGTTTTCGATCGCGCCGGTCTTGAACGCGGGCCGGTGATAACAGGCAAGGTCTACCCCGATGAGCACGCTGAACATGATTCGTTGGACGGTTCTGCTGCCGGCGCTCGCCTTCCTCTGTGCGCCGGCGCACGCCCTGGTCCCGGCGCAGTTCCGGCTGCAGAAGGTCTACGGCAACGCCGGGTCGGCGTTCGTCGGGAAGATCGCGACCATCCGCAACGACGACAAAGCCAAGATGGTGGAGATCGAATCCGTCGACAAGCTCAAGGGCGAGGCGCCCGCCGGCGGGAAGATGCTGTTCTTCCTCGGCGATGTCGGGGACGCCGACCTGTTCCTGGGCAACGTCAAGGTCGGCGACAAGGCGGTGGTCATCCTGGCGGTCGACTCGGCCGGCATGGTGAGCCGGGCGCTGCTGCACGTCGGGGATTCCTGGTTCGCGGCCGCCCCGCCGGCGGCCGGCGGGCGGGCGTGGCGGACCCAGCGCGACAACGTGCTGCCCGGCAGCTTCCCGGGCTCGACGGCGGCGCTGGAGCTGCTGCTCCGCGACCTGACCGCCGGCAAGGACAAGTTCCTCAACGACGAGTTGGACGGACACGCCGGCGCCTTGGCCAAGCCCAACTTGGCCGACCTGGGGACGCTGGGGGTCAAGCCGATCTTCGTGCTGTCGACCGGCGGGGCCAAGCCCGACCTGGTGGTCGGCACCCCGGAGGGCGTCAAACTCTTCGCCCGCACCGAGGCCGGCTACCAGGACGCGACCGCCGGGACGGTCTTCGCCGGCAAGGTCGCCGTCGCCGGCGTCCTGTCGGGCACGACCATCCTGCTGGACGGGAGCGTCGCGATTACGAAGGTGAAAGATAAGTACATGTCGGCCGGCGGGGAGGGCGGAGCGGGTGGGAAGAAACTGTTCGCGCTGGGGGCCAGGCCCGACGGCTCGGCCATCGTCGTCGGCGACGTGACTCCGCAGGGGCCGACCCTGGTCGCCCTGCCGATGGAGGGCGGCAAGCCCGACGCCAAGCGGGCGGTCGCCTGGGGGATGCCCCCGAGCTTCACCATCATCCCCGGCGGGTTGTCGGTCGACGACTGGACGGGCTCGGGCGGCAAGGCGGTCGAGGTCTTCTGCTTCAGCGAGAAAGACTTCTACCTCTGGGCGGCCTCCGACCCGGTGGCCCCGCCGGCGAGCCTGGGCCGCTTCACGGGCATCCCCCGGCCGCGCATGAACCAGAAGTTCCTGGCCGCCGCCGCCCTGGACGTCAACGCCGACGGCCGACCGGACCTGTACCTCGCGTTGGAGGACGGCAAGGACTGGGTGGTCGTCAACCGCGGTTACGGGTGCTTCTTCCCGCACAACCAGCCGGCGCTGGTCAACCGCTCGGAGTGGAAGGTCGGCGGCAACCCGGTCCCCCCGCCGGCCTTCGTGGTCTCGGCCGACCTCGACGGCAACAGCCAGGTCGACATCCTCTACGTGGCCGCCGACGGAAAGCTCACCGCGCTGATGAACCCGTTCGCCAAATAGCCGCGCCGGCGCGGACCGTCAATGCATGAACAGGTTGAAGAGGCCGCTGGCGGCGACGGCGGCGCCCACGGCGCAGAAGCCTATGCCCGTGAACCAGAACGGCTTGCGCTTGGTCAACACCGCCACCGAGCACAACACCAGGGCGAACTCCACGAACAGCTCGCCCAGGTCGAAGCGGTCGGCCCGGTGATGGGCGTGCTCGGCCTCGGCCTGCAACTTATCGGCCTCCGCGTTGAGCCGCTTGCCCAACTGCATGATGCCGGCCAGCTCTTCGGGCTGATCGGCATCCTTCTCCTGGTCGGCCGGCATCTTGTATCGGGCCACCTCCGCCGCCAGCTCCTTGCGCAGCTTTTCCGCATCGGCCGCCTTTTCGGGCTGGGCGATCAGCGGCAGCTTCTTGATTTCCAGCTCGTACTGCGCCCGCCGGATGCTCTTGGACTGGTAGCGGGCAAACGCGTTGGCGGCCTCGGTCCGTTTCATCCCGGCTTGGATCTGATGTTGCAGGGTGGCGGTGTGCTCGCGGTGGCCCAGCAGCGACACCACGGCCAGCAGGGCCGCGACCACCGTGATGGTCATGGCGATCTTCCGCTCCTGCGGGTCGTGGGCGGCGTGGGCGTCGTGCTCGGCGTGCTCGATGTGATGCTCGGGTCCGTGTCCCATAATCGTGTGGCTCCGACAGAGGTCGCGCCGGCGGGCCGGGTCCGTGCGGCGGCCCGCCGGTCTGCGTGGCCGATTGTACGCCTCGTCATCCACCCGGCGGGAACAGTGATCGCCGTCGGTCGCCGGAGCGCTTTTCGGTCACATAAACATTGACAGGGATTGTGAGACCAAATATTCTGCGGGTGTTTGAAGGCGGCTTTATTCTTTCCTTTATTGTCGGACCGAAGGCTGTTTTTCCGATGGGCTTGTTCGACCCCAAAGAGGAATCCTGCATGCACCGCATTCTGACGGCGTTGGTGATGGGCTTGGCGGCGGTGTTCACGGGCTGTTCGGCGGTGGAGGTGGAGAAGACCACGACCACCACGACGACCACCACCACCGTTGCGGCGGGCCCCGTGGTGGAGCCGGAGAATTACGACGAGGGCAAGTGGCTGATCAACCCCTTCTATTACTGGGGCCAGATCAGCGAGAAGTCCGGCTATCCCTACCAGGGCGTGCGGATCGGCTGCGACCTGCACTATTGGCCCTCGATCAACTACTGCAAGTACTACGACCACCCGGAGCGCCTCATCCGCATCGACCGGGTGTTTGAGACCGATGCCCAGGGCTTCACCGATGATTGGGACCTGCTGATGCTGCAGGACCGCCCCACCTACCTGACCCGTTGGTACCTGAGGTAGGACCGGAGTTGCCCCGACGTGTTGCACTCGGCCCGCCCTCACCGGCGGGCCTTTTTCATGCGCGGGCTCGGCGCCGACGGGGCGCGGGGGTTGAAAGCCCGCCGCGCCCTCTCCATAATCCGCGTTGACGGTCTGCTCCAAGGGCCGCGGCCGCGCCCTTTAATGCGGACGCTCATACGGGTATCGGAAACATAACCCTGCAAGCATGGTTCCCGCCTTCAGGACGGGAGGGAGATGGCAATGGCGACGAACGGATCGTTGAACCGCAAGCTCCGCATGGCCCTGGTCGGGGGCGGCCAGGGCGCCTTCATCGGGCGCGTCCACGCGACCGCCGGCGTGCTGGACAACCGGGCGGCCCTGGTGGCCGGCGCCCTGTCCAGCGACCCCAAGAAGGCCAAGGAGAGCGCCCCCGACTACGACATCCCCGCCGAGCGGGCCTACGGCAGCTACAAGGAATTGGTGGAGACGGAAGCCAAGCTGCCGGCCGACAAGCGGATCGACTTCGTCTCGGTCGCCACGCCCAACCACACGCACTTCGAGATCGCCAAGGCCGCCGCCGAGGCCGGCTTCAACGTCATCTGCGACAAGCCGCTGACCTTCGACCTGGCCCAGGCCGAGGAGTTGGCCAAGGTCGTCAAGAAGACCGGCGTCGTGTTCGCGGTGACGCACAACTACACGGGCTATCCGCTGGTGCGGCAGGCCCGCGAGATGATCAAGGCCGGCGAGCTGGGCGAGATCAATGCCGTGCGGGCCTTCTACATCCAGGGCTGGCTCCGCACGCCGCTGGAGAAGGAGGGCCAGAAGCAGGCCGGCTGGCGGACCGACCCGAAGAAGTCCGGCGCGGCCGGCTGCTTCGGGGACATCGGCACGCACGCGTACAACCTGGCCCGCTACATCACCGGGCTGATCCCGGACCAGATCTCCTGCCACCTCAAGACCTTTGTCGAGGGGCGGTCGCTGGACGACTACGGCACCGCGGTCATCAAGTTCGGCAACGGGGCGCTGGGCACCGTCACCGCCAGCCAGATCAGCCACGGCCGGGAGAACGACCTGTTCATCGAGGTCGACGGCACCAAGGGAGCGCTGGAGTGGCACCAGGAGGAGCCCAACAAGCTCATCGTCCGCCGCAACGGCAAGCCCCATAACCTCTACACCCGGGCCGGCGGGGACTACATCCTGCCCACCGCGGCGGCGTCGCAGCGGCTGCCCAGCGGCCACCCGGAGGCGTTCTTCGAGGCCTTCGCCAACGTCTACCGCGCCGCCTACGACGACATGGTCAAGCGGGCCGCCGGGCAGAAGTTCGACGGCGACAACAGCCTCTACCCCAACGTCGCCGACGGCGTGGACGGCATGAACTTCATCACCCAATCGGTGGCCAGCAGCAAGGCCGGCGGGGCGTGGCTGTCGCTCAAGCACGCGCTATGTCGGGCCTGATTTGGAGTGCGGCAGCGCGCTGCCGCTCTGGCTGTTTAGATTTCGCGCGGCGGGAGGGATCCACCATGCGGTTGGCAGCCTTGGCCGTGCTACTCCCGATCGCCTCGGCGTTGCCCGCCGGGGCCGCCGAGCCGCCGAAATTGCGGGCGGTCGTCTACGAGATCACCGATATCCTCGGTGCGCTGGGGGCTTATGAGGAGCCGGCCCCAGCCGATCCGCAACAGCCGAATCTCGATCCGGGGCCCGTCCTGACGCCGGCCCAGGCGGAGGCGCTGGAGCGACTCTACGAAGAATGCGAACGGCGTCGCGAACGGGCGCTGGGGCTGGTGTTGGCGTCCCTGTACCTTGAGGAGCCGCTTCTGCGCCTGCGGATGTTGCTCAGTGAGGAACCCGTCCTGAAAGAGTTCCAAGGATGCCTCATCATCCGGCACTCGGAGGCCGGACACGCCCGCATCCGGGCACACTTGGAGTTGATTCGGGCGCTGTCGGGCCTGCCGCCCGGCAGGATTTGGATCGACGGAGAAGACGAAGACTGAAACGGCCGCGGCGGCCGGGCCGGTCTTTCGCGCATGACCGCCGGACGACCTGATACGGGGGGGCGCAATGGACTGGTTCGACGCCTATCTTCGGCCGGCGGTGGTGTTGGCGCTGGTGACGGCTGTCATCGTTTGCGCATTCCTGTGGGGCTTGGGGCTCGTTTGGCTGATGCTTCTCGCGCTGCTGATGTACCGGGTGGTTCCGCGACTGACGGCCGCAGAATCCTGGACCGGACTTATGCAGCAGGGCGAACTGGCCGCGCGCGCCGGACGCCTGGCGGATGCCGAAGCCTTCTTCCGCCCGGCGCTGGACAAGGCCCGCTCCGCCGGCGCGGCCGACGTCCTGGTGCGCCGGCTGCTGCATCGGCTGGTGGAGGTCTGCTGGAAGAACGGCCGGCTCGCCGAGGCCGACGAGTTCGGCAAGCAAGCGGTGCTGATGACGGCCCGGTCGTTCGGCAAGACCGATCGGCAGTTGGCCGAGACGCTGGAGATCTGGGCGGTGGTCCTCCGCGACCGGGGCGAGTTGGAGGAGGCCGAGGCCGCGTGTCGCAAGGCGCTTCACATCCGAGGCAAGGAGCTCTTCGCCGACCCGGAGCGGGTCGACACGACGCGCCGGCTCTTGGCCGACGTGCTGTTGCGGCTGGGGCGGCCGGCGGATGCCGAACAGGTGCATGCGGCGTTGAAGGCGGAGGGGCGTAGACCGGCGGCCGCATCCGAACCCGCGTGTCACGATCCTGCACTCATTTCTCAGCGCGATCTGAGCCGTGAACTCACAAAGAATTAACCCGATCGAGCGAATCCGCCGCGGCTTCGCGGGGATAAAGATAGTCATGGGGCCGCGACGTCGGCGGTCCGGTCGGGGAACTCCGCACCACCGAAAATCGGGCGAACCGCAACGCAGGGCAGAGCAGGAATGCAGTACGGTTCCGCGACTCCGCCCTCCGGGCCGGTTGTGTTGCCGCCATGAGTCCCGGCGCGGGTTGAACCAAGCCACAAGTGAGAATTAATCCGTTCGGGTGAACCCGCTCCCAGTGCGATCCGGTTAAGATGCTCGCGGCCGCGGCATCGTCGGCCCCGCCGGGGAACTTCCCCACATCCGGAGATCGGGCGGACTTGGCCAGGGGTTGGGGCAGGAATGCCGTACAGTTCCGTGACTTCGCCTGCCGGGTGCGTCGCCGCCTCTCCTCCAGGCCCATCCCGGGCCGACGCTTCCGCGGGTGAGTGGATCGCCGGCTGGGACCTTCTCCGCATCCTCGGGGCGGCCGGGGTCGTGTGGTTCCATGTCGAGGCCCCCGGCAAACTCGCGGCCCGGTCGGGGCTGACGGCCCTGCTGGTGATGACCTTTGCGTTGACGGCGGCCGGGCCGGCTCGGAGCTTCGGGGCGGTGGCGGCGCGTCGCGCCGGCCGGCTGCTGGTGCCCTGGCTGTTCTGGTGCGTGCCCTACGCGATCCTGCTGCTGCAAAGGGCCGTGCGCCGCGACCTGCCCATCGGGGTCGACTGCGAATCTTGGATGCTGTGGGTGGGTCCGGCCATCCACCTGTGGTTTCTCCCTTTTGCGTTCGCGGGGGCGATGCTGACCGAGGCCCTGCGGCGTCCGTTGATGCGGTTGGGAGGGATTGGGCCGATCGCGGCGGCGGGCTTGCTGGGCGCCGCGGTCATGGCGGTGACGGCCCGGTCCGAGCAGTTCGACGATCTCGACGCCCCGCTGTTCCAGTGGAACATCGGCGCGGCCGCGATCCCGCTGGGGCTGGCGTTGGGGTTGGCGATTCGGCAGGCCGGCCCGCCCCGGCGGCGGGCGGAGGCGCTGCTCGCGGCGGTCCTGCCGGGAATGACCGTCGGAGTCGTGTTGGACGGATGGGGATGGGCCGGCATCCCGCTGAACTACCTGGTCGCCCTCGGGCTGGCCGCGCCGTTGACGTTTTGGAGGCGCAAGACCACCGGCCTGCTGCGGGGGGTCGCCGACCTCTCGTTCGGCGTCTACCTGGTCCACCCGGCCTTCCTGAAGGTGTACAGCCGCGTCTGTCCCTGGGCCGACACCTCGGTGCTCGACGTCGCGTTGGTGTTGCTGTTGTCGGCCGCGGCCGCCTACCTGCTTCTCAGGAGTCCCCTGCGGCGGTTCTCGACGTGAGGGGCCGGTCGGTATTGGAGTCTCCGGGTCGGGCGGACATAGCATCCCGCCGGCCCCTGGGATTCCGATGCGCCTTCGACGAACGACCTTACTGCTGCTGCCGGCCGTCCTTTGGGTCGGCTGTTCGCGTGCCGAACCGGCCGCCGCGCCGGGCAAGCCCGTCCGCATCGTGTCGCTGACCCTGGCGACCGACGAGGTGCTCATCGAGCTGGTCCCGGCCGAGCGGATGGCGGCCGTGTCGTCGTTCGCCGACCGGGAGATGTCCAACGTCGCCGGCAAATGGCCGGCGCACATCCCGCGGTTGGCCGCCGAGATGGAGCGCACCCTGGCCGCCCGGCCCGACCTGGTGTGCGTGGCGTCGTACACGCAGGCGGACGTGCTCGAGCAGCTCCGCCGCAACAAGCTGACCGTGTTCCGTTGGGGGTTCGGCGGACTGGACGCGGTGGAGGAGCACATCCGGCTGCTCGGCAAAGCCGTGGGCGAGCCGGAGTCCGCCGGCGCTCTCGCCGACCGCATGGCCGCGCGGCGAAAGGCGCTGGCCGAGCGACTGGCCGGCGCGGCGCGACCCAGGGTCCTTTATCTGCACCACGGGTCGACGGCCGGCACCGGCACCACCTACGACGACATCATCCGCGAGGCCGGCGGGGTCAACATGGCCTCCGAACTGGGCCTGGACTGGTATCGCCCGATGAGCGACGAGCGCATCCTGGCCTGCGACCCCGACGTTCTGCTGCTGGAGCAGGACACCGACGGCGACCCGGTTGCCGAGGCCGCCGCCGACCGCGTGCTGGGCAAGCTCCGCGCCGTCCGCGAGGGCCGGGTGATTGCAATTCCGCAGCGCCGGCTCTCCAGCGTCTCTCACCATGTGATGGACGGCGTCGAGCAGTTGGCCAAGCGACTGCATCCGGACAAGTTTTGAGAATCCGACGCTCGCCGACGCACATTCGTCTACCCGCGGCGGACGTCGGGCCGACGGCCTGACGCTCGCCAATGCGTGGGTTTCCGACCTACCATCGGGCAATGAGCCGAACCGTCTGGATCACCGCCGCGCTGTGGACCGTCTGGGCGGCGCTGGTCGTCGCCGGCACCGCGCGGGGAGCGGCCGACATCCCGGCGGAAAAGGTGTGGGGCATCCTGACCGGGTCGGTCGACTCGTCGGACCCCGACCACTACATCGTGCTGAACCTGCGGCTGCCGCAGATGGTGCTGTTGGGCCTGGTGGGGGCGGCGCTGGCGTGCTCGGGGGCGGCCCTGCAGGCGACCATGGAAAACCCGCTGGCCGACCCGGGGGTGCTCGGGGTGACCGGCGGGGCGGCGCTGGGGGCGGTGCTGGCCATCCATACCCGGTTCTCCGAGCAGGTGTTCCTGGCCCTGCCGCTGACCGCGTTCGCCGGGGCGGCGGGGGCGGCGCTGCTGGTGTATGGGTTGGCGTACGTCCACGGGCGGCCGGGGGTGGCGTCCCTGCTGCTGACCGGCGTGGCGGTCGGCGGGATGGCGTTCGCCGGCGTCACGCTGGTCATGCTGATGACCGACGCCTACCGCGTCCATGAGCTGCTCTACTGGCTGACCGGCGGGGTCCGCAACCAGACCTGGGACCATGTGCTGCTGGCGGCGCCGGGGGTGATAATTGCGGTGGTGCTGCTCGCCGGGATGCATCGCCGCCTGGACGCGCTGCTGCTGGGAGAGGAGCAGGCGCTGGCCGTCGGCGTGCCGGTGACCCAGACGCGGTTGACGGTCATCGCGCTGTCGGCGCTGGCGGTGGGGGCGGCGACCGCCGCGGCCGGGTCGATTGGATTCGTCGGGCTGATCGTCCCCCACCTGGTGCGGCAGCTCACCGGTCCGCGGGCGGCGGTGCTGCTGCCGGCGTGCGCGGCCGGCGGGGCGGTGTTCCTGACGGCCTGCGAGCTGGGCGGCCGGGTGATCTCCCCGCGCTCGCCGCTTTACGTCGGAATCCTGACGGCATTCCTGGGCGGGCCGACGTTGCTGTTCCTGCTGCGGCGTCAGGTGGGGGGACGATCATGACTCTCGCGGCCCCCGACCTGAGAGCCGACAACGTCTCGGTACGGCTCGGGGGGAAGGTCATTCTCGACGACGTATCGCTGTCGCTGCCGGCCGGGTCGATGACGGTGCTGCTGGGCCCCAACGGCGCGGGAAAGACGACCCTGATCCGGGTGCTGGCCGGGGTCCTCGCGCCGGCGGCCGGGCAGGTCCGCTTCGGCGCGGAGAGATTGGCCGACCTGGATCGCCGCGCGGCGGCCCGGAAATGCGCCTACCTGCCGCAGCAGACGCCGGTGGGCTTCGACCTTCGGGTAGCCGACGCGGTGTTGTTGGGGCGGTATCCGCACGTCGGGCTGTGGCGCGGGCTGGGGCGCGAGGACTTCTCCGCCGTCCGCCGAGCGATGGAGCGGGTGGGGGTCGCCGAATTGGCGGATCGGACCCTGCCGAGCCTGTCGGGAGGAGAGCGCCAGCGCGTCTTCCTGGCACGGGCGCTGGCACAGGAGTCGCCGTTACTCCTGCTGGACGAGCCGCTGACGGCGCTGGACATCGGCCGGCAACTGGAGGCGCTCGAGCTGCTCGCCGAACTCCACCGCGAGGGCCGCACGGTGCTCGCCTCGATGCACGACCTGCGGCCGGCGGCCGAATTCTTCCCGCAGGCGGTCCTGCTGGATGCCGGTCGGATCGCCGACGCGGGGGCGTCGTCGGACGTGCTCTCCGGCGCGGCGTTGGGTCGGGCCTTCGGAATCCGCGTCAGCCGCGGAGAGGACTACCGATTCCACCGCGCGGCCGATACGACCTGAGAGCGGCGCCCGGGCCCGGTTGTCACGCTGTGCCACAAAATGTGGCAACCGGCCGGACACACTCCCCATCCGGCAATTTCGAAGAATCTTCTCCTATTCCTGTCTCCAGGCCCGCCGGAACCTCGGACGTAATGGAAGAGCTTCACTTCCGAGGCACCATTCCATGCGGCATTTGCGCGCTGCAGGCCGATCTTTCCTTTCGTCCGCGTCGGCAACCGACGATCAGGGCCGACCGTCCCGGCGACAGGCCGACCGCCGTCCCTCCTGTCAGGAATCCATTCGGCATGGGGCCGTCATTTTTCCAATTGACGGAGGTATGCCGTTTTCAGTACGTTACCGCCCACTTTCGAGGCACGACGTGAACAGCGGACGCGCGGATCGAATGCCTTTTCGGCGGGTTCGCGCCGACCGGTCGGTGACGGCCGACCGGCGGAACACAACTTCGGACTCCCAACGGGTTTTCGGGCGGGGAGCCGTTGTCCCCGAGAACGTGGGACGACCCGCTCAACTCAATTGTTCCGGCAGCCGGCGCCGTTTTTGGCCGGGTCGGCAGCCGGACGGCAATCTCGGTGAACCGGGGACGAACCGGCGGAGGGGTGCGGTATGACGACGCTGGCCTGCACCACATCTTCGGAGAGCCTGCGCCGCGGCGGGCGGGCCGTTGTCGTGGGCCTGCTGCTCGCGGCGGCCGGCCTGATCGGCGGATGCCGATACGAGCGGCGCATGGACTCCGGCCGCCTCGCCATGGAGGAAGGGCGACTGGAGGCCGCGCAACGGGACTTCCAGGAGGCCTACGACCACGTCACGGCCAAGATCAACCGCCGCACCGACGTCGGCCCGGAGTACTTCCAGGAGCAGCAGGAAGCCAAGGACATGCTCGCCGAGGTCGCCCGCCGGATGGCCGAGCGCGGCACCCACATGCGGCGCGACGCCGGCTATGCGGCCGCCATCGCCCGCGCCAACAACGCCTTGAAAGCAAAGAACTTCCGCGCGGCCAAGGGCTTCATCGCCGAGGCGGCCGCCGCCAATCCCGACGGGACCGAACACCGGAAGCTGGCCCAGGTGATCGCCGAGGCCGAGGGCGCCGTGGCCGACGCCGATATCCGCAACGTCGTCGGCGCGGGAAAGTCGGCGTTCGCCGAGGGCCGGTACGAGGACGCGGTCGGGCATTTCCAGCGGGCCCGCGCCCGCAAGCCGGGCGACGCGGAAATCGAAGGTCTGCTCAAGAATTCTCAGGCGCTGGCCGCGTGGTCGGGTCCCTTCAACCGGGGACGGGCCGCCGGCGCGGGCCGGGATTGGGAAACCGCCGCCCGCGAGTTCCGCGAGGCCCGTCGGCTGGCCCCGCCCGACCGGGCGGCCGAGACCCAGCAACTGCTCGAGGCCGCCGAGGCCGAGGCCAACGCCCTGGTCGCCGGACGCGCAGAGGCCGAGGGGCGCCTGCGACAAGCGGTGGCGGCCCGCACCGCGGAGGCCGGCGGGGCCAACGCCGGCGCGGCCGGGGTCACCATCCGCGCGGTCCGCGAGGAGCCTCACGCCCTTCGCGGCGACCGGCGGGGCTTGGCGCTGCACATTCAGGTCAGCGCCGCCGGGGCGACCGGCAAGGAGCTGAGGCTCTCCGCCGACCTGTTCGACGAGACCGGCAAGCCCGTCCCCGGCAAGCTGTTCTTCCGCAACGCCGAGGGCGGCTTCTCGGCCTCCACCACCCTGAAGTGCGACTCGGACCCCGCGGCCTTCGAGGACGTGCAGTTGTTCTTGCCCTACGATGCGGTCCCCACCAAGGGCCGACATTCGTTCATCGTCGCGGCGACCTGCGACGGCAAATGGGTCACCGCACAGCCGATGCTGGGCCGATTCCAGCCGGCCGGCGATTGAGTGTCAAACTTTCGATTCGGTCCGCGTATCAGAGACGGAGTTTCGGAGAGTATCATGGGCGACCACCACCGCCGACCGAGCATCGTCCGCTTGTTGGCCGTCGCCGTTGTCGGCGCTGTCGTGTGCGGTTGCGACGAATCTCCGCGTAACCCGAGCCCGCCGGCGGCCTCTTCGGATTCGCCGACGCCGCCGACCACGACCGGTTCGGCAAAGGCAACCGTCGAGCCGGCGCCGCCCGAGATGCCCGAATCGGTCCGTCCGATGTTCCTGGCGCGGACGGCGGCGGATCGTTCGGGGCCTTTGATCATGGTGGAAGCGGTCCGGGTCGAACCGAACGCCTACCGCGGCGACCGCTCGGGCACCGCCTTCCACGTGCGGGTGCGGGCGGACCGGTCGGCCGGCAAGGCCCTGCGGATCTGGGCCGACATCTTCGACGAGCAGGGCCGGCCAGCGCCGGGCAAGCTGTTTTTCCGCAACGCGGAAGGGCATCTGGCGGCCTCATCGTCGCAGTTGGATCCGGCCGCCGATCCGGAGCTGTTCGACGACGTGCGGCTTTTCGTTCCTTATGACGCGATGCCGGCCGGCACCCGGTTCGGATACCTGGTGGCCGGTTCCCTGGAAGATGGGCCGTGGATCACGCAGCGGCCCATGTGGGGCGAGTTCCGGATGCCGCGATGAGGCGGCATCGGCGAGCATCGAGGCGTCGGCCCGATGTGCTTGGACCCGACGCGCGACATGTCGCGAATCGAATGACGATGCGGCAGGAGCAAAAGATGCGGCAAACGAGGTGGACGATGAATGGCAACCGGACGGCGACGGCCGGCGCGCTGGCGGCCGTGATCTTGACGGCGGTATTCACAAAGGGCGCGGACGCCGGTGCGCCCATGCCCAAGGTCGCCGCCGTCCCGGGCCAGGTCCAGGTCCAGGGCGGCTCGCCGCTGTCCCCCTGGCCGGCGGTGGAGCTGAAGGTCGCCGCGCCCTCGGCTTTCCCGGGCGCCAACATCCAGCTTCCCGAGATCAAGTCCCTCCGCCTGGTCATCGACTATCCCGGCAAGGGCGCCGCCTCGGCCGCTCCCCGGGTGGAAAGCGTCGTCTTTGCCTCGGCCCGCGCCGAAAAGTTCTTTGAATGGGAGCCCACCCCGAAGTGGGACGAGGCCGCCAAGAAGCTCGTGCTCACCGGGAAGCCGCGGGTGATCACGCTGTACGTGGACGCACCCGCGTCGGGGCCGGCGCTGCCGCGCGACGAAAGCGCGGTCCGCGTTCAGTTCGAGCGGATCAACGGGAGCACCGGGACGGTGCCGGCCAAGGCTCTCAACTGGACCGTTCAGGTCGGGCGGGGCGAGCTGCAACTCCTGCCGGCCGCGTTCGAGGACGAATCGGTCGGCACCTCGGTGATCGTCGAGGTCACCGGCTTCGGCAAGGGCGCGACCAAGGTCGCGCTGGAGAACGGCAAGACCATCAAATTCGAGTCCGAGCGCGTCGAGCCCGACGTCCTGCCGCCCGACCTGCCGAACCTGACCAAGTACGTCAAGGTGCGCGAGGAGCTGACCGAGCACTGGAAGTACATCGGCGACCAGAAATACGACAAGGTCTCCGGCCTGTGGACCAGCAGGGCCAAGTACCTGCCCAACCCCGACAAGGGGCCGCCCGACGAGCACTTCTTCGTGCTGCCCGGCTACGTCCCCCTGTGGGCGCGGACGATTCCGAGCCGCCATGTCGAGCTCTGGTCCAACGTGCACGGCCGCTACCTGCAGCACCACGAGCCCCCGCCGGAGCGCGAGTTCTACCCCGGGCGGCTCGACGTCACCATCAAGCTGCCGCTCTCGGACCGGTATTTCGACTTCGTCCGCCAGTTCCCCATCCGCACCTCGGCGCGCGTGCAGGTCTTGATCGGCGAGGACGTGATCGTCGGCCACCAGGTCCTTTCGATTGCCGACGACATCATCTACGGGTTCCCGCTGCCGGACCTGTACTACGCAGCCGGGCTGCGGGCCAAGCGGGCCGGCAAGACCATGGCCGAGGGGTTTGAGGAGTTGGAAACCAAGGGCGTCCTGCGGCTGGTGTTCGACGACAAGTCGGCCTCCGACATTTACGACGTTCCGGATGTGCCGCTCAAGAGCGTAGGGGCGGCGAACTTCGGCCTGTCGCCCCGCTACGTGCGGCCGGCGTCGGCCGGAATGCCCGAAAAGGTCCTGCGGTCCGGCCGCAACGAGGCCCCCGTGACCCTCCAGGTGGCCAACCGGGTCCACATCCTGGAGCTGAAGGCCGACGGGGCCGGCATCAACCCGCGCAACTGGGGCCTTCGCTTCGTGGTCATGCGCACCGACGGCAAGCCGGTGGTACTGAAGGGCGAGGGACACCTCGCCCGGGGCTCCGCCGAGCCGGTGCTCTTCGAACCCGAGAGCAAGCGCGTCGTGGTGGCGGCCGGCGGCTTCGACCGCGCCTGGAAGCGCGAGCTGGTTATCGAGTCCGACCAGTTCGAAGCGGTCACGGTGCCGCTGGACACAAAGGATCTCCGCCGGACCATCGAGCTTCGCCCGGCCGGGCTGCTGGTGAAGCTGCCCTCGGGACTGCGCGACCCGGAGGACAAGGTCCACATCCAGGTGACCACGCCGGATTTGGAGCTGAAGCCTCTGATAGAGGTCGACCATAAGAAGACGCGCCTGACCCGGGCCGACACCGGCAACATCGACCTCCGCGGCGCGCACGTGGTGCTGCGGGTGCCGGGGTTCAAGCCGCGCGTGGTGCCCAAGATGTCGGTCTCCGAGCTGCCCGAGCCGGGCCAGATCCTGCAACCCCAGCGCGACAAGAAGAAGCTGGTGGTCATCGTCAACGACTGGGCCGCCTTCACCAGCTCCAATGAGGCCGTGCAGGACAACATCAAAGAGCTGCAGAAGAAGGTCTGCCGCGACCTGGCGGACTCGGCCGTCAAGGCCGGCGCGCGGACGCTGGGCTTCTCGCTGGTGGAGCCCGGCGACGGGAAGCTGGCCCTGGACGACAAGGTCAAGGCCTACGTGATCGAGCACGGCGAGCAGGCCCCCATTCCCCCGTCGGCGCGCTACCGCAATGATCGGCCCGACGAGTTCTGGCAGCGCCTGCGGACGCTGCTCATGTCGCCCGAGGTCGCCGGCGAACACTACACCGTCCGGATCATCATTGTGACGCCGTATCGGCTGCAGCTCAGCCCGACGCCGGCCGGCGGCGACAAGGCGTGGATCGAAAAGCTGGCCGCCGACCGCGCCGGCGTGCTGAAGGTGGCCACGGTGGTGCTGGGCGGTCCCGAGGCCCCCAAGAGCACCGCCGAGAAGCAGTACCTGGGTCTGCAGTTGCTGCGGGTCAACAAGGAAGACATCAACGACGGCGAGAACGTCTCCACCCTGCCCAAGTGGCTCGAGGACAAGGTCCTCAAGGAGATCCTCGCGGATTGAGTTCCCCGGCGCCGGCGAGCGTCCGGGACCGCATCGGAGTTCGACACCGACGGGGCCGCCGATCAGGCCCTCTTTTGGGAGGTTCAGCGGAATGAACGCAAAGACCAGACAATGGATGTTCGGGGTGGTCGCGGCGCTGGGTTGCGCCGTCGCCCACGGCCAGGCCATCAAGTTCCCCACGCCGGAGATCGAAAAGACCCCGGCGGCGATCAAAAAGCCCAAGACCATCCTGCCCTGGAAGGTCATCGTCTCCCGCACCGAGCTGCCGGTCTACACCGGGGCCGAGGGCGACGAGTTGCTGATGGGGGCCGAGGCGCCCAAATTCGGCGACGTCTGCTACGTCGCCCACGACAGTAACAAGCCCGGCACGCCCCGCCGGCTGCTGCTGGGCCGCTTCAACCGCGACGGCGAGGAGTTCGCCTCCTGGGTCGGCTGGGTCAGCGAGGCCCATGTCCTCGACGAGCCCCGGCCGATGCAGGTCAAGGCCGCCCGCGAGCTGCTGCAGGCCGGCCTGCCCAAGGACCACCCGCTGGCCAAGAAGGTCGCCAACCTGCTGCCCGACGCTTCGCGCGAGGACTACAAGAACGTCACGCTCAAGGCGGTCACCCACCCGGAGCGCGGCAAGCTGGCCTTCTCCCGGCCGGTGGCCCCCGACGAGTACGCCAAGGTCGCCGCCATGCCCGACCAGGCGACCCAGCTGCAGCCCTTCGCGTTCTTCTACGTCTTCAAGGTGTCCGTCGAGCCCAAGGGCGTCTACTGCCTGCTGGGGCCCAAGTCCGAGCTGCTCTTCGAGGAGAGCCGGGTCGGCGAGAAGTTCAAGGAACAGGTCTCCGGCTGGGTGGACATCGACAGCCTGATCCTGTGGACCACGCGCGAGGCCTTCGAGTACCACCTCAACAAGGCCCCGCTGGAAACCCGGCGCGGCAGCAACCGCCCCGCCGAACTGTACGCCACCGATAAGGACCTCAAGGACTGGGCGCAGTGGGAACTGGGCGGCCGCAAGGGCGACGCCCCGGTCAAGCCGGTCCACACCGAGGAGCTGGACGCAACCAAGGCCCCGCCGTACATGACCAAGCCCTGGCCGCCGCACTTCATGCGGTACCCGATCCTGTCCAGCTACCCGCTGCAGGGTCAGACCGCGATGCCGCCGGCCGGCATCGAGGGCAAGTGGATGGGCTACCAGCTCTGCATGCTGGGCACCGTCGACGGCGCCGGCGGCGCGGCCGCCCCGGCGGCGGTCAACATCGAAGAGATGAAGAAGAAGATGAACGACGCGGTCAAGCAGCTCCGCGTCTTCGAGCTGGTGCTGGTCATCGACACCACCGACAGCATGGGCCCGGTGTTCGGCCCGCTCAAGAAGGCGGTCGTCGAGCTGGTCAAGGAGCTCAAGAACAAGGCCGCGCTGGAGAAGGACGAGCTGAAGAAGATCGAGCTCCGCGTCGCGGTGGTCCTCTACAAGGATTTCCCCGAGCAGGAGTCCGAGTACCTCACCAAGGACAGCGACAAGTACTTCGACGTGATGGCCGAGGGCGGCATGGAGGAGTTCGAGCGCTGGATGGAGACCGAGGTCAAGGAGAGCGGCGGCGGCGACCTGCCCGAGGAGCCCTTCGAGGGCGTCGCCAAGGCGGTGTCCAAGTTCCTGATCCTCAACGATTCCGGGTCGCGCCACGCAGCCGGCGCCGCGCCGGTGTGCATGGTCTTCGGCGACGCCGGCAACCACGAGAAGGGCGGCAAGACCAAGTACTCCACCGAGGATATCCTGTCGATGCTCCAGCCGGCCGGCTCGGGCACTGTGCAGGGCCGCAAGCGCAACCTGGCCAAGATCCAGTTGCACTCGATCCTGTGCCTGCTCCACAAGGGCCACAAGAACGCCGAGGAGGCCAAGCTCTGGGACCGCCAGTTGCCCGAACTGGCCGCCAAGACCGGCGGGACCACCCACGACGTGGACTTCGTCGACGCGGCCGCCAAGGCCGAGGCGGTCGGCAAGCTGCTGACCGCGCTCAACGCCGCGATGGACGCCCGCCGCGACCTGATGAAGGAGGAGTTGGCCGCCATCCAGCGCGGCTTCGGCGTGGTCCCCGGTGCCGACCCCGGCATGACCGGCGGGCCCGACATGGGGGCCCCGGCCGCCGGCGCCGCCGAGCTGAAGATCTCCAAGGACCGCCTGGTCGAGATCCTCGGCAAGGACGAGGTCGAGAAGCTGACCAAGGGCCTGTCCAAGGCGTTCTTCAGCCCCATCCACGCCGTCGAGCAGGTGCCCGGCGAGTCCGAGCAGCTTGCCCGCCTGAAGCTGTGCATCCTCCTCACCGAGCAGGAATTGCTCCGCGTCCAGTCGGTCTGCCAGCTTTTGGGCACCGGCCTGGAGGACGAGCTGACCCGCGAGGGCCTGGGCGGAGCCGGTGAGAAGATCGAGGCGAAGATCAAGGAGCTGATCATCAAGACGATGCTGACGGCGTTCGGGGAGACCCCCACGCCGGCCAAGCTGTCCGAGCTGATGAAGAAGTCGCTGCCCGAGGTCCAGCGCGAGACCAACACCCTGCCGGTGCAGTTCGGCTGCCTCAAGAACCTGCCCAAGGACGAGGCGGGTCTGCGGAAGCTGGCGACCGAGCTGAAGGTGAAGGCCGGCGGCCTGTTGCAGGTCATCTCCGGCAAGCGCGAGCGGTTCTTCCCGGCCGGCGTGGCCACCGGCGAGAACCACATCTGGACCTACAAGGAAGAGCTGCCGTAAGCGGCCGCCTCAGTCGGGCGGCCGGGGCAAAGCGCAAGCCTGCCCCGGCTGCCGATCGGCCGACGCCGGGGCAGGCTTGCGCTTTGCCCCGGCCACCCTCAGCACAGAACCGCCGCGTGCCTCAGGTCGCAGGAGAGTGTGCCATGAGTGCGAAATGTCTTCTGAGCCGTCTGCTGTTGGCCGGGGCCGCGACCCTGTCCGCCGTTTCGGGCGCGATGGCCGCCGCGCCGACGGCCCCCGCCGGGTTCGACATCGGCAAGCAGGCGGCGATCAACAAGCCCGGCCGGCTCTTCAAGTGGAAGACCGTCATCGCCCGGGCGGAGGTGCCGGTGTTCAAGTCGTTCGAGGGCGACGAACGCCTGGCCGACCCGCCGCCGACCCTGGGCGAGGTCTGCTACGTCGCCCACGACTACAACAAGCCCGGCACGCCCCGGCGGTTCCTCATCGGCCGCTTCGACAACGACGGCGACAAGTTCGTCTCCTGGGTCGGCTGGATCGACGAGTGCAACCTGCTCGACGAGCCCCGCCCGCTGCAGGTGAAGGCGGCGCGCGACTACCTGGCGGCCACCCTGCCGCGCGACCACCCGCACGCCAAGAAGATCAACAGCCTGCTGCCCGACGCCTCGCGCGAGGACTTCCAGAGCGTGACTCTCAAGGCGGTCACCCACCCGGAGCGCGGCAAGGCCTGCTTTCCCAAGCCGGTCGCGCCTGAGGACTACGACGCCGCGCTGAAGTCCGGCAACCCGCTGGCGCTGCAGCCGTTCGCGTTCTTCTATGTCTTCAAGGTCGCCGTCGAGCCCAAGGGCGTGTTCTGCCTGCTGGGGCCGCGCTCCTCGATTGAGCTGGACGGCCGCACCGGCGACAAGTTCCGCGAGCAGGTCTCCGGCTGGGTGGACATCAACAGCCTGATCCTGTGGACGACCCGCGAGGCGTTCGAATACCGCCTGGAACCGGCCGCGCTGGACACCCGTCGCAGCAGCAAGCGCCCCATCGAGCTGTACGCCTCGGACCGCGACCTGCGCGACTGGGCCCAGTGGGAGCTGGGCGGCCGGCGCGGCGACAGCCCCGCCAAGCCGATCTTCAGCGAGGAGCTGGACTCCGCCAAGGCCCCCGCGACCATGACCAAGCCCTGGCTGCCGCACTGGATGCGCTACCCGATCATCTCCAGCTACAACCTGCAGGGCCAAACGGCGACCCCGCCGGCCGGCGTGTCGGGCAAGTGGCTGGGCTATCAACTGTGCATGCTGGGCAGCACCGAGGGCGGAGGCGGCGGCACCGGCGCCCCCGACATCGAGGAGAACAAGAAGCGCCTCAACGACGCCGTCGCCCAGATGAACGTCTTCGAGCTGGTCCTGATCATCGACACCACCGGCAGCATGGAGATCCTCTTCGAGCCGCTCAAGAAGGCCGTGGTCGAGCTGGTCAAGGAGCTCAAAAACAAGGCGGCCGTCGAGCGCGACAACCTCGAGAAGATCCAGCTCCGCGTCGCCGTGGTGCTCTACAAGGACCACGAGAGCAAGGGCGAGTACTACCTCACCAAGGACTCCAATGACTTCTTCGACGTCATGGGGACGCCGGGGATGGAGGCCTTCGAGCGCTGGATCGAGACCGAGGTGAAGTCCCAGGGCGGCGGGGGCAACCCGCTGGAGGAACCCTTCGAGGGCATCAAGACCGCGGTGAGCAAGTTCCTGTCGGTGGACGGGGCCGGCAAGCACACCAAGGGCGCGGCCCGGGTCTGCATGGTGCTCGGCGACGGCGGCAACAACGACTCGGGCACCAGCCCGCTGTCCAAGCTGACCCTTGACGACGTCTCCAAGATGCTCGACGTGGTCGGCACCGAGAACGTCGGCGGCCAGGCCCGCAACCTGGCCAAGATCCAGGTGCACTCGGTGTTGACGCTCCACGACGAGGGCTACCGCAGCTCGCCCCAGGCCAAGCAGTGGGAGCAGCACATGCCCGAGCTGGCCCGCCTGACCGGCGCCAACTCGCAGGCCTTCGTGCTCAACGACGGCACCCGCGGCGAGGCGGTCAAGAAGCTGACCGACGTGCTCAACACCGCGATGGAAGTCCGCCGGGAGATCATGCACAAGGAGCTGGAGGCCATCCGCGCCGGGGTCAGCTCGGCCGGCGGAGGCGCGACCGGCGGAGGCGGCGCGGCCGCCGGCGCCGCGACCGTCATCGGCAAGGACCGCCTGGCCGAGATCCTCGGCAAGGACGAAGTCGACAAGCTCAGCGCCGGCCTGTCCAAGGCCTTCTTCTCGGTGGTCAACGCCGCCGAGCAGGTGCCCGGCGAGAGCGAGCAACTCTCCCGCCTCAAGCTGTGCATCCTGCTGACCGAGCAGGAGTTCCTCCGCATCCAGACCGTCTGCCAGTTGATGGGCACCGGGCTGGAGGACGAGCTGACCCGCAACACCCTGACCGGCTCCGGCGAGACCGTCCGCAACAAGATCAAGGAGCTGGTCATCAAGGCCATGCTGACCGCGTTCGGCGAGAACCCGACCCCGGCCAAGATGAGCGAGCTGATGAAGAAGTCGCTGCCCGAGGTGCAGCGCGAGACCAGCGGCTTGCCGGTGCAGTTCGGCTGCCTGAAGAAGCTTCCCGAGGACGAGGCCCAGCTCAAGAAGATGACTTCGGACCTGAAGTTCAAGGCCGGCGGTTTGTTGCAGGTCATCTCCGGCAAGCGCGACCGGTTCTTCCCGGCCGGCGTGGCCACCGGCGAGAACCACATCTGGGTGTACAAGGACGAGCTGCCCTGAGCGAAGCAGATCCGGCGGGCCGAGCCGGCCGGCGGGCGAGGATCGGTTTGCGTTCGCAGGTCCCGCTCGGCTCGCGGGATCTACGGGGACGGGGGATGCCCGGCCCGCTATGAAGCGGGCCGGCCGAGGGCGTTAAGAGGAGGCATGTCGATGCGCGTGCGTGGCATTCGGGGATCGGCCTTGTCGGCGGTCCTGACGTTGACGTTTACGGGTGCGGGGATATCGGAGCTGTGGGCCGCCGCGCCGGACCTGCCGCCGGGGCGCGATCTCAGCAAGCCGGCGCCGCTGAACATGCCCGGCAAGATCATCAAGTGGCGGGCCGTCATCGCCCGCAGCGACCTGCCGGTCTACCAGTCCTTCGAGGGCACCGGCCGCATCGCCGAAGCCCCGCCCGGCCTGGGCGAGGTCTGCTACGTCGCCCACGACCACAATCGGCCCGGCTCGCCCCGGCGGCTGCTCCTGGGCCGCTTCGAGAAGGACGGCGAGCAGTTCGTCTCCTGGGTCGGCTGGGTCGACGAGTGCTACGTGCTCGACGAGGCCCGCCCGCTCCAGGTCAAGGCCGCCCGCGAGTACCTCCGCACCGTGATGCCGCCCTCGCACCCGATGGCCAAGCGGGTCAACACCCTGCTGCCCGACGCCTCGCGCGAGGACTACCAGAACGTCACCCTCAAGGCCGTCACTCACCCGGAGCGCGGCAAGGCCTGCTTCCCCCGCCCGGTCGCGGCCGAGGAATACGAGGCGGCCCTGAAGACCGGCAAGGCGCTGCCGCTGCAGCCGTTCGCGTTCTTCTACGTCTTCAAGGTCGCCGTCGAGCCCAAGGGCGTCTACTGCCTGCTGGGGCCGCGCTCCGACGTGCAGTTGGACGGCATCCCCGGCGAGAAGCTGCGCGACCAGGTCTCCGGCTGGGTGGACATCAACAGCCTGATCCTCTGGACGACGCGCGAGGCGTTCGAGTACCGCCTGGAGCCGGCCGCGCTGCAGTCGCGCGTCGCCGGACGCCGGCCCATCGAGTTGTACGCCTCCGACAAGGACCTGCGCGACTGGGCCCAGTGGGAGCTTTCCGGCCGCAAGGGCCCCTCGGCGGTCAAGCCGATCTTCAGCGAGGAGCTGGACCACTCCAAGGCCCCCGCGTTCATGCTCCAGCCGTGGCCGGCCGAGTGGATGCGCTACCCGATCCTGTCCAGCTACAACCTGCAAGGGCAGGCCCGCACCCCTCCGCCGGGCATCAGCGGGCGCTGGCTGGGCTACCAGCTCTGCATGCTGGGCAGCACCGAGGGCACCGGCGCGTACGGCGGCGGCGCCGGCGCCCCCGACATCGAGGAGAGCAAGAAGCGGCTCAACGCCGCGGTCGCCCGCATGAACGTGTTCGAGCTGGTCCTGGTCATCGACACCACCGGCAGCATGCGCCCGGTCTTCGACCCGCTCAAGAAGGCGGTGGTGGAGATGGTCCGCGGGCTCAAGGCCCGGGCCCTCAGCGAGCGCGACGAGCTGGAGAAGATCCAGCTCCGCGTGGGCGTGGTGCTCTACAAGGACTTCAAGGACCAGGACTCCGAATATCTGACCAAGACCAGCAACGAGTTCTTCGACGTCATGAGCACCGCCGGCACCGACGCCTTTGAGAAGTGGATGGACACCGAGGTCAAGGACGGCGGCGGCGGCGACGGCCTGGAGGAGCCCTACGAGGGCATCGCCGCGGCCGTCAAGCAGTTCCTCACCCCCGGCGACTCCCAGTCCCGCCACACCAGCGGGGCGGCCCGCGTCTGCATGGTCTTCGGCGACGCCGGCAACCACGACAAACGCGGCAACACCCGCCTGGACGGCCGCGACGTCCTCAACCTGCTCCAGCCGGTGGCGACCGGCGACCGCGGCGGCGCCGGCCTGGCCAAGGTTCAACTTCACACGGTCATGACCAACTTGCGGCCCAACCACGGGGTCACCCCCGAGGCCGTGCAGTGGAAGCGGCAGATGCCCGACCTGGCCCGCCAGTCGGGCGGCACCGCGCACGAGGTCGACTTCAAGGACGACGCGGCCACCGCCGCCGCCGTCGAGCGCCTGGGCGCCGCGCTGAACACCGCCATCGAGGCCCGCCGCGCCCTGATGCGCAAGGAATTGGAGGCCATCCGCAACGGCTTCGGCACCTCGGCCGGCGCGTCCGGCGGAGGCGGTACCGGCAGCGTCGGGGCCGCCCCCACCGTCATCAGCCGCGACCGCCTGGGCGAGATCCTCGGCAAGGACGAGGTCGCCCGGCTGACCACCGGCCTGTCCAAGGCCTTCTTCTCGGTGGTCAACGCCGTCGAGCAGGTCCCCGGCGAGAGCGAGGAGAAGTCGCGGCTGAAGCTGTCCATCCTGCTGACCGAGCAGGAATTCATCCGGATTCAATCGGTCTGCCAGATCCTCGGCGTCGGCCTGGAGGACGAAATCAGCAAGGGCGACCTGGGCCGGGGCGGAGAGAAGATCGAGACCAAGATCAAGGACCTGGTCATCAAGTGCATGCTGGCCGCGTTCGGCGAGACCCCGACGGCCGGCAAGGTCGGCGCGTTGATGGCCAAGAGCCTGCCGGACATCCAATTGGAGTGCAGCGGGCTGCCGGTGCAGTTCGGCTGCCTCAAGAAACTGCCGCGCGACGAGGACGAGCTCAAGAAGATGGCGCGGGTGCTGAAGCAGAAGGCCGGCGGCCTGCTGCAGATCATCTCCACCAAGCGTGAGCGCTTCTTCGCCGCGGGCGTGGCGACCGGGGAAAAGCACATCTGGGTTTACCGCGAAGAGTTGCCGTAACCGGGTCGGGAGGGCGCCGTGTCGGCGCCGACAGGACATGCGAAAAGCGGGGGACATGAAGGACTCGATATGAGCGAGGACGGCAACGGTACGCAAGGCACGGGCCCTATTTTCCTGGAACTGCGGGACCTGCAGGTCTACTACGACCGCCCCGACAACACCGACGACCCCGGCGGAGTCAAACCGTCGGCTCCGCCCGGCACCGGGGCCGCGCCGGACTCGACCGCGCCGACCACGGCCCGGCCGGGCCACGAACAGCGCTTCCACCTGCGCGTGCCCCACCTGCGGATCCAGGGCGGCCAGATGATCGGCGTCGCCGGCCGCTCCGGCGAGGGCAAGTCGACCCTGCTGCACGTGCTGGCGCTGCTGCTGCGGCCGCCGCACCTCAAGGTCGAATACCAGTACCCGCACGCCGGCGGCCATCGGCGCTTCGTCTACGAACAGCCCAAAACCGAGGTCGCCGAGGCCGAGTTGGAGCGCGTCCGCAACGAGGCCTTCGGCTTCATCTTCCAGCAGCACTTCCTGCTGCCCTACTTCGACGTCCACGACAACGTCTCGCTGCCGGTGATGGTTCGTCCCGGCTTCCGGCGCGAGCAGCTTGCCAAGCCGGTCGGCCGGCTGCTGGAGGGGCTCGGACTGGACGAGCAGCACCGCACCAAGCTGCCGGCCCAGCTCAGCGGCGGGCAGAACCAGCGCGTCGCCGTCGCCCGGGCGCTGATGCACAAGCCCCCGTTCCTGTTCGCCGACGAGCCCACCGCCAACCTGGACCGCCACAAGCGGGAGATCGTCCTGCGCCGGCTCCGCGCCGCCGCCGACTCCGGCCGCTGCGTGGTGCTGGTCAGCCACGAGCTGGGCGACCTGGCCCACTACTGCGACCGCATCTTCATGGTGCAGGAGAATCGGCTGATCCACCCGTTCCGCGGCGACCCCGACGGCGACGAGGGGTCGATCATCACGCGCCCGCTGCCGGCGCTGGTGCGGGAGAACGGCCAAAGCCGGCCGCGCTCGCGCGAGGACGCCAACTGGATCACCGGGGAGATGAGCAGCCTGATCTGGCCGGCCGACCCGGCCACCGCCCAGGCCGCCTCCCGGCTCGACGAGGACCAGGACGACGAGCTGCCCAAGCAGCCCCCCGGCCGGCTGGGCTTCCGCGGCAACGCCTTCAAGTACGCCTGGAAGGAGATCCGCAGCCGCAAGCAGTGGATCGTCCGCATGGTGGTGTTCCTGCTGCTGGCCGCCAGCACCGCGATCTTCAGCTACCTGTCCTCGCTGGGCCAGGGCAGCGTCCGCTACCTCAGCGAGGCCACGCTCAACAAGCCCAGCGAGTTCCTCAACCGCTTCATCGTCCGCCGCAAGGACTCGACCAACCGGCTGACCGTCGAGCAGGCCGAGATCCTCAAGACCAAGGTCCCGGGCCTGCGCGCCCCGCCCACGCTGGTGCAGCGCGTCTACCAATGCGCCGTCTACCGCGAAAAAGACGAGGAGCGCGGCAAACCCGAGATCAAGTATTTCCCGACCTCGTACCCGGACGGCGACGACCACCTGGCCGCCGTCTCGGCCGCCGACGCGAATACCGCGCAGGTCGGCCTGATTTATCTCAAGGGCGGGCCGTTCCCCCGGGGCCACACCGAGCGCGCCGGGGTGATCGTGTCGCACCGCTTCCTGCGGCAGACCTACTGGGCCTACGGCGACCAGGCCGACGACCCGAACCTGCCGGACCGCAAGCTCCCCGACGAGCTGGAATTCCTCATGCCGACCGCCAACGGCGGGGCGTCGGAGGAGGAACTGGACCGCCGCTTCATCCCCGGCGTCAACGGGCGTATCCGCGTGCCGGTGGTCGGCGTGTTCAAGTACCCCCAGCTCATCATCAAGAACACGGTCGGCGGGGAGGAGAGCCTGCCGCAGATGTACTTCCCCGAGGAGTTCCTCCGCTACTTCGAGATCAAGGAGGGCAAGAGTGCCTGGCAATGGCACTACGCCTTCCTGACCCGCCGGCACCCGGACTTCAACGGCAAGGGCGAGGGCGAGCCACTGGTGAAGCCCGGCGAGGTGCTCTTGTCGGCGACCGTCGAAGTCGAGGGGGCCCGCAAGCCGGCCGGGTGGGTGAAAAAGGAGTTGGACAACCCGTCGTCGGAGCTGACCCGCGCCCTCAAGCGGCCCTTCGAGGGGAGCCTGGTGCCGCTGCCGGCCGAGGGCGACAAGATCCTGCTGCGGTTCGACAAGGCCCGCAACGAGCCCAGCCAGAAGCTGATCAAGGAGAAGTTCGCCGAGGTGGTTTGGCCCGACGTCAAGGAGGCCGCCGAGAAGATCGGCGGAGGCACCGCGAAGTTCACGGTCGCCGCCCGCCCCATCAGCGAGATCTTCCCGGAGAGCGCGCTGCCCAAGCTGCCGGCCAATGAGGAGCTTTACTCGGGCGCGGTCATCCGCCTCAAGACCTTCCACGACGTGCTGCCGGCCCGCCGGGTCGTGACCGACGAGATGGGCGACGCGGTGGAACTGGAGCCCAAGGGCGCCCAGGTCGCCGCGCTGGAGCGGTTCGAGTCCATCAGCGGCATGATGGAGTGGGGTTACCTGGGGCTGCAGGTCACCTTCGCCGGCATCCTGGTCTTCATCATCGGCATCACCTCGTACATGCACATTAGCTCCAAGACCGGCGACATCGGCATCCTGCGGACCTACGGCCTGTCGCCGCGAAGCATCGCGTGGGTGTACGGGCTGGAGCTGACGATCTTGATGGTGCCGGCGTGCCTGTTGGGCATCTTCGCGGCCTGGGGGACGGCCCACGTCACCAACGACTGGTGGGCGGACCGGGTGGTCTCCACCACCGCCCCCGCCGACGAGATGGAGCAGACCGCCCCGGCCGCGAAGGCGGGAGGCGCGGCCGCCAAGGACGCCGCCAAGGACGCCCCCAAGACCGCCGCCAGGGAGGCCCCGCGCCCGCCCGCGCCGGCCAAGCCCACGGTGTTCCTGAACATCCAGAACACCGTCTGGGACAACGCCCAAGAGGCCGGCAAGACCGTGGGTCTGGTGATCCTGATCCTGACGGTGGTCAGCATCCTGTCGGTGCAGTTCATCAAGCGGCAGCAGATCGTTGATTCGCTCCGCAGCGGAGTGAATTGACGGTCTGGTTCCCGGGCTCTGCCCGGGAACGCGCGGATGGCGAGGCTCCGCCTCGCCCGACCAGCCGTTACCGGAGTCGAAGACCGCCCGCGCCCGGAGTGCGAGGCGGAGCCCGGGCACCGGACCCATATCCCCCTGAGGCCGATGAAAGCCGGGGCTTCCCCCGGGGGGCGCGGACGATACAATGCCGGCGTCATGAGCGCAAAGGCCAAGTGGTTGTTGGGGCTGCTGACGGCCGCGTGGTTCTTCCTGCCCGGCGTGCCGGAGGTTCCCTGCTCGGGCCTGCCGTTCACCGGGATGAGCCTGTCTGGAAAGCTTTCCAGCACAGTGGGATCCGAAGCTTGGAATTCACGTGACTTGAAGTCGCGGC
>JADMIO011624607.1_pt1 | contig 36271 bp, 41 predicted proteins | sample 8958161 | NCBI WGS metagenome assembly JADMIO01 (sample SAMN16585339, study PRJNA669376) | soil metagenome | isolation source: Crop rotation soil | place: USA: Cullars Rotation, Alabama | collected 2011
GCCGCGACTTCAAGTCACGTGAATTCCAAGCTTCGGATCCCACTGTGCTGGAAAGTGCTGGCCGCGCGCGACGCGGTAGCCGCGGCGGCGCAGCACGCGGACGCCCCGGGCGTAGAGGCCTATTACAACGCCGAAGAGCACGATTGCGCCCGGATCCAGTGAGAGCTGCACGGGTTCCATTGTCCAGGGTTTGGCCTTCGGTTAGGTCACCGGGAGGGTGGGGTAGGGCGCAAACCCGCGAGCCAAGGAGTGTGAGCATGCAGATCAACGACATGGACTCCGCGACGCTGCGCCGCCTCGCCGGACTGCGCGCCGACGGAGCCAAGGTCCTGAGCGTGTACGTGAACTTCGACCCGTCGGAGTTCGGGACGCCGAAGTCGCGCAAGGCGGTGATCAACTCGGTGCTCGACGAGGCCGAGCGCAAAGCGGACGAGGTCCGCGACGTCGGCCACGACGCGCGCGTGGCGCTGGCGGAGGACGTCGCGCGGGCCCGGCGCTTCTTCGAGAACGGCGGCTTCTCCGCCAAGGGCGCGCACGCGATGGTGGTATTCGCCGCCAGTCCGATCGACCTGTTCGAGGCCGCGCGGCTGCCGCGTCCCGTGGATGCGGGCGCCATGGTCGCCGACACGCCGTGGATCGAGCCGCTGACCACACTCGCGCGGCGGGAGCGCATCGGCGTTGTGCTCGTCAACCGCCGCACCGCGCGCATCCTCGTCGGCGCGGCTCAGGACCGCCTCGAAGAGCTCGACCCGATCCTCGACGACGTGCACGGGTGGCACGACCAGGGCGGCTGGTCGCAGCAGCGCTACCAGCGCGGGATCGAGAAGGAGATCTCGGACCATCTGCGGCGCGCCGGCGCCGCGCTCTTCGCCCGTTGGCGCCGGGCTCCGTTCGACATGGTCGTCGACGGCGGACCCGACGAGCTGCTGCCGCACTTCGAGGAGCTCCTGCACCCGTATGTGCGCGAGCGCCTGGCCGGGCGGATCGACGTCGACGTCGAGAACGCGAACGCCGACGACGTGGCCACCGCGGTCGCCCCGGTGATCGAAGCGCGGGAGGCCGCCCGGGAGGCGGAGCGGCTGGCGCGCCTGCGCGCCGCCCTTGGCGCCGGCGCCGGCGGCCGCGGAGCCGCCGGTCGCGACGCGGTCCTCGCGGCGCTCAACGAGCGCCGGGTGGAGACGCTCCTCTACGCCGAGGGATTCGCCGCTCCCGGCGTCATCTGCCGCGCCGACGGCTGGCTCGGCGCCGAGGGCACGGAGTGCCCGCTCGACGGCACGCCGCTCCAGCAGGAGGAGAACATCCTCGAGGCGATGCTCGAGGCTGCGGTGCTGCAGTCCGCGGAGACGCTGCCCGTGCGCCGGCACGATGACCTGGGCCCGCTCGACGGCATCGCCGCCGTGCTGCGCTTCTAGCTGCGTGCGGCTAGGTCAGCGCACGGACCACGACGACGACGAGCACGATGGCCCCCACGACGGCGGCCACCCAGAGGAGGAAGCGAAACGCCTCCTGCTCGGAGCGCAGCGGGTTGAGCACGGCAGGCCGCCTAGAGGATGTAGATCGTGCTGTAGACGACGATCCACATGACGTCGACGAAATGCCAGTAGATGCCGGGCACCTCGACGCCGCGGTGCTCCTCGGGGGTGAAGTGCCCCTTGAACGCGCGCACCGTCGCCATCGTGAGGAGCGTGAGGCCCACGAAGACGTGGGCGCCGTGCAGGCCTGTGAGCCCGTAGAAGATCGATGCCTGCGCGGCGTCGTGCGGCGCGAAGCCGATGTGGACGTACTCGTTGACCTGGATGAAGAGGAACGTCAGGCCGAGGAACATCGTCGCGAAGAGCCCCGCCTGGAGGCCGCGCCGGTTGCCCGACTTGGCGGAGACGAGCGCCCAGTGCATCGTCAGCGACGAGGAGAGCAGGATCGCCGTGTTGACGCCGGCAATCGCCTTCGGCAGCTCCATCCCCTCGGCCGGCCACTCGTTGCCCGGCACCACGACCCGCACGAAGAAGTAGGCCGTGAAGAACGCTCCGAAGAGCATGATCTCCGAGATGATGAAAAGCAGCATCCCGAGGAACTGCGGCTCCACGCGGGAGCTGCGATGCGCCTCGGGGGGCCCGTGGTGGTCGTCGTGGTGATCGGCGTGCGCGATCGATGCGGCTTCCATGGAACTCCTAGCCGGCCTTGGCCGCTTCGAGGTCGACGACGACGTGCTCCACGGGGGTGGCGGTCGACCGCCGCACCCGCTCGATGAGGTCGGAGCGCAGCCAGCCCGAGCGGGTGGCCGGATGCGTGGAGATGACGATCTCGTCCACGGCGTAGTACTGGAGCGCGTTCATGATCGCCGTGAAGGGGTCCGGGTCGCCGATCCCGCCCGTGGCCTGCAGGCCGTCGCGCTGGAGCGTCTCCAGCACGCTTGACAGGCGATCGCGCGCCTCGTGCGCGGACTCGCCGTCCGAGCCCTCCTGCGGCACCACGACGATGAAGAGGTGGGGCTTCTCGGCCGCCTTGCCGCGCAGCAGGCCGAGCAGCGGCGCTCCGCCGACGGTGCGGTTGGCGACGACCAGCGTGCGGGTGACGTCCTGGCGCTGGCGCTCGGCGTCGAGGTCGACGACGACGTGCTCGACCGGTAGGCCCGTGGCGTCCTCCACGCGCTCGACGAGATCGCGGCGCAGCCACCCCGAGCGGGTCTCGGGGTGCGTCGAGATGATGATTTCGTCCGCGCCGAACTCCCCGACGGCGTCCATGATCGCGTGGTAGGGGTCGGGGTCCATGACCTCCCCGCTCGCCTCGACGCCGACCTGGCGCAGCTGGGCGATCGTCGTGTCGACCCGGTGCTGGGCGGCGTCGCGGACGCTCTCGTCGTACACGACGTAGCCGGCCTTGGGCCGGTTCTGCGGCGCGACGACGACGAACGTCGCGTCGCCCTTGGCGGCCCGCTCCTTCACGGCGTCGATGAGCTTCTGCCCACCGAGGGTCTCGTTTGCCACCACGAGGACTGTGGCCATCAGGCGCTCATTCCTTGGTGGGCCGCGTCGCGACGGTGCCCGTCGGCTTGGCCTCGGCCGGGGACTTGAAGATGCCGTGCACCGCGCCCGGGACGCCGTACTCGTAGGGGCTGCCGACCACGGTCGGGACCGCGTCGAAGTTGAAGATCGGCGGCGGCGAGGAGACCTGCCACTCGAGCGTGAGCGCCCGCCACGGGTTTGCCTCGGCGCGCGGACCGCCGCGCCAGCTGGCGACCATGTTGTAGAGGAAGACCAGGGTCGAGGCGCCCAGGATGAAGCTCGCGATCGAGATGAAGAGGTTCCAGCCCGCGTACTGCGTCGCGTAGTCGGCGACGCGGCGCGGCATGCCGTCGATCCCGATGAGGTGCATCGGGGCGAAGGTCAGGTTGAAGAAGATGAACGTCAGCCAGAAGTGGATCTTGCCCAGCGTCTCGTCGTACATCCGCCCCGTCATCTTCGGGAACCAGTAGTAGACCCCGGCGAAGATCGTGAACAGCGATCCGCCGAAGAGCACGTAGTGGATGTGGGCCACGATGAAGTACGTGTCCGAGACGTGGATCGTGAAGGGGATCATCGCCAGCATCACCCCCGAGATCCCGCCGAGGGTGAACATCGTCAGGAAGCCCAGCGCGAAGAGCATGGGCGTGTCGAGGTGCAGCACCCCTCGCCACAGCGTGGCGAGCCACGAGAAGATCTTGATGCCGGTGGGGACGGCGATGATCGCGGTGGTGATCATCATCGGCACGCGTATCCAGCCCTGCATGCCCGAGACGAACATGTGGTGCGCCCAGACCGTGAAGCCGAGCACCACGATGGCCAGCAGCGAGAAGGCCATCATCCGGTAGCCGAAGATCGGCTTGCGGGACTTCACCGAGAGGATCTCGCTGATGATCCCGAACCCGGGCAGCATCATGATGTAGACCGCCGGGTGCGAGTAGAACCAGAAGACGTGCTGGTACATGAGCACGTCCCCGCCCTTGGTGTGGTCGAAGAAGTCGAAGCCCAACGATCGCTCCAGCAGCACGAAGAACTGCGAGGCGGCGATGAACGGGGTGGCGATGACGACCAGGAGCGAGGTTGAGAAGTTCGCCCACACCAGCAGCGGCATGCGCCAGAAGCTCATGCCCGGCGCGCGCATCGTGATGATGGTCACCAGGAAGTTCAGCGCCGTCGCGATGGACGAGGCGCCGGCGAACTGCACGCCGATCGTGAAGAAGATCTGGCCTATCGGCGCGTCGGTGGAGAGCGGCGCATAGGCGGTCCAGCCCGTCGAGAAGGACCCGCCCGGGGCGAAGAAGCTCGCGAGCATCATCACGCCGGCGATCGGGAGCATCCAGTAGGAGAGGGCGTTCAGGCGCGGGAACGCCATGTCCGGCGCGCCGATCATCAGCGGGATGACGAAGTTCGCCAGGCCCGCGAAGACCGGGATGACGAACAGGAAGATCAGCAGCGACGCGTGGACCGAGAACAGGCCGTTGAACGTCTCGGAGTCGACGAACTGCATGCCCGGCCGCGCGAGCTCCGCGCGCATGAGCATGGCCATCAGGCCGCCGACGAGCAGGAAGAAGAAGGACGTGACCGTGTACTGGATCCCGATCACCTTGTGGTCGGTGTTGATCCGGAAGTAGTCCTTCCAGCTCGTTGCGCCGTGGCTGGAGTGGTCCTCGGGGCGCGTCGGCTTGCCCGACGCCCAGTAGAACCAGTAGTCGAACGCGCCCAGGCCGACGAGGAAGAACAGCGGCACCGAGATGAGCGCGACGGTGAGCACGGCGTAGCCGTCGACCACGGGGTGGTAGCCGTAGAGCTGGCGCAGGAGGATCGTCAGGCCATAGGCGAAGCCGACGCCCGCCGCGACGAACGCTCCCGCCCGGTACCAGCCCGGTGCACGCAGCCTGGCCGCCATCAGCACTCCTCCTTGGTCACTTCGTCACCTGCGCCAGATAGTCGACCAGCGCATCGATCTCGTCCTTCGAGAGGGTCTTCTCGAAATTACCGGGCATCACGCCCTTTGGAAAGCCCTGGGCGATCTCGGCGTCAGGGCTCACGATCGACGTCCGGATGAAGGTGTCGTCCTGGCCCTTGAGGACCTTGTCGAGATCCGGGCCGATGGTGCCGTTGGACGCGGCGTCGGCGAGCGTGTGGCACGCGCCGCAGCCGGCGGACGCGAAGACGGCCTTGCCGGCGGCGTTGCCCCCACCCGCGCTGGTGCCGCCGGCGGCGACCGGGGGCGCCTGCTTCTGCTTCAGCCAGGCGGCGAACGCGGTCGGGCTGATGACGTGGGCGGTCTGGCGCATCGTCGCGTGGCCGATGCCGCACAGCTCGGCGCAGACGACCGGGTAGGCGCCGAGGGTCTTGGGCGTGAAGCGGACGTCGGTGGTGATGCCGGGGACCGCGTCCTTCTTGAGGCGGAACGCGGGCACCCAGAAGGAGTGGATGACGTCGACGGCCTTGATCTTCAGCCGCACCGGGCGGTGGTCGGGCAGGTAGAGCTGGGGCGAGTTGATCGTCTTGCCGCCGGCCTGGTACTGGAAGGACCACGTGAACTGCTGCCCGGTGACGCCGATCTCGAGCGTGTTGGCCTTGGCCTTCTCGATGTCGTGGAGCACCGCGTAGGCGTAGATGGCCAGGCCGGTGATGACGATGGCCGGCACGGCGGTCCAGACGATCTCTAGCGTCGTGCTGCCGTGGATCGGCGGCCCGTCCTGGAGCTCCTGGCCCGGGCGCATGCGGAACTTCCACACCGAGAAGAGCACGACGACGACCACGAGCACGAAGACCGGCACCGAGAAAATGAGCAGGACGTCGTAGAGCGTGTCGATCTTGTGCGCCTCCTCCGTCGCCTGGGGTGGGAACCAGTCGATGGCGAGCGCGATGGCGACACCGATCGCCGAGGCGATTCCCCCGATGATCAGCATCTGCGCGAGCTGGTGTCTACGCACCGGCGATGACCTTCACCCTCATGGCGCGCGGAATCCTAAGGGTTCGCCGCGACGACTGCAGTCGGCCCGCGCGCGGGCCCGCTCAGGCGGCGAGCGGGCGCTGTCCGGGCACGGGCCGGCGCCGGCGGGCGTCGAGCCTGAACTCGGACGGGGCGGCGCCGTGCCGGCGCCGGAAGGCCTTGGCGAACTGGGCCGGCTGGCGGTAGCCCACGCGGTGGGCCACGTCGCGGACGGCGAGGCCGCCGTGGGCGAGCAGCTCGGCCGCGCGGTCCATGCGGACCTGGGTGAGATGGGTGCGGTACGTCGTCCCGCCGATCTCGGCATACGCGCGCTGGAGCTGCCGGCGCGAAGAGGCCACCCGGCGGGCGATGTCGTCGAGCGACAGATCCGTCGCGTATTCGGACTCGACGATCGCGACGGCCTCCCGGAAGAGGGTCGTGCGGTGGCGGACGGTGGCGGTGCGCTGCATCGATCTCTCTGTACGCAGGAGACGCCGGGACGGATGACGGGCGTCCCGCGCGGGCATGGACCTGGCGCATTGGCGCTCGCCCCGCGTTCCGGGGGAAGGCCCGCTAACATTGCGGCAATCAGCACGAGCCTAGGCTGAGGGAGGCGTGGAATGCAGGTGCGCGAAGGGATGAGCAGGCTGGTTCTGACGGTCGGACCGGGACACACGCTGCGCGAAGCCGCGCGCCTGATGTCCGAGCGGGGCACGGGCGCCGCGGTGGTCATGGACCCCGAGGAGCCGGGGCCCGGGATCATCACCGAGCGCGATCTGCTCGAGTCCGTGGGCCGCGGGGACGACCCGGACGCGGAGCTCGTCGCCGAGCACCGCACGCGCTCGATCGTCTACGCCTCGCCCGACTGGTCGCTCGAGCAGGCGGCCCTGGAGATGGTGCGAGGCGGCTTCCGCCACCTCGTGGTGATCGAGGACGGCGAGATCGCCGGAGTCCTCTCGGTCCGCGACATCGTGCGTGTATGGACCGGAGACGGCGCCTCGTGCGACGTGCCGGACCACGCGGCCTCGGGCTAGACGATCGATTCCACGACCCCGCGCACACGGATGACACGAGGCATCTGCGCCGGATCGTCGTCCTCGGTCTTGCCTTTGCCGCCGGCAAAGGCTGCGCCCTGCGTTCTCGCCCGGCTTGATTCCTCGCGCCCCCGTGCACACGCGGCCGCGGAATCGACCATCTAGACACAGACCGTCCGGGCGAGATCGGCGACCGTCTCGCGCGTCTGGCGCAGCGAGAGGCCGCCGTCGCGGCGCAGGGCGAGGAACGTCTCGACGCTCGTGACGGCGTGCAGCGTCGCGGTGGCCCGCGCCTCGGAGAGGCCCGGGCGCAGGCGCCCGGCGCGCGCCAATCGGCGGGTCAGGCGCTCCACGGAGCCGTGCTGGTCGGCCCACTGGCGCTCAATCGCCGCGCTCGCGTCGGGCTCGAGGACCACGATGGCCTTGAGCTGGATCAGGATGAAGCCCTGGCGCTCCCAGAGCTCCGTGGCGGCGCTCACGAGGGCCTCCAGGGCCTCCTGGGGGTCCTCGAGCTCGTCGGCGGTCCGGATGGCCTGCATCTCGGGCCCGTCCGCGCAGCGGGTGGAGAGCGCCTCCAGGACCCCGAGCTTGGAGCCGAAGCGGCTGAAGACGGTCGCCCGGGAGACGCCGGCGCGCTGCGCGAGGTCCTCCATCGTCGCGGTGTGGAAGCCGTCGGCCTCGATGAGGGCGGCGGCGGCAGCGAGAATCGCCTCCTCGGAGGCGGGACGGCGGCGGGGGAGGTAGGCGCGGGAGGCCATGGCCGAGGGAGGCTAGCTGATCCGATTGACGACATCGGACGCATCGTCTAGATTCAGCGTCCAGTTCGCCGGCTACCCGTCAGGAGGAGAGTCCATGCCCAAGGCATCACGCGACACCGCCGCTCGGAGCGAGACGGCGCCCGGCTACGAGGGCCGGTTCGAGCAGCTCGGCCCCTACACCGTCGCCTTCGAGTCCTTCGATCAGGACATGGACGCGGCGCCGCTGTTCGCCGGCCTGCCCGACGACCGCTGCCAGAGCCCCCACTGGGGCGTCGTCCTCGAGGGGCGCATCACCTTCCGCTACGCCGACCGCGAGGAGACGATCGAGGCGGGTGAGGCCTACTACGCGCCGGCCGGCCACACGCCGGTGATCTTCGCCGGCACGCGCGTGGTCGAGTTCAGCCCGACCGCCGAGCTGGCGCAGACGATGGAGGTCGTCATGCGCAACGCCGCGCAGATGGCCGGCTGACGGGCTAGTGCTCGAGCGGCAGCGAGTCGACCTCGCGCCGCACGTCCGCGATCCAGCGCAGGACGCACACGAGCGCCAGAACGCCGCCCGCGATGACCAGGATGATGTTCGTCGTCACGCCGACGAGGAGCACGGTCATGCCGACCGCGACGCCGAGGGGGAGCAGGCTCGAGCCCGGGAGGTGGATCTCCTCGCCGGCGGGCGGCGGGCTGTCGTCGTCGAGTGCCATCAGCTGATGTAGGCGAAGGCCGCCACGAAGGTGATGCCGAACATGAAGAACGAGACCGCGCCGGCGATCAGGCCACTGCGGATGTTCTTGCGTGCGAGTCTGCGATCCACGTGCGCTTCCTTTCCTAGAGCCGGGCGTCGACCACCATCGCGCCGAAGAGCAGCGCGAGGTACGCGAGTGAGAAGAGGTACAGGCGCAGCGCCGAGCGGCGGTCGGCGCGGCGGTAGAGCAGCACGGCGCCGCCGATGAATAGGAGCCCCAGGACGAGCGACGCGACGAGGTAGACGCCGCCCATCCCTCCCGCGCAGAACGGCAGCTGGGTGACCGCGTAGAGCAGCAGCGAGTACAGGAGGATCTGCTTGCGCGTCTCGCGCTCGCCGCGCACCACCGGCATCATCGGCACGCCCACCTTGGCGTACTCGTCCTTCATGAGCAGGCTCAGCGCCCAGAAGTGCGGCGGCGTCCAGTAGAAGACGATCGCGAAGAGGTAAAGCGCGGTCCAGCTCAGCGATCCTGTCGTGGCCGCCCAGCCCACCAGCGGCGGCACGGCCCCCGCGGCGCCCCCGATGACGATGTTCTGCGGGGTCGTGCGCTTGAGCCAGATCGTGTAGACGAACACGTAGCAGAGGAAGCCGGCGAACGAGAGTGCCGCCGCGAGCGGGTTCACGCCGATGGCGAGCACGAGCACGGACAGCGCTGCGAGCACGATGCCGAACCAGAGCGCCGCCGCGGGCGCGATCCGCCCGGCGGGAATCGGCCGCGTGGACGTCCGCTTCATCTCGGCGTCGATGTCGCGGTCCCAGTAGTGGTTGACCGCCGAGGCGCCGCCGGCCGAGAGGTAGCCGCCCAGGCACGTCAGGGCCACCGTCTTCAGCGGCGGCGTCCCCGCGACGTACATGGTCGTCACCGTCGTGAAGAGCAACAGCGACTGGACCCGCGGCTTGGTCAGCGTGACGTAGTCGCCGAGCAGGCGGACGGTCGCGGCCCCGAGTGCGGGCTTGACGACGGTGGCGCGGCTTGCCTCCATGCCCGTGCCTACCCGCTCGCCGCGGGCTCAGGGGCCGGCGCGGGGGTCTCGGCGGGGGCGGAGTCGCGCTCGATCTGGCGGCGGATGTCCTGCATCGGCGCCAGCGACCGCACACGCGGCACGACGTCGAAGTTGTTGACCGGCGGGGGCGAGGTCGTGAACCACTCCAGGGTGTTGCCCTTCCACGGATCGTGACCGGCGGGCACGCCCTTCTTGGCCGAGCGCACGAAGTTGATGACCGAGAGCAGGATGCCCAGGCCGAGCACGAACGACCCGATCGTGGAGATCATGTTGTAGGCCGTCCAGCCCATGTTGCCGGGGTACTCGTAGATCCGCCGCGGCATGCCCGAGAGCCCGAGCGAGTGCTGGACCAGGAAGGTCAGGTTGAACCCGATGAACATCACCCAGAAGGACGCCTTGCCCAGGCCTTCGGAGAGCTTGCGGCCTGTGATCTTCGGGAACCAGTAGTAGAGCCCGGCGAAGATCGAGAACATCGCGCCGCCGACCAGGACGTAGTGGAAGTGCGCCACCACGAAGTAGGTGTCGGTGACCTGCCAGTTGATCGGGAAGATCGCGAGCATCACGCCCGAGATGCCGCCGATGAGGAACAGCGTGAGGAACCCGGCGGCATAGAGCAGGGGCGTGTCGAAGTGGATCGTGCCCTGCCACAGCGTCGCGATCCAGTTGAAGATCTTGACCCCCGTCGGGATGGCGATCGCCATTGAGGCGAGCATGAAGAACGCCAGCACCGGGGTGCTCAGCGGCGTCGCGAACATGTGGTGCGCCCAGACGAGCACGCCCAGGAACGCGATCGCGGCGCTGGAGGCGGCGATCGCCTTGTACCCGAATATCGGTTTGCGGGCGAAGACGGGCAGGACCTCCGAGATGATCCCGAAGCCCGGCAGGATCATGATGTAGACCTCGGGGTGGCCGAAGAACCAGAAGACGTGCTGCCAGAGCATGGGCGAGCCGCCCTGGGTCGGGTCGAAGAAGTGGGTCCCGAAGTGCCGGTCGGTCAGCAGCATCGTCACGCCGGCCGCGACGACGGGCATCACGAGGATGATCGTCAGCGACTGCGCGAGCACCGTCCAGCAGAAGAGCGGCAGGCGGCCCCAGCCCATCCCACGGGCGCGCATATTGGCGATCGTCGCGTAGAGGTTGATCGCGCCGAGCGTCGAGGAGATGCCGGTGAGGTGGATCAGGTAGATCCACGCGTCGATGCCGCCGTTGGGCAGGTACGCCGAGCTCGAGAGCGGCGTGTAGCTCGTCCAGCCGGCCTCCGGCGGGGAGAAGAGCAGCGAGGCGTAGAAGACGGTCGCGCCGCAGAGGAAGAGCCAGAAGGACAGCGCGTTGAGCCGTGGGAAGGCCATGTCGCGCGCGCCGATCTGGAGCGGCACGAAGTAGTTCGCGAAGCCCGCCATCATCGGCATGACGAAGAGGAAGACCATCGTCGTGCCGTGCATGGTCATGATTTCGTTGTATCGCTCGGGGGTGAGGAACGTGTTGTCCGGGACCCCGAGCTGGATGCGCATCAGCAGCGCCTCCACGCCGCCCACGAGGAAGAAGGCGAAGGCGGCGATCAGGTACATCGTCCCGATCTTCTTGTGGTCGGTCGTGGTGAACCAGCTCGTCCAGCCGCCGCGCAGGTCCTGCACCTTCCGGGTGCTGATCTGCGGGACCGGATTGCGCTTCTTGGCTACTGGTCGTTCGGCGATGGCCATGGACGTGGGTTCCTTACTTCTTGGTCGCTGCGACGAGGAAGTCGACGAGATCCTTGAGCTGCGTCTTCGACAGCGTCTGCCCGAAGTTCGGCGGCATCACGCCCTTCGTGAAGCCCGGAGCGATCTCGGCGTTCGGGTTCACGATGGATGTGTTGATGAAGGCCGCGTCCTTGCCGGAGAGCGCCTGGTCGAGGTCCGGGCCGATCTTGGCGGTGGACCCGGCGGCCTTGAGCGTGTGGCACGCGCCGCAGCCGGCGCTGGCGAAGACGGCCTTGCCGGCATCCGTGTTCGGCGCGGCGGGCGTCGTGGTCGACGGGGCCGGGGTCGTGCTCGTGCCGGTCGACGGCTGCGAGGCGGTCGGCGCCGGGACTGCGTACTTGTCGCGGTCGGCGGCCGCGGCCTTGTTGGCGGCGGTGATGCGCTCCGTCTGGGCCACGATCCAGGCCTGGTACTGCGGGACGGTCACGACCCGCACCGAGGCGAACATGTTCGCGTGCCCGCGCCCGCAGAGCTCGGCGCACTGCCCGCGGTAGATCCCGAGCTTGCGCGCCTGGAACCACGTCTTGTTCGTGTAGCCGGGGATCGCGTCGAACTTGCCGCCGAGCTTGGGGATCCACCACGAGTGCGCGACGTCCTGGGAGCGGATGTCCAGCGTGACCGTGGTGTTGATGGGGACGACCATCTCCTCGTAGGAGTACGGGTTGTTCTGGGCGTTGGTGTCCTTGTCGGGATACGTGAAGCGCCAGAGGTACTGCTGCCCGTTGACGTCGATGTTCAGCGCCTTGCCCTTCGGGGGCGTGGGCTGGTCGACCGAGGCGAACTGGGCGCCGGAGGCGGTGTTCAGCCCGCCGGGGCGCGAGTCGATCGGGTTCTTGATCGAGTCGAGCTTGATGAAGGTGACCGTCGCCAGGATCACCAGGATCACCGCGGCGCCGACGGTCCAGCCGATCTCGAGGTTCGTGTTGCCGTGGATCTGCGCGGCGACCCGGCCCTTGCGCGCGCGGAACTTCACGAGCGAGTAGATCAGCGCGCCCTCGACGCCGACGAAGATCACCGCGGCGACCGCGAGGACGATCTTGTAGAGCGTGTCGATCGAGTCCGCGTTGGGCGATCCGCCGGACTCAGGGGTCAGCGCATCCGCGAAGGCGCCGGGCGCCACCACGAGGGAGACCGCCAGCGCGCCGAGCAGCAGGCTCGTGAGCAGGCGGCGGCGCGACGTATGACGGCGATCCGACCCCAAGGCCGCGCCATTCTATCCACGGACAGGCGGACCACGTCGACGGCGCGGATGCCCGTCGTGCGGGCTAGGCGCCCTTGAAGGCGGCGGGACGTTTCTCGAGGAAGGCGGTCACGCCTTCCATGAAGTCGTCGCCGCGGGCGAGCTCCTGCTGGAGGGCCGCCTCGAGCTCGAGCTGCTCGTCCATGCGTTCGTAGAGCCACGCGTTGAGCGCCACCTTCGTGCGCGCGTAGGAGAGCGTCGGCCCCGTGGCGAGTCGCCGCGCCAGTTCGGCGACCCCGTCCGAGAACTCGTCGTCGGGGTGGACGCGGTTGACCAGGCCCCATTCGAGCGCCTGCGCGGCCGGGACCCGCTCGCCGAGCATCGCCATCTCGGCCGCGCGCGTGAACCCGGCCCGGGCGGGGACGAGCAGCGTCGAGCCGCCGTCGGGCATGAGCCCGATGTTCACGAAGGCGAGCAGCAGGTAGGCGGACTCGCGCATGACCACCAGGTCGCAGGAGAGCGCGAGCGAGCAGCCGACTCCGGCTGCCGGGCCGTTGACGGCGGCGATCACCGGCTTGGGCATGCGCCGGATGCCCGAGATCACCGGGTGGTAGCGGTCGCGCAGGGCGCTCTGGACGTCGGGCTTGCCGTCCGGGCCCGGGACGAAGCCGCCCTTGAGGTCGGCCCCGGAGCAGAAGCCGCGGCCGGCGCCCGTGACCACGACCGCGCGGACCGCGTCGTCGGCGGCGACCGCCTCGATCGCCGGGCGCAGGTCGTCCCCGATCTCCTTGCCCCACGCGTTCATGGCCTCGGGGCGGTTGAGCTCGACCGTCGCAACGCCGTCCTCGACGGTGAGGTTGACGTACTCGAGCGTGAGAGCGGCCGCGTCAGCCATCCGGCGCCGCATCCTACGCGAGCGTTTGTCGCACGCAGAGGCACGCTCTGTATACCTTTGGGGCATGAGCGACGCGCGCCGTCCCCGCATCGGCCTGTGCACGGCGCTCGAGCGCGCGCGCTGGAGCTACTGGGACCTGGAGGCGGTGCTGCTGCCGCGCAATTACGTCGACGCGGTGCAGCGCGCCGGGGGCCTCGCGCTCCTCATCCCGCCCGATCCAGCGCTGGTGGGGGATCCTGACGAGATCCTCGACCTGCTCGACGGCGTGCTGCTGGCGGGCGGCTCCGACGTCGACCCCGGCGCCTACGGCGCGGAGTTCCACGCCGAGACCAAGGGCACCGTGCCCGAGCGCGACGACTTCGAGATCGCGCTCGCGCGCCGCGCGATGGAGCGCGACATCCCGTTCCTGGGGATCTGCCGCGGGATGCAGGTGATGAACGTCGCCGCCGGCGGCACGCTGCTCCAGCACCTGCCCGAGCGCTACGGCCACCACGAGCACCGCCGCAACGTCGGCACCTTCGACGGCGCCGACCACGACGTGCGCCTCGAGGCGGGCTCGCTCGCCGCCCGTGCCGCCGGCGAGGAGCTCCACAGCACCAAGTCCCACCACCACCAGGGCGTCGACGCCGTCGGCGCCGGCCTCGTGGTGACCGGCTGGGCCTCCGTGGACGAGCTGCCCGAGACGATCGAGGCGCCCGGCAAGGCCTTCGCGCTCGGCGTCCAGTGGCATCCCGAGGCCGATGAGACCAGCCGTGTCATCGCGGCGTTCGTCGAGGAGGCCCGCGCGCGATGCTCCAGGTGATCGAGCCCGCAACCGAGGGCACGCTCGCCGAGCTCGAGCAGGCCGGGGTGGAGGAGACCGACGCCGCGGTCGCGCGTGCCAAGGCCGCGTTCCCCGCCTGGCGGCGGGTGAGCCCGCCCGACCGGGCCGCGCTGCTGCGCGGGCTGGCCGACGCGCTGGAGGACCGCCTCGAGGACCTGGCCCTGCTGGAGGCGCGCAACGCCGGCAAGCCGATCTCCGACGCGCGCGGCGAGATCGGCATGGTGGTCGAGACCTTCCGCTTCTACGCGGGCGCGCCCGAGCGCCTGCTCGGCGACACGATCCCGGTCGCGGGTGGCATCGACATGACCTTCCGCGAGCCGCTGGGCGTGGTCGGGCTGATCGTTCCCTGGAACTTCCCGCTGGTCATCGCGGGCTGGAAGCTCGGCCCCGCGCTGGCGGCCGGCAACACGGTGGTGCTCAAGCCCGCCGAGCTCACCCCGCTGACCGCCGTCGAGTTCGAGCGCATCGCGGTGAAGGCGGGGATCCCCGAGGGCGTCGTCAACGTGGTCGTCGGGCCCGGGCGCGTGTGCGGCCAGCGTCTCGTAGAGCACCCCGACGTTGCGAAGGTGGCGTTCACCGGCTCGACCGAGGTCGGGCGCGGGATCGCCCAGGCGGCGGCGCAGACGATCAAGCGGGTGACCCTCGAGCTCGGCGGCAAGTCCGCCAACATCGTCTTCGCGGACGCCGATCTCGAGCGTGCGGCGGCCGCCGCGCCGTCCGCCGTGTTCGGCAACGCGGGCCAGGACTGCTGCGCGCGCTCGCGGATCCTCGTCGAGCGCTCCGCGATGGACCGCTTCATGGAAGCGCTCGAGGAGGCCGTCGAGGCCATCCGCGTGGGCGACCCGCTGGACGAGGCGACCCAGATGGGCCCGCTCATCTCCGCCGGCCAACGGGACTCCGTCGCGTCCTTCGTGGGCGAGGGGGCACCAGTGGCGATTCAGGGCTCGGCCCCCGAGGGCCCCGGCTACTGGTTCCCGCCCACCGTCCTCGCGCCAGTGTCGAACACCGACCGCGCCGCGCGCGAGGAGATCTTCGGGCCGGTGGCGTGCGTGATCCCGTTCGCAGGAGAGGCCGAGGCGGTCGCGCTCGCCAACGACACGATCTACGGGCTCTCCGGCTCGGTGTGGACGCGCGACGGCGCCAAGGCGCTGCGGGTCGCGCGCGCCGTCGACACGGGCGTGCTCTCGATCAACTCCAACACGTCCGTGCGCGTGTCGACGCCGTTCGGCGGCTTCAAGCAGTCGGGCGTGGGGCGGGAGCTCGGCCCGCACGCGCTGGAGCACTACACGGAGGTCAAGAACGTCTACTACGCCACGGGGGAGGTCTGATGGCCGGACGGCTGGAGGGCAAGGTCTGCGTGATCACCGGAGCATCGGGCGGGATCGGCGCCGAGGCGGTGACGCTGTTCCAGTCCGAGGGCGCGAAGGTCGTCGGCGCCGACCTGGCGGAGGGGGCGCCCGGCGATCTCGGCGTCCAGGTGGACGTCGCCGACGAGGCCGACGTGCAGCGCCTCTACGCCGTCGCCCGCGAGGAATTCGGCCGCATCGACGTGCTCTTCAACAACGCCGGCATCTCGCCGACCGACGACGCGTCGGTCCTCGACACCTCGCTCGAGGCCTGGCAGCGCGTGCAGGACGTCAACCTCAAGAGCGTCTTCCTCTGCTGCAAGTACGGCATCCCGCACCTCCTCGAGGGCGGCGGCGGGTCGGTGATCAACACCGCGTCCTTCGTGGCCGTGATGGGGGCCGCCACCTCGCAGATCTCCTACACGGCCTCCAAGGGCGGCGTCCTCGCGCTGACCCGCGAGCTCGGGGTCGAGTTCGGCCGCCGGGGCGTGCGCGTGAACGCGCTGTGCCCGGGCCCGGTCAACACGCCGATGCTCCAGGAGCTCTACGCCAGCGATCCCGCCAAGGCGCAGCGCCGGCTCGTGCACCTGCCGATGGGGCGCTTCGCGGAGGCGCGCGAGATCGCCAACGGCGCGCTCTTCCTCGCCAGCGACGAGTCCTCCTACGTCACGGCCTCGACCTTCCTCGTCGACGGGGGACTGTCGGGCGCCTACGTGACGCCCGAGTAGGCTGGCGCCGCGATGAACCTCGAACAGCTCGAGCGTGCCGTCAGGACCGGCGAGATCGACACCGTCCTGCTCGCGATCGTCGACATGCAGGGCCGCCTGCAGGGCAAGCGCCTGACCGCCGACCACTTCCTCGGCGAGGTGGTCCCCAACCACGCCGAGGGCTGCAACTACCTGCTCGCCGTCGACGTCGAGATGAGCACGGTGGAGGGCTACGCGATGTCGTCGTGGGACACCGGCTACGGGGACTTCGTGATGGTCCCCGACCTCGCCACCCTCGCGCTCGTTCCCTGGCAGGAGGCGACGGCCTTCTGCCTGGCGGACGTCCGGTGGGGCGACGGCACCGACGTGCTCGCCTCGCCGCGCCAGATCCTGCGCCGCCAGCTCGCGCGGCTGCACGACCGCGGGTGGACGGCCAACGCCGCCACCGAGCTCGAGTTCATCCTCTTCCGCGACTCCTACGAGACCGCGTGGCGCAAGGGCTTCCGCGACCTCGAGCCGGCCAACCTCTACAACATCGACTACTCGCTGCTGGGCACCGCGCGGGTCGAGCCGCTGATCCGGCGTATCCGCAACGCGATGGGCGGCGCCGGCCTGACCGTCGAGAACTCCAAGGGCGAGTGCAACCTGGGCCAGCACGAGATCAACTTCCGCTACGCCGACGCGCTCACGGCCGCCGACCAGCACGTCGTCTACAAGAACGGGGCCAAGGAGATCGCCGCCGAGGAGGACATGGCGATCACCTTCATGGCGAAGTTCAACGAGCGCGAGGGCAGCTCGTGCCACATCCACCTCTCCCTCGCCCGCGACGACGACACGCCCCTCTTCGGGGCCGAGCCGGCGCTCTTCGACCACTTCGTCGCCGGCCAGATCGCCCACATGCGCGAGCTGACGCTCCTCTACGCGCCAAACGTCAACTCCTACAAGCGCTTCGCGGTGGGGTCCTTCGCGCCGACGGCGGTGGCCTGGGGCCGCGACAACCGCACCTGCTCGCTGCGCGCCGTCGGGCACGGGGCGGGCACCCGGATCGAGAACCGCCTGCCGGGCGCCGACGTGAACCCCTACCTCGCGCTCGCGGCGATGATCGCCGCCGGGCTCGACGGGGTGGACCGCGAGCTGGCGCTCGAGCCGGCCTTCGAGGGCAACGCCTACCTCTCCGACAAGCCGCGCGTCCCCACGACGCTGCGCGACGCACGCGACCTGTTCGCCGGCTCGGAGCTCGCGCGCGACGCCTTCGGCGAGGAGGTGGTCGCGCACTACCTCAACAACGCCCAGGTCGAGCTCGACGCCTTCGAGGCGTCCGTCACCGACTGGGAACGGGTTCGCGGCTTCGAGCGACTGTGACCTCGGGTCACGGCACCCTCGAGCTGTTCGCGCCCGTCCGGTCCCAGACCGCGTTCGAGGAGACGCTGGAGCGCATCGGGACCGCGGTGAAGCTGGGGCTGCTCGCCCCGGGGGAGCGGCTCCCCGCCGAGCGCGAGCTCTGCGTGTCGCTCGACATCTCGCGCTCGACCCTGCGCCAGGCGCTCACCGCCCTGGTCCAGAGCGGGCACCTGGTCGCCGTCCGCGGCCGGGGCGGCGGGACGTTCGTCGCCGAGTCCCAGCCCGGGCCGGAGCCGCCGACGCAGGAGACGCTCGCCGGCTGGCGTGAGGCGTGCGACGCGCGGATGGTCCTGGAGGTGGGCGTGGTCGCGCTCGTCGCCGACCGCGGCGCGGGCCGCGCGGAGCTCGACGCGCTGGACGAGCTCGTCGCCGCCATGGCGCTGCGTCTCGACGACTTCCCCGCCTACCGCCAGGCCGACGTGCGCTTCCACATCGGCGTCGCGGAGATGACGGGCAGTCCCCGCCTCGTCGCGATGGTGACCGAGTCCCAGAGCGAGCTCAGCGACCTGATCGCCTTCATCGCCCATCCCCAGGAGGTCCTGGAGTGGTCGAACACCCAGCACGGCCAGCTCGTCGCGGCCCTGCGGGCGGGCGACCGTCCACGCGCGGTGCAGATCGTCTTCGAGCATCTCCGGGGCACCGAACATGTGCTGGCGGGCCTGCTCCCCTAGGCCCGTTTTCGCGTTTCGGCCATACCCGCCCCGGCGACCTCGTTGCAAAGTTGACATTCGTCCGAGTTCGGGCGTAGATTCGCCACATCCAGAGGTCGGAAGGGCAAACCTTTTCCAGGTTTGGACCCGCTGAGGCGCGACGAAAGGGGAGGGTCTATGGCGTCCGTAGAGGAGCTGAGGGACCGCGACGAGAAACGGCTTGCGGAGCTCGGCTACAAGCAGGAGCTCAACCGCACGTGGTCGGCATTCCAGAACTTCGGGATCTCGTTCACCATCATCTCGATCCTCGCCGGCTGCCTGACCACCTACTACCAGGGGTGGAACAACGGCGGTCCCGTGGCGATCGCCTGGGGCTGGCCGATCATCTCGGCGTTCATCCTCATCATCGCGCTCTGCATGTCGGAGCTCGTTTCCGCGTTCCCGACCGCCGGCGGCATCTACTGGTGGGCGTCGAAGCTCGGAAGCCCGGTGTGGGGCTGGTTCACCGGCTGGTTCAACCTCCTCGGCCTGATCGCGATTCTCGCCTCCGTGGACTACTTCGCGGGCCAGTTCCTGGCGACCATCCTCGGCCTCTACAACGTCAACGTCCTCGGGATCAACTTCGGCGACTCCGAGCATCTGCTCTCCGAGACGTTCCTGATGTTCGCGCTGCTCCTGATCCTGCACGTGATCATCAACATCCGCGGCAGCGACTTCGTGGGGCGCCTGAACGGCGTCTCGGTGATCTGGCACGTGATCGGCGCGACCGCGCTGGTGGTGATCCTCATCTTCGTGCCCTCCGACCACGCGAGCTTCTCCGACGTCTTCACCGAGACCCAGAACAACTCCGGCTTCGGTCATCACATGTTCTGGTGGTACGTGCTGCCGCTCGGCTTCCTGCTGACGCAGTACACGATCACCGGGTTCGACGCCTCGGCGCACATCTCCGAGGAGACCCACGCTGCCGCCGAGTCGGCCCCCAAGGGCGTCTGGAAGTCGGTCTTCTACTCGGCGATCGGGGGCTACGTCCTGCTGCTGGCGGTCACGTTCGCGGCCGCCGCGAATCCCAAGGCGGTCAACGAGGGCGGCGGCACCATCTTCGCCGTGCTCGAGACCGCGATGGGCACGGGCTGGGTCAAGCTCTTCCTCATCGTGGCCGTGGTCGGCCAGACGTTCTGCGGGATGAGCTGCATGACGAGCGCCTCTCGCATGATGTACGCGTTCAGCCGCGACGGCGCCGTGCCGGGCTGGCGGATCTGGAGCCGCGTCAACCAGCGGCGCATCCCGTTCGCGGCGGTCATGGCCGTCGCCACGGCGGCGCTGATCATCACGCTGCCCGCCCTGAAGGGCAACAAGGACGGCGTGACGGTGGCGTTCACCGCCGTCGTCTCGATCGGGGTGATCGGCCTGTACCTGGCCTACGTCATCCCGATCTTCCTGCGCTGGCGGATGGGCGACCAGTTCCAGAGCGGTCCGTGGACGCTCGGCAACAAGTACAAGTGGATGAACCTGGTCGCGGTGGCCGAGGTCCTCATCGTGGTGGTCATCTACTTCAACGCGCCGTTCAGCTCGGGCGGCGTGCCGTGGGAGGACGACTTCGACTGGTCACTGTTCAACTACACACCGGTGGTGACCGGCGGCCTGGCCATCGCGGTCGGCCTGTGGTGGTTGCTCAGCGCCCGCAAGTGGTTCACGGGCCCGCGGCACACGATCGACGAGATCGACGCGGAGATCGGCGCTCCGCCGCCGTTGCCCGAGGCTCCCTAGACGGATCGGCGACCGGCCCGCGCACGCGGGCCGGTCTCGTTCCGGGCCCTCAGGCCACGCCCGTGTAGGCGGTCGGCCGCTCCTCGGTGGGCGGGGCGGCGGGTGCTTCGAGCCTGCGCATGTTGCGCAGCTGCCGTGACACGAGCGCGAGGGCGATCAGCGCGCTCAGGCCGAGCCCGCCGATCAGCACGACGGTCGACGGAGCGACGGAATGCGCGATGAGCCCCGCGCCCAGGTAGCCGACGGGGATGAGCGCGAGCGAGCCCATCCAGTCATACGAGGAGACCCGGGAGAGCGCGTGGGACGGGATGCGCTGCGCGAGCGCCGTCTCCCAGGCGATGGCGAACACGGCGATGCCCAGGCCGCCCGCCACCGCCCCGGCCATCACGATCGGCCGCGGCGCTCCCAGGCCGAAGAGGACGATGAACGCCGGCCAGCCCATGCAGGCGAGCAGCCCGGCGTGCATCGGACGGCGCGGTCGCCAGCGCAGGCCGATGAGCGCCCCCGCGACGTTGCCCGCGCCCCAGAGCGCGGCGAGCACGCCGAACATCGAGGCGGCGCCGTACTCGTCGCGCGCGACGGTCGGGCCCAGCGTCACCCAAGGGGCGTAGCCGATCATCAGGCCCACCGAGAAGACGACGATGATCACCCACACCCACGCGCGCGAGCGCACCTCCCGAAAGCCGGCCCGCAGGTCGCTGAGCAGCGACGCGGACGCCGCGGGCGCGCCGCGCCGCCGGGCGCGGACGCGCACGAGCAGGGCGGCGCTCACGAGGAATGTGCTCGCGTCCAGCGCGTAGGCCCAGCCCGCACCCGCGACGACGAAGAGCAGGGTCCCGATCGCGGGGCCGGCGAGCTCCGCGGCGCTCATGGCTCCGGACGTCAGCGCTGCTGCCGCCTGGATGCCGTCCTCGGGGACCGTCTGGGGCACGAGCCCGGTGTAGGCCGGCCGGAAGAAGGCCTCGGCGGCGCCGAAGGCGGCCTCGATCAGCGCGATCAGGACGATGCTCGGCGCTCCCGCGAAGATCAGCGCGGCCAGCAGGGCGTGCAGCCCGAACCGGATCAGGTCGGTCGCGATCATGATCCGCTGGCGCGGGAGGCGATCTGCCCACACGCCGCCGAGCAGGAGCAGGATCACCAGCGGAGCGGTGTAGGCGGCGAGGACGATGCCGACCTCCGCCGGGTTCCCGGTGCGCTCGGTGACGTAGAGCGCCAGCACCACCACGACCATCCGGTCGCCGACCGCGCTGATTGCCTGGCCGAGCCACAGGCGGCGGAAGTCGACGTGCTCGCGCAGGACTCGCATCCGGCCCACGGTAGAGAAGCGCCGGATCCGAGCGGGGGGCGGTCTGGACCCGCGCCTATACTGCCCGGGCTTTGCGCACGTCGAGTGTCATTCGCTCGACCGCGTGGGCCGTCGTCGCAATCGGTGTCGCCGCGCCGCTGGTGCGCCGGCGGCTGCGTTTGGCACCCCCCGCGGTCATCGGGGCCGCCGCGGCGGTACCCGCGGCGCTGTGCGTCGTGCGGCCGCGATCGCGCTCACGCGACGCGCTCGTCTGCTGCGCGCAGATGTACGCCTACGTGGCGGCCTACAAGATGCCCAACGACGATCCCGAGGCGCTCGAGCGCCGCGTGCGGGTCGACTACCCGGTCCGCGTGGACCGCGCGCTCGGGCTCGGGCGGCTCCCGACGCTGCGCCTCCAGCACGCGTTCGGGCGACCGGGCAGCTTCAGCGCTCCCGAGCGTGTCCTCGTCTGGGCCCACTGGGTCTGGTTCCTCGTGCCGCACGGCACCGTCGCCTACCACCTGGTCGCCCGCCGGGAACGCTTCGAGCGCGCCGCGGTGCTGACCTACGCGGTCTTCGACCTGGGCTGCCTCGTCTACTGGGCCGTGCCGACCGCGCCCCCGTGGTACGCCGCCGAGCGCGGCCGCGCCGGCAACGGCGACCTGCCCGCCGTGCGGCGGATGATGGTCGAGTACGGCGAGCAGTTCTGGGGACGCGGGTGGGGTCCTCTCTACAGTGTCCTGGGAGGCAATCCCCTCGCTGCCATGCCCTCGCTGCACTTCGCCACGACCCTGATGGCCGCTCACCTGCTGGCGGAGCTCGGGCCCATTCACGCGGCGCTGGGGTGGACCTACTGCGTCACGCTCGGCACCTCGCTCGTCTACCTCGGCGAGCACTACGTGGTCGACCTGATCGCCGGTGCGGCCCTCACCGAGGCCATCCGCCGGCACGGCCCGCGCTTCGGGCCGCTCCTCGCATCGGTCTCCCGGGGGATTCGGACTCTCGAAGCGCGGGCACAGGAGTAGGCATGGACGAGGTCACGACCGAGCCGCGATCCACCGCGCCCGTCGAGGCCTCGAGCACAGCCGAAGCCGATTCCCAGGAGGAGATGCCCCGCGTCGTGATGACGCGGCGCACGGTGATCGCGTTCGTGGCGTTCGTGGCGGTCGCGGTCGGCTTCCTCTACTTCATCCTCCCCAAGCTCGCCGGGCTCAACGACACGTGGGACGAGATCAAGGACGGCGACCCGGCGTGGATCGTGGCGGCGCTGATCTTCGAGCTCCTGTCCTTCGGCGGCTACGTGCTCCTCTTCCGCGTCGTGTTCACGCGCGGCGAGAGCCGGATCGGCTGGCGTGCGAGTTATGAGATCACGATGGCCGGGGTGGCCGCCACGCGGCTGTTCGCCACGGCGGGGGCGGGCGGCGTCGCGCTGACGGCGTGGGCGCTGCGGCGCTCGGGGATGCCTCGCGACGTCGTCGCCTGCCGGATGATCGCGTTCCTGGTCCTGCTCTACAGCGTCTTCATGAGCGCGATCTTCATCTGTGGCATCGGGCTCTACACCGGGATCTTCTCCGGCGGCGGGTCGTTCTCGATCACGATGATCCCGGCGCTCTTCGCGCTGTTCACGATCCTCACCTTCGGCGCGATGGTGCTGGTCCCGGAGGACCTCACGCGCATGGCCCACCGCTCGTTCTCCTCGCCCCGCCTTGCCCGCTGGGCCAAGCGCCTGGCGGTCGTTCCCGAGTCGATCTCGCGCGGGGTGCGCACGGCGCTCGAGATCGTGCGCTCCGGCGATCCGGGCATCCTCGGCGCCGTCGCGTGGTGGGGCTTCGACATCGCGACGCTGTGGGCGTGCTTCCACGCGTTCGGCGAGCCCCCGACCTGGGCGGTGCTGATCGCGGGCTACTTCGTCGGCCAGCTCGCCAACGCGCTGCCGGTGCCCGGCGGCATCGGCGCGGTCGACGGCGGCATGATCGGCGCGTTCGCCGCCTTCGGCGTGGACTTCGACCTCGCGGTCGTCTCGGTGCTGGTCTACCGCGGGTTCGCGTTCTGGCTGCCCACGATCCCCGGCGCGATCGCCTACCTTCAGCTACGAGGACGCGTCCGGCGCTGGCAGGCTGAGGCGGAGGCAGAGCCCGCGACGGCCTGACCGCAGCTACACTTCACAAAGTGAAGTAAAGGGTGTAACGACAGCGGCCCTGACGAGACGGAGAGGGTGCATGACTGACATCGAGAACGTGATCATCGTGGGCAGCGGCCCGGCCGGATACACGGCCGCCCTCTACACAGCGCGCGCCAACCTGAGTCCCCTCGTCATCGAGGGTTTCATGTGGGGCGGGCTGCTCCAGCAGACAACCGACGTCGAGAACTACCCCGGCTTCGCCGGCGGGATCATGGGCCCCGAGCTCATGCAGTCCTTCCGCGACCAGGCCGAGCGGTTCGGGACGCGCTTCATCACCGATCAGGCGACCCGGGTCGAGCTCTCCGACGAGCCCGGCGGCATCCACCGCGTCTGGGTCGGCGACGAGGAGCACCGGGCGCGCACCGTCGTCCTGTCCATGGGCGCAGAGCACCGCAAGCTCGCCATCCCCGGCGAGGAGGAGCTCGGCGGCCGCGGCGTGTCCTACTGCGCAACCTGCGATGCGGCGTTCTTCCGCGACAAGCCCACGATCATCGTGGGCGGCGGCGACTCCGCCATGGAGGAGGCCATCTTCCTCTCGAAGTTCGCCTCGAGAGTCGTGATCGTGCACCGCCGAGACGAGTTCCGCGCCTCGAAGATCATGCTCGAGCGCGCGCGCGAGTCGGGCAACATCGAGTTCAAGACGCCCTACGTCGTCGAGGAGTTCCTCGCCGGCGGGACGTCCATGCTCGAGACCGCCCGGCTGCGCAACCTCGAGACCGGCAAGACCGAGGACGTGGAGATCGCCGGCGCCTTCATCGCCATCGGCCACGTGCCCAACTCCGAGCTGGTGCTCGATCAGATCGAGACCGACGAGAACGGCTACGTCGTCACGCAGGGCAAGTCCACGCTGACCAACCGCCCCGGCGTCTTCGCCGCGGGCGATCTGGTCGACCACACCTACCGGCAGGCGATCACCGCCGCCGGGACCGGCTGCCAGGCCGCGCTCGACGCGGAGTGGTACCTGCGCGACACGCCGCAGGTGCCCACGCCCGAGTCGCTCCAGGGGGTCATCTCGATCCCCGAGGCCCAGTGGGCGCCGGTCGCCAACACGGAGGATTCATGACGCAGAAGATCCAGAAGACCGACGAGCAGTGGCGCGCGGAGCTCACGCCGGAGCAGTACGAGGTGCTGCGCCGCAAGGGCACCGAGGCCCCCTGGTCGGGTGTGCTCAACGACTGCAAGGAGCCGGGCGTCTACCGGTGCGCCGGCTGTGGCTCGGAGCTGTTCCGCTCCTCGGAGAAGTTCGAGTCCGGCTCGGGCTGGCCGAGCTTCTTCGCGCCGGCCGCCGACGAGGCGGTCGACACCGAGGAGGACCGCAGCTTCTTCATGCAGCGCACCGAGGTGATGTGCTCCGCCTGCGGCGGGCACCTGGGCCACGTCTTCGACGACGGCCCGAACCCCACCGGCCTGCGCTACTGCATCAACTCAGCCGCGCTGACGCACGAGCCTGAGCCCGAGGCCTAGGCCCGGCCGCGCAGGTAGATCGGGTTCGAGAGAACCCACGTGCGGCTGCGACCGCGAGACTCCAGGTACGCCTCGGCCCGGTAGACACCGGGCTCCGAGGCGGGACGGGCGAGCCGCGTCCCGTAGGCGGTCGCCACCTCCGCGCCGTCCCTGATCAGCCGCAGGCGACACTGCCGCGGCGCCGAGACCTCAAGCACGGCGTCGCCGGCGAGGTCGCCCTCGTCGCCCATCCCCAGCTCGCCGCAGCCGAACGCGAACCCGCGGGCCGGGGCGAGCGAGTCGCGCGCGAGGTAGCAGTGCCCGGCGCGCAGCGCCGCGTAGACGCGGTCGCGGTCGGCGTCGCCCTCGCCGGTGAACGGCTCGTCCAGGAGCGCGTGGGTGCGCAGGTGCCGGAAGGAGCGGTGGTAGCCCATGAGCCGCAGCGGCACCCGGCCGCCGAGGCGCACGCCGATCTGGTGGGCGTCGATGCCGCCGACGGCGACCACCCGGCGCCGCGCGGTGAGGCGGTCCCACGTCGCGAGCGCGCCCGGGGCGGGGTTCTCGAGGATGCGGTCGGGCGAGGCGATGAAGCGCAGCGCGGCGCCCGCCGAGGGCAGCGACTCCAGGGTGTCGGTCACGAGGCTCCAGAGCTCGAGGCCCGCGTAGTCGCCGCTGTCGAGGTCGCGCCACGGGATCCCGGGACGGTCGCGGTTCAGCAGCGAGGTGCCGCGCGAGAAGGGGTGCGCGAGGAAGCCGAAGCCGCCCTGGCGCGCCACCGCCTCCACGATCCCGCCGCCGTCCAGCCCTGTCCAGCGGACCTCCTCGGCGACGCCGAACGCGAGGAAGTGGTTGCCGCCGCTGGGCGAGACCTCCTCGCCGACGCAGACGAGCGCCGCGCCGTGCCAGCCCTCCTCGCCGTTGCGCCGCGCCGCCAGCGTGTCGTGGTCGGTGAGGAGCACGACGTCGACGCCGGCGCGCTGCGCCGCGGCGGCGATCTCGGGCACGGTGCCGGTGCCGTCCGAGTAGGTGGAATGCACGTGCAGCACGCAGATCGCGACGTGTCGTGGCGCCATCCGGACGCACGCTACCCTCTGCCTCGGAGGCGCCACGACGGACCAGCCGACATCACCTCAGCGCGCGAGCGGGACGCGGTTTCGCCGCGGCGGGAACGCCGACGTCGTCCGGGGGGTGTTCGACGCGCTGGAGCGCGGGGACATCGACGGGGTCCTCGACTGCTTCGACGTCGGCGCGATGTTCGAGCCGCTCTCCACGCCGGTGCGCGAGCGCGACTCCGCCGAGGCGCTCGGCCACACCGGCCTGCGGCGCTACTTCGACGAAATCGCCCGCACCTGGGACCGCTTCGAGGTGCACATCCACGAGGTGCGCGAGAGCGGCGACCACGTCGCGGCGCTCGGCCGGATCCGCGCGGTCTCCGCGGTCGCGGGCTTCGACTCCGATGACCCGGTGGGCTTCGTGATGCGGCTACGCGACGGGCTCGTCGTGTGGGGCAAGACCTACCGCACGCCCGAGGAGGCGCTCGTCGCCCTCGAGCGGCTCGCGGCCGCGGGCTAGCCCGTCGGCACGCGCTCGCGCAGGAAGCGCGCGATCTCGGCGCCGGGTCGCACGCGGTCGTCCTCGAAGAGGAAGTGGCCCGTGCCCTCGACGACGACGAGCTCGGCGCCCGGGATCCGCTCGTGGAAGCGCTTCGCGCCCGCGAGCGGGGCGAACGGATCGTCGGCGGCCCAGAGCACGAGGGTGGGGACGCCGAGGGCCTCGAGTCGCCCCTCGTAGGGGATCAGCTTCTCGAAGTCGCCCGAGCGGTAGAGCTCGAGGATCCCCCGCCGGTGCTCCGCGTCGGCGTAGCACTTCCAGTACTCCTCGAAGGCGTCCTCGGGCAGCGCCGGGCTCCACTGGGCGAGGACCGCGGCGAGGGCCTCGCGGGTGATCGCGTCCATGAGTTGCTCGCCCTCGCCCTCGGTGCGCATGGACCGCGCGAGCCCGTGCCACCTGCCGTCCGAGAAGAAGCCGGTGTCGGAGATGACGAGCGCCGAGACCGCCTCGGGGTGGTCGCATGCCCAGCGCAGCCCGATGAGCCCGCCCCAGTCGTGGACCACGAGGGCGACGCGCTCGAGCCCGAGCTCGCGCCGGAAGCGCTCGACCGCCTCGACGTGGCGCTCCCACGTGCTCGGGGGAGCGAGGGGGGAGTCCCCGTAGCCGGGCAGGTCGGGGGCGATGGCGCGCCAGCCGGCCGCCGCCACCGGGCCGAGGACGTCGCGGAAGAGGTAGGACGAGTTGGGCACGCCGTGTAGCAGCAGCGCGACGGGCCCACCCGGCGCCCATCCGTCCGGTGTCGCCTCCCGGTATGCGAGCCCGGCCGCATGCGCGACCGGCGCGCTCACGGGGTCAGGACGATCTTCAGCGCCTCGCGCCGGTCGTAGAGCTCGTAGGCCTCGGGGGCTTCCTCGAGGCGCATGTGATGGGTCACCAGCGCGGAGGGGTCGAGCACGCCCGTGGCCATGAGGTCGAGGACGGTGTCGACGTGTGAGATCACGTTCGCCTGCCCCGTGCACAGGGTCAGCGCCTTGATCCAGACGATCCCGAGGTGGACCTCCGCGCGCTCGGCGTAGACGCCCGTCGCCGACACCGTGCCGCAGTTGCGCGCGATGCGGATCGCCATGTCGAGCACGTCCGGATGACCGACCGCGTCGATGACGACATCCAGGCCGCGGCCGTCGGTCGCCTCCCTGACCGTGCCGCGCGGGTCGTCGTCCTCGAGGTGGACCGGGATCCCGCCGAAGGACTCGGCCACGAGCAGGCGCTCGTCGACGGTGTCGATCGCGAAGACCCGGGCCGCGCCCGCGGCCTTCGCCGCCTGCACCGCGCAGAGGCCGACGGGGCCGAGGCCGAGCACAGCCGCGCTGTCGCCCTCGGATAGACCCGAGTGGCGCACCGCGTGGTAGCCCGTGCCCATCACGTCGCCGGCGAAGAGCGCGATGTCGTCGGACATCCCGTCGGGGACCTTGCGCAGCGTCAGGTTGGCGCGCGGGACGAGCAGGCGCTCGGCCTGCGCGCCCTGGAGGCCGCCGAGCGTCTCACCGTGCCCGAAGGTCCGGGACTCGTCGCACTTGTGGTAGAGCCCGCGCAGGCAGAAGAAGCAGGTCCCGCAGGCGGTCTGGAAGCACCCGAGGACGCGGTCGCCGACGGCCACGCGCGTGACGTCCGGGCCCGCCTCGAGGACCGTGCCGACGTACTCGTGACCGATCGTGAAGCCCGGCTCGATCTTGACCCGCCCGTGGTAGATGTGCAGGTCCGACCCGCAGACGCCGGTCGCCTCGACGGCGACGATCGCGTCGTCGGCGGCGAGCAGCTCGGGGTCGGGGCGCTCCTCGACCCGAACCTCGCCGGGAGCCTGGAAGGTGACGGCCAGCACCCCCGGCAGCCTACGCAAGTCGGCCGGGGGTTGGCAGCCGGGCTCCGAGCGTCGAGAGTTCGCCCATGCACGCCGACCTCCGGATGGAGACCGCGGAGCTCGCCGCGATGCGCGACCTCTACGCCGCCGTCCCGCCCGATTCGGCGGCTGCGCTGGGCGTCGTCGCGCACGACCTCGCGGGTGCGCTCTGCGCCGCGGTGACGGCCCTCGCCAGCGCGCGCACGTTCAACCGCGTCGCGGGTCTCGGGGTCACCGGTACGCCCGGCGACCCGGAGCTCGACGCCATCGCCGACTTCTACGTCACGGCCGGCTCGCCGCACGTGATCTCCATCGCGCCCGCCACGACACCGCCGGACCTCGGCGACCGCCTCTTAGCGCGCGGCTACGAGGCCGACTACCCGTGGGTGAAGTTCGCGCGGCCGGTCACCGGGGCATCCGGACCGAGCGCAACCGACCTGCGCATCGTGCGCATAGGTGCGGAGCGCGCCGAGGACTTCGGCCGGGTCGTCGCCGACGGCTTCGACCTGCCAGAGCCGCTGCGCCCGTGGATCGCGGCACTCGCGGGCCGGCCCGGCTGGTCGTGCCACCTCGCGCTGGACGGCGATGATGCGGTCGGCGCCGGCGCAGTCTTCCTGCACGAGGGGGCCGGGTGGCTCGGCCTCGGCGCGACGCTGCCCGAGTACCGCGGACGCGGCGCCCAGAACGCCGTGCTGCACGACCGGATCGCCGCGGCCGCGGAGGCCGGCTGCGACCTGGTCGTGACCGAGACCGGCGCCGCCGTCGAGGGAATGCCCAGCAACTCGTATCGCAACATCCTGCGCCAGGGCTTCGAGGCCGTCTACGAGCGGCCGAACCTGCGCAACCCCGACCCCGGAGGCTCCTGATGCCCGACGTCTCGAAGGCCGTGCTGATCACCGGATGCTCGACGGGCATCGGGCACGAGACCGCGGCACACCTCGCCCGCGCGGGCTGGAGGGTCTATGCCACGGCGCGGCGTCCCGAGACGCTCGCCGACCTCGAGGCGGCGGGCTGCCGGGTCCTCGCGCTCGACGTCACCGACGAGGCGTCGATGCAGGCAGCGGTCGCCGCCGTCGAAGAGGCCGAGGGCGCGGTCGGCGTGCTGGTCAACAACGCGGGCTACAGCCAGAGCGGGGCGGTGGAAGAGGTGCCGATCGACGTCGTGCGTCGCCAGTTCGAGACCAACGTCTTCGGCCTGGTGCGCATGTGCCAGCTCGTGCTCCCGGGGATGCGCCGCCAGCGCTACGGGCGGATCGTCAACGTCTCCTCGATGGGCGGCAAGCTCACGTTCCCCGGCGGCGGCTTCTACCACGCCACCAAGCACGCGGTGGAGGCGATCTCCGACGCGCTGCGCTTCGAGGTGGCGGGCTTCGGCATCGACGTGGTCGTCATCGAGCCGGGGCTGATCCGCACGAGCTTCGGCGACACGGCCGTGGCGTCGATCGAGGACGCCACGCCGGCCGACGGCCCGTATGCGACGTTCAACGCGGCGGTCGGGTCCGCGACGGCGGGTGCGTACGAGGGCGGGGTGGGCCGGCTCGGGGGCGGGCCCGAGACGGTGGCGAAGGCGATCGAGAAGGCGATCTCCGCGCGGCGCCCGCGCACGCGCTACCCGGTCACGCCCTCCGCGCGGCTGATCATGGGCCAGCGGCGGCTGCTCACGGACCGGATGTGGGACCGCTTCCTGCGCTCGCAGTTCCCGCAGCCCGGCAGCTAGCTAGGCGTCGTCCTCGTACTCGAAGAACCCGGCGCCCGTGGGGCGGCCGAGCCGGCCCTCGAGCACCCGGCGGCGCAGCAACGGCGCGGCGCGGTAGCGCTCCTCGCGGTACTCGTCCGCGAGCCCGTCGAGCACCGCGAGCACGTGGTCGAGCCCCATCGCGTCGGCCCAGCGCAGGGGCCCGTGGGGATGGTTGAGGCCGAGCAGCATGCCGGCGTCGATGTCGTCGGCCGAGCCGACGCCCTCGCCCAGCGCGAAGGCCGCCTCGTTGACGAGCTGGCAGACGATGCGCCCGAGCACGAGCCCCGGCGCGTCGCCGACCCACTCCACGTGCTTGCCCAGGGACGCGAAGAAGCGCTGCGTCGCGGCCGCCGCGGCCTCGGACGTGTTGGGGCCGCGCGTGAGCTCGACCAGACTCGATTCCTCGAAGGGCGGGAGCGCGTGGAAGCCGGCCGCCGCGCCGCCGGGGTCGAGCGCCGCGAGCGAGCCGCCCGCGCAGAGGATCGCCTGCGGGCCGCCCTGGAGCGGCAGGTCCTCCAGGCCGTCGGAGCAGTCGACGATCAGCGCCGGGACCTCGCCCTCCGCCTCCTCGGGCAGGCGCGCGTCCCAGCCCGCGTCGGTGGCGGAGATGAGCAGCTCGGCCGCCAGGACGCCATCGCCCGCCACCACGACGAGCCCGTCGCCGCCGCTGCGCGCGGGCGGCTCGGGATCCTCGAGCCGGTAGGGCTCGCTCGCGTAGTCGTACCAGCCGCGGCCGGTCTTGCGGCCGTGGCGTCCCGCCGCAACCATGCGCGCCGCCAGCGGCGAGGGCCGCCAGCGCGGCTCGCCGAAGCTGAGCTCGGCGAAGCGCTTGGAGACCTCGAAGCCCACATCGATGCCCACGAGGTCCTGGAGCTCGAACGGGCCCATCCGGAAGCCCGCGCCCATGCGGCAGATGCGGTCGATCTGCTCGACCGTGGCGATCCGCTCGGTGAGCAGGCGCATCGCCTCGAGGTTGAAGGGCCGGTTGCACCGGTTCACGAGGAAGCCCGGCCCGTCGGCGGCGATGATCACGCGCTTGCCCATCGCCTCGCCGACCGCGCGGGCGATCTCCACGGCCTCGAGTCCCGTCTGCTCGCCGGCGATGACCTCGAGCAGGCGCATCACGGGCGCCGGGTTGAAGAAGTGCATGCCCACCACGCGGTCCGGGCGCTCCGCCGCGCCGGCCAGCCCGCTCACCGGCAGCGAGGAGGTGTTCGACGCCAGCACGCAGTCCGGGCCGGCGATCGCCGAGAGGCGCGCGAAGAGCTCGCGCTTGAGCTCGAGCGACTCCGGCGCGGCCTCGATGATGAGCTCGCAGCCGGCGAGGTCCTCCATCGCGTCCACCGCCTCCAGGCGGGAGACCGCCGCGTCGGCATCGGCGGCGCTCCAGCGCCCACGCTCGACGCCGCGGCGCAGCTGCGCCGCGATGCCGTCGGAGCCCCGGGCGAGCGCGGCGGGATCGGCGTCGTGCAGGCGGGTGCGCATGCCGGCCTGGGCGGCGAGCTGGGCGATGCCGGCACCCATGGTCCCGGCTCCCACGACCCCGACGATGGCGGGCAGGCGCTGTGCGTCGGCAGCCACGGGTCAGCCCGGGATCAGCGCGTTGATGCCGGTGAGATCCCGGCCGATGATCAGCTTCTGGATCTGCGAGGTGCCCTCGTAGAGGGTCGTCACCCGCGCGTCGCGGAAGTAGCGCTCGACCGGGTGGTCGTCGACGTAGCCGGCGCCCCCGTGGACCTGGATCGCGGTGTTGGCGCACTTGACCGCCGCCTCGGTGGCGAACAGCTTGGCCTTGCTGGTCTCGACCGTGCTCGGCCGCCCCTGGTCCTTGAGGAAGCCGGCGCGCCACACCAGGAAGCGGGCGGCGTCGGTGTCCAGCGCCATGTCGGCGAGCATCGCCTGCACGAGCTGGAAGGAGGCGATCGGCCGGTTGAACTGGCGGCGCTCCTTGGCGTAGTTGACCGACTCCTCGAGGGAGCCCTGGCAGATCCCCACGCAGCCGGCGGCGACGGAGTAGCGACCGGAGTCGAGTGCCGACATCGCGATCTTGAATCCGTCGCCGACCTGCCCCATCAGGGCGTCGTCGCCGACCTCGACGTCGTCGAAGGCGAGCGAGGCGGTGTCGGAGCCGTGCAGGCCCATCTTGCCGTGGATCTCCTGGGAGGAGAATCCGGGCGAGTCGGTCGGCACGAGGAAGCTTGCGAGCCCGCGGTGGGCGAGCTCGGGGTCGGTCTGCGCGAACACGAGCGCGACCTTGGCGAAGTTGCCCATCGAGATCCACATCTTGTTGCCCGAGATGACCCAGCCCGTGTCGGTCTTGCGCGCGCGCGTCTTCTGGTTGGCGGCGTCGGAGCCGGTGTCGGGCTCGGTGAGGCCGAAGCAGCCGAGGTACTCGCCCGAGCAGAGCTTGGGCAGCCAGTGCTGCTTCTGCTCCTCGGTACCCCAGCGCACGATCGACGAGCACACCAGCGAGGTCTGCACCGAGATCACCGTCCGCATCGCCGAGCACCCGCGCCCGACCTCCTCGACGATCAGGCCATAGGTCAGGTAGTCGAGGCCGGCGCCTCCGTACTCGCGCGGGACGATCGCCCCGAGGTAGCCCTGGTCGGCCATCTTCGAGACGAGCTCGGTGTCGAAGTGATGGTTGCGGTCGTTCTCGCGGGCGCGGGGCACGACCTCGCGCTCGGTGAAGGTCCGCGCGGTCTCGCGGACGAGCTTCTGCTCGTCGGTCAGGTCGAAGTCGATCACGAAGGCTCCTGTGGGGACGGGGTCGAGCGGATGGGACGGTACCGCCCCGCGTAGACTCGGCGCGGGTGGACGCCTTCACGCTGATCATCCTGGGGGGACTCGCCCTGCTGATCGTGGCGGTGGTCCTCCTTGGCCTCTTTCACCCGCGCTCCGGCGCCGACGTGCTGGATTGGAAGCCGACCCGCTCCATCGAGACCGAGGTCGAGCTCGAGCTCGAGGACGTCGCGCAGATGATCGAGGCCCAGAACGAGCGCCGGCGGCGCACCGGGCGCCCTGAGATCGACGAGGCCGAGTTCCGTGCCCGCGTCGCCGCCGAGGAGGCCGAGCAGCACCGCCGCCGGGCGGCCGGCCTGGACGAGCCGGGACCGACCTAGATGGCCCGCGTCCTCGTCGTCGGCTGCGGCTGCCGCGGCCGCGAGCTCGTCGCCGCCCTGCGCGCCGAGGGACACGCCGTGCGCGCGACCACGCGCGACCCGGCGAACGCCGCGGCGATCGAGGCGGCGGGCGCGGAGCCCTTCGTCTGCGACCCCGACCAGCTCGGCACGCTCCTGCCCGCGCTCGAGGGCGTGACGTTCGTCTGCTGGCTGCTCGCCTCGGCCCAGGGGGAGGGCGCGGCGGAGCTGCACGCGACACGCCTGGAGCGGCTCTTCGAGGAGCTCGTCGACACACCGGTCCGGGGGGTCGTCTACGAGGCGGCGGGCACGCTCGGCGACGAGATCCTCGCGCGCGGGACCGAGATCGCGCTGGCCGCGCGCGGGCGCTGGCGGATCCCCGTCGCGCTGCTCGAGGCCGATCCCGCCGACCCCGCAATTTGGGGCGACGCGGCCCTCGCGGCGGTAGGCTCGCTGTGGCGCCGCTGAGGGCGGCGGTAGCGCTAGACTCGCGGGAAAGCCTGCAAAGCCGATAGGAATTAGGAGGAGTGCGGTGGCCGACTACGCGAAGGACGTCCTCGTCGACACCCAGTGGGTCGAGGATCACCTCGACGACGACTCGGTTCGCATCGTCGAGGTCGACGAGAACCCGGCCCTCTACGCCGAGGCGCACATCCCGGGCGCCATCGGCTTCGACTGGAAGACCGACCTCCAGGACCAGCTGAAGCGCGACTTCCTCGGCCCTGAGGAGTTCGGCGCCCTCTTCGGGTCGCGCGGCATCTCCAACGAGCACACCGTCGTGCTCTACGGCGACCGCAACAACTGGTTCGCGGCCTACACGTACTGGTACCTCAAGTACTACGGCCACCACAACGTCAAGCTCGTCAACGGCCCGCGCGAGAAGTGGATCGGCGAGGGCCGGCCGACGACGACCGACGTGCCGAGCTACCCCGAGGCGAGCTTCACGGCCAAGGCCGGCGACGACGCCATCCGCGCCAAGCGCGACGAGGTGCTCTCGGCCCTGGACTCCGAGACCAAGCTGGTGGACGTGCGCTCCCCGCAGGAGTTCTCGGGCGAGCTGATCGCCATGCCGGGCTACGAGCAGGAGGGCGCCCAGCGCGCCGGCCACATCCCCGGCGCTGCGTCGATCCCGTGGGCCCAGGCGGTCCAGGAGGACGGCACCTTCAAGTCGGCCGAGGACCTCTCGGAGCTCTACGGCTCCAAGGGCGTCACCAACGGCGAGTCGATCATCGCCTACTGCCGGATCGGCGAGCGCTCGGCGCACACCTGGTTCGTCCTGCACGAGCTCCTCGGCAAGGACGACGTCAAGAACTACGACGGCTCGTGGACCGAGTGGGGCAACCTCGTCAACGTGCCGATCGAGAAGGGCGCCTAGCGCCGCTTCGCACCGGCATCGCCTGATCCTGCGGGCCCGCTTCGGCGGGCCCGCGGCGTTCAGGCCGCCGAGCGCTCCAGCATCGGCTCGATGCGCTCGAGCAGGTCGCCGAGGATGCGGGCGGTCGCGCCCCAGATGAAGTGGTCGCCGACCGTGTAGGTGTCCGAGCGAAACGGCACGCCGCGGCGCACCAGGCGCCGGTGCTCATAGCCGGCACGCAGGTCGGCGAGCGAGAGCTCGATCACCTCGGCGACCTCGCCGGCCGACGGGCGCCAGCGGTGCCCGCGCTCGATCAGCCCGACGAACGGATAGATCGCATAGTTGGTGACCACGGTGGGCGTCGGGGTCAGCGCGCCGACCAGCTCGACGGCGTCGCGCGGCAGCCCGATCTCCTCCTCGGCCTCGCGCAGCGCGGTCGTGCGGAGATCCTCCTCGTCGATGTCCTGGCGCCCGCCGGGGAACGAGATCTCGCCCGCGTGGCGGCGCAGGTCCTCGCGGCGCTTGGTGAAGACCGAGTGCAGCTCACCGTCGTGCACGTAGAGCGGGACGAGCACCGCGGCGTCGATCCGTCCGTGGACGTCGAGGGCGGCGGCCTCCTCCGGCGAGAGCAGGAGCCGGCGCAGCTCGTCGGCGATCGGGGCCATCGGGCTGACTATAGTCGGGCCCCGGTGGACGCCCTGCTGGTCATCGACGTGCAGAACGACTTCTGTCCCGGGGGCGCGCTGGCGGTGCCCGGCGCCGATGCGGTGATCGCCCCGCTGAACTGGCTCATGCGCCAGCACGACCTCGTCCTCGCCACCCGCGACCGGCATCCCGAGGACCATTCCTCGTTCGCCGAGCAGGGCGGGCCGTGGCCGCCGCACTGCGTTGCCGGCACCCCGGGCGCGGAGCTCCACGCCGACCTCGACCAGAGCGCCATCGACGCGATCGTCGACAAGGGACAGGGCGCGGACGACGAGGGCTACTCGGGCTTCGAGGGAACCGAGCTCGAGACGCTGCTGCGCGACCGCGGCGTCGAGCGGGTGCACATCGGCGGGCTCGCGCTGGACTACTGCGTGCGCGCGACGGCGCTGGACGCGCTGCGCCTGGGCTTCCCGGTCACCGTGCACCTCGCGGCGACGCGGCCGGTTGAGGCGCAGGAGGGCGACGGTGCGCGCGCCGTCGAGGAGCTGCGCCGCGCCGGCGCCGAGATCGAGGAGTAGCTACGGGCTCGTGTTGACCGCGACGCTCTTGACCTGGGAGTAGCTGAGCAGCGCCTCGAAGCCCTTCTCGCGGCCGTAGCCCGAGCGCTTGTAGCCCCCGAAGGGCAGCTCCACGCCGCCGCCGGCGCCGTAGCCGTTGACGTAGACCTGGCCGACCCGCAGGTCGCCGACGATCCGCTGCGCGCGATTGATGTCCCGCGTCCAGACCGCGGCGATGAGCCCGTAGTCGGTGCCGTTCGCGAGGGCCACGGCGTCGTCGTCGGAGTCGAACGGGGTGACCGCGAGCACCGGCCCGAAGACCTCCTCGCGGGCGAGCGGAGCGGCGGGGTCGACCTCGTCGACCAGGGTGGGGGAGTAGAAGAAGCCGTCGCGGTAGGCGTCGCCCTCGGGCGGCGCGCCGCCGGTGACCACCCGTCCGGCCTTTCCAGCACATTGGGATCCTAAGCTTAGAATTCCACGTGGACAAGTTGTC
>JADMIO010607084.1_pt1 | contig 36270 bp, 14 predicted proteins | sample 8958161 | NCBI WGS metagenome assembly JADMIO01 (sample SAMN16585339, study PRJNA669376) | soil metagenome | isolation source: Crop rotation soil | place: USA: Cullars Rotation, Alabama | collected 2011
CGCGTCATGTCCGCTGCTTCATACAATCCCCCGTCGTAGTGCAACGTCGCTTGCATGGCGTTGATATGTTGCGCGACAGAGAGCCGCACGTTGAATCGTTCCACGTAAACGTATTGCTGGTACACCGAGAAACTCACAGCGTCGCTCGCGTAAGTCACGGTGCGATCCTCGTAGTCGAAACAGAAAGGAAAGAACGGTGGAGGCTCGACTTCCTCCCACGTGAAGTACTCCTGATATTCCGCCGCCTCACTTACAGTTTGTTCGACACGCTTCAATAGCTGGTGAAAGCGCATATTCCGTTCGCACAGCAGCGAAACCGGAAGATATTTTGCGAAGAGTCCGAGTGCAGATTCGAGACCGGGATAGTTGCGGCCATCGACAGCAACGCCAGTGACGAACTGCGGCTGCGCGGTCAGACGCCAGAGCAGCACCTGCCAGCAAGTTAAGAAGAAAACTGGAGGCGTGGTTTCATACTGGCGACATAGTGCTTCTACATCTGCGATGTTGAGTGTGATGTTGACGAACTGCGGTGTGAAGTTAGTCTCTATATTTTCACGTTGATAGGGCAGCTTCAACGAGTGGCGCACATCCAGGTTTTGCCTGCGCCAATACTCTCTACCCACTTCAGCGTTTTCCGCCACGAGCAATGCGTTTTGCCATTCGGAAATGTCCACATACTGCATGGGCTCACCGGCAAATCCCTCCCCACGCAGCGCAGCGTCGTAACCGCGGCAGATCTCCGCGGCCAGATTCAGCAAGCCAGTAGCGTCGCTATACAGCGCCGGTAAGCTCAGCGCCAAAACATGTTCGTTCTCTTTGAACTTAATAAGCCACGCCGTCAGTGGCGCGCTGAGAGACAGGTCTAACGGAACTTGCCTCGCTTCATTCAATAGCAATGCAACAAGTGCCTGCTGCTCATTCGCGTCCAATTCTTCGGCGACAGATTCATTGATAACCAGACGACAATCTTCTTCCACGACCTGCAGCGGCAAGCTCATGCCGGGCAGTCTGTGAAAAGTCGTGTGCAGAATCTCGTGTCGCTGCATTACCTGGGCCATCACTGCCTTGAGTGAACAGGTGTCAAGTGGGCCTTTGAGCAGCAGCGCGCATTGCGCGTAATAAGCTTGCGGTGCATGCTGCTGCAATAACCAGACACGTCTTTGCTGCGGCGAAAGCCGGAATCCTTCAATCGTCATTTTTCTACGGTTTTGGTTAGTGAAGCTTTGCTTTAAGAGTGATTCCTGTGAGACGGGTGGGCCATGCCTACTGCGATGCGGCGCGCACCAACGTAGGGCATGCGCCCATGCGCCACCAGCATGTTGTCTAACAACAGGATGTCGCGTTCCTGCCAGCGGAAGATCGTTTGTTCACGGGCATAAGCGTCGCGGATGTGGTCCATGATGCCGGGCTCAATCGGAGAGCCGTCGCCAAAGAATGCGTTGCGCGGCAGATCCGCTTCGTCAAACTCCGCCAACAATGAGTCGTGGACTCGCTGGTTCAAACTCGAGACGTGAAACAGATGAGCCTGATTGAACCACACAGGCTTCCCGGTTTGCGGATGAGTGGCCACTGCCTGGCAGATTTGCCGCGTGCGCAGTCCGTCGCCGCTTTTCCATTCACACTCGATTCCTGCCTGCCGACAATAATCATCCACGGCAGTTTTGTTCGTCGTGTCAAAGACCTGCTGCCAGGAGAGATCCACGCCCGCGCCATAGTTGCGCACGTACATTACCTTCTTCTCCATAAACTGATCCCTGATGGCGGAGTCAATGCGATTGAGGACCTTGCCGCTGTCGGCAATCGGCGTCTCGCCTCCCTCACGCGCGGCCTCGAGGCAGATAAAACCGATCCGCATGGGCCAATTACGCGCGTATGACATTTCGTTGTGTAGCGGTATTGCCTGGTCGGCCGGATATTCCGTCGATGTATAAATTTTGCCGCTGATCTGTGTGCGTGGGGTGGAACGATAAGTGTATTCGATCAACGGGCCGGCGATGGACACCAGAAACTGTTCGAACCCGGCGACAGTACTGACGTTGAAATTCCGAAAAAGAATCGCTCCATGCGCAGACAATTGCGTCTCTATAAATTCACGGTGACCACTGGCCCAAACGAGTAAGTCAATGTCGGACACTGCCGGTTGAATAACCAGGGGCAGGCGTCTACCTGGTTGCAGGTAACTCACCATAATCAACTCTTCCCCCGATAGAGTAATGGTTTTCCGGCTGTCGGGTATTAATCGCTTCAGGCTCGGCTTCACACTAACCTCCTCACACTGCCTGGGCCGCGCGCACCGGCGATCGTCCAGTCGCTCGCAACTGTTCGAGATTTGCTTTTCTGCTTGCCTGTAACTCTTCGCGCTGCAGCTCGGCGAGAACTTTGGCCAGGTCGCTGAGTCTCTCTTCGGGTCGCTCAACCACGCGCCGGAGCAGTGCTTCGAATTGTCTCGTGATTCGCCTCGCCGTACTGACATTGAAGAGATCGGTTTTGTATTCGAGTACGCCGGTTAGTCCATGCTCCGTGTCTGTGATGTTCAGACCCAGATCAAACTTCGCAACACCGTTTTCGAGTGGTAACAGATTCAACGACAATCCGCTTAATTCCAGTTTTGACTCGGGAGCATTTTGTAAAACAAACCAGACCTGGACCAGAGGAGTGTGACTAAGGCTGCGTTTTGGTTGTAAGAGTTCCACCAGCTTCTCGAACGGCATGTCCTGGTGTGCGTATGCCCCGAGACACGTCTCGCGCGTGCGGCGTAACAACTCGCGAAAGTCCGGATCGCCCGAGAGATCACCATGCAACACGAGTGTGTTGACAAAAAATCCGATCAACTGTTCCGTCTCGAGCAGATGTCGATTTGCTATCGGTGTTCCCACGCTGATGTGTTCCTGATTCGCGTAACGAGCAAGCAGGATCTGCCATGCGGTGAGCAGCGTCATGAACAACGTGACATCCTCATTACGGCTCAGCTCCCTGAGCTTCTCGCTCAAGTCTGCCGGGAGGGTAAACAGTTGATGAGCGCCACGGAATGTTTGGACCAGCGGTCGCGGTTTATCGGTGGGGACTTCGAGTACGTCCGGCGCGTCTTCTAGTTGCTGTGTCCAATAAGAAACTTGTCGCTCCAGTGCTTCACCGCTCAGTGATTCACGCTGCCAGACTGCGAAATCCACATATTGGATGGAGAGTTCCGGCAACGGGCTTGAACATCCGTGCGAATAAGCTTCATACAGCGCCGTGAGCTCTCGCAACAACACTCCCACCGACCAGCCATCGCTAGCGATGTGATGCATTGTAAAGAGCGCGACGTGCTCTTCGGCTGCGAGTTTCAAAAGACTCGCACGCAGTAGTGGTCCATGCGCGAGGTCGAAAGGTGCTACTGCCTCTTCTTCGGCGAGTCTCCGCGCAGCACTTTCACGTTCTTCGCTCTCCATTTGTGTCAGGTCAAGGACTGACAACTTGAATTCGACGGCTTCGGCGATGACCTGCCTGGGCTTGCCACGCTGCTCGGGAAAGCTTGTGCGCAGCACTTCGTGGCGGCGGACGATCTCGGTGAGAGTACGTTCAAGTGCGGCGATGTTTAATGGACCACTCAAACTCACTGCTACCGGCAGGTTATAGAGCGCGCTTCCCGGCTGAAGCTGATCCAGGAACCATAAACGTTGCTGGGCATACGACAAAGGCAATTCACTCGATCGGTCCACGGCTGTGAGCGGCGCAATGGTCAAACCACGTCGCTCATTCAGTTCCTGCCCTATGGTCACGGCCAGACCGCGGACAGTCGGTGTGACAAAGAGACTGCGCACCGGCAATTCGATATTGAAGGCTTTCCTCACCCGCGACATTACCTGCGTGGCCAGCAGCGAGTGGCCGCCGAGTTCAAAGAAATTGGCCGTCACGCTGATCTTCTTCACGCCCAGCACTTCGCTCCAGATGCCGGCCAGCACTTCCTCAACCGGTGTGCTCGGCGCGGTGATCTCACTCGTCGCGACGCCTCGTTCCGGGTCGGGCAGCGCCTGGCGATCGATCTTTCCGTTGGCCATCAAGGGCAGTTCTTCCAGCAGCACGAGCGCGTCCGGGATCATGTAATCCGGGAGCTGCTCCTGCGCCGCCTGCCGCACTGCTTCCAATATCTGAGCCGGACTTCTCCAACTATTCCTGATCTCCGGCGTCAACCACTCCTGGTCCGTTCGCTGCCCACCGTCTCTCACTGCGTAGACTTTGAATAGCGCCGTTGTTTGCAAAGCTTCGTCCTGTTCAACCGTGACGTCGAATCCGGCGTTACGAAGCAACGAAGTAACTTTGTTGAGACGTTCCTCGCGATCCTCTAACTCCACCACCACCTGCCTGATCCTTCGCCAATTGTCCGCTGTAACTCCCTCCAGCACCGCTAACTCACTTTTTTCTACGTCGATTTTCAAGAGGTCGATCTGCTCGATACCTTCCGTTTCAATCACCTCGGAAATAGTTCGCAACCGGCACTCGACTGGACGCGTCTCGAGCCGTTCTGTCAACAACTCGTTGAGCGCAACCTCGCCCGGCAACGTCATTCCGTTGCCATTCTTCCGCAGGTTCTGCTCAAAACTCCTGACTACTGACTGGGCTTCTTCGGCATCAGGAAAAAGTCCTGAAAGCAGAGACAGGTGTGGGTAATAACTGAACGTGCTCGCTCCCGCTTGATTCGAAAGTCCGCACTCAAAAAGGCGTGCTTGTAATCCGTACAACTCGGCGTTGGCACTTAAAATCTTGAAGATCTCAGGAATCGGTTCAAACGCATAAATGCGCGCGCCGGGACAAACGTGGTCCACGAAAAGACTGAAGACGCCGATATTTGCTCCGACGTCAAAAACGCAGGCCCGAGGAGGAAGCGTGATCTGCGGTGCGAAGTAAGCGTGCTCTTCGAAGATCTCGTGATAGAGATAATCCGCTTCATTCTTGTTATGACGGGCAATCATGAGCCCATTTGGCAACTCGTACGCAGCGAACTCGGAACCTTCGCGTTGCCGGCGCACCAGTTGGCAAGCAACGCGAGCATGTTGTGGGTCGAGTGCAAGGTAGGCAACCAAACCCGGCCCGTTGCCCCTATCCCGGCTCATGACAATCGCGTCCTTGACGGCTTCATGCCGCGACAGCACAGCTTCGATTTCACCGGGTTCAATGCGAAAGCCGCGAATCTTGACTTGTGAATCCGCACGACCGAGAAATTCGATCTCTCCATTCGAAAGATAGCGCGCGAGGTCGCCGGTCTTGTAGAGCCTGCTACCTGCTTCAACGGTGAACGGGTTCGGTATGAACCGTTCGGCGGTCAGATCACTGTGGTCTAAATAACCTCTCGTTATGCCTGATCCACCGATGTATAAATCTCCCGCTACTCCGATCGGCGCGGGTCGCGCGAAGTCGTCCAAAATGTAGCTGCACGTATTGGCAATGGGCCGGCCGATCGGCACTACCTGCGTGTCGCTTGTCGCGCACTCGTAAACGGTGCTCCAGACGGTCGCTTCTGTTGGTCCATATTCATTGAACAGGATCGCCTGCGGCGCGACCGACTGGTGACGACGCACCAGTTCCGGAGGGCAGGCTTCTCCTGCCACGATCGCCACGCGCAAGCTGTTCAACTCGCCCGGTCGCGCCACTTCCAATAGCAAATTGTGCAACGCCGGCAGGCACAACGAATGTGAGACACGTTGCGTTTCGATCAGATTCACTAACGCCAGCGCATCGCGTTGCAGTCCTTCCTCTGGTAACACCAGAGCGCCTCCGACACACAAGGTCCAGAAAATGCCGGCCACAGAACTGTCGAACGCCACCGAAGAAAGTAAAAGAAACCGCGTGGGATGATAGCGATAGTAGCTGAAGCGTGCGGAAGTGGAATGAAACAGGTTCTGGTGAGAGACGCACACGCCCTTGGGATTACCAGTCGATCCTGACGTGTAAATAATGTAAGCGAGATTCTCTTTCTCGATATGGAACTCGGGATTGAGAGTGCTTTGCGTCGAGATCTCCGGCTGGTGTGTATCGAGGCAGATGAACTTTGCGTCGTGATCGGGGAATAGATCGAGCAGACTTTGTCTCGTCAACACCACAGGGGCGGCAGAGTCGTCGAGCATGAAGCGCAAACGCTCGCGCGGGTAGCTCGGATCGAGCGGGACGTAAACGCCGCCGGCCTTGAGCACCGCCAGCAGCGCCACGATCATTTCCGGACTACGCTCGAGACAGAGCGCTACACGTATTTCTGCGCTGACACCGTTACCGCGCAGGTAATGGGCCAGTTGATTCGCTTGCTGGTTCAATTCGCCAAAGGTTAACTGGCGATCTTTATAGATCACCGCCAGCGCGTCCGGGTTTTCAACCGCCTGTCGTTCGAATAGCTGATGAACGTGGCGATACGTTGGATAAGCGACCGCCGTATCGTTCCACGCCAGCAATTGCTGGCGTTCATCGGCGCCAAGTATCTCCAACTCACGAACAGGTGCAGTCTCGTGGTCCACCACGTTGTCGATCATAGTCAACAACTCTTCCGCCAACCGTGAGATTTGTGCGCCTGTATAGCGATTGGAGTCGTACCGAAATTCGAGCTCGAGGTTTTCTTTCGTGCGCGCACAGGAGAGACGGAGATCAAAGCGTTCGGTAGAGACGAATTGTTTTGTGATGCTGAAGCTGACCTTCCCTGCCGGATAGAAGCCGGGCTGATCATCATAGTCAAAGCCGAACGAGAAGTATGGCACTTCGGCTTGATCCGCGGTCGTGTCCTTTAAATATTCCCAGGAGAAATTGTCCTGCCTCGTGTAAGCCTCGGTCAACGTTGCCTGTTGCTGCTGCAGGAGATCGCTGAAACGGCTTTGCTCATCGCGGTTGCAGATGATGGGCAAGTAGCGGGTGAACAAGCCCAGGCTGTTTTCCAACTCCTTGTATTTTCGTCCATCGACTCCAGTGCCGATGACGGTCGTTGTTTGTCCCGTTAAGCGGCCGAGCAGGACATGAAAGCAAGTGAGGAGCACTACTGCGGCTGAAGTCTCGTATTGGTTCGCGAGCGTCTCAATCTTGTTGGGATCGAGGACGCGAGCTATTGTCGCCGGCGTCGCATCTGCCTGAGCCTGACTGTCCGCGGTGTAAGGCAGTTTCAAACCGGCCAGAGCCAGGAAGTCCTGCTGAAGCCAATATGTGCGACGGTCTTCTCTGTCTTCACTTTCGAGTAACTCATTCTGCCATTCAGAAACGTCGGCGTATTGCATTGACTCCGCGACGCGATCGCCTCCGGCATAGTTACGACTGATCTCTCCTACCAAATGCCGCAGCCCGGCCGCGTCCGCACACATCGCAGGCAGGCTCAGGATCATGATGTGTTCAATTTCGGAGAGCTTCAGCAACCAGAGATGTAGCTGCCCGTCCTGTTCGAGCGAGAAGGGAGTTTGCTGCGCTTCGTGCCAGACTTCGTCAACTGTGGTGAGGTTGGACCATTCAAAGTGGAACTTGCTGCTCTCACTAATGACTTGCAACGGAATAGTCATGCCCGGCAGGCAACAGAAGCTCGTGCGAAGAATTTCATGTTGTTGTAGAACCTGCTCGACCGCACCTCGCAACCGTGCGGTCTCGAGTGGACCGTGAATTAACACGGCGCACTGGGCTCGATAGAGATACTCGTCAACCCTTCGTTGCAGTGACCATAGTCGTCGCTGCTGTGGCGACAGACGGAAGCCTTGAATCATTTCTTTTTGCATGTTTGTTTAGATGTGCTGGACGAAGGTCCTTTGATCCGTCTATATCACTGGATGGTTGCGGAGGTGCTTACCGCCCGGCGCCTGCTGAGCTTCAGACTCTGAAGATCCATTTGCTCCAAAGCCTTATCTTTTTCGTTGCGATGTCGCGCCTCTGCTCGGGCAAAGTTTTCCTTGAATGCCGTCAAGCGAGTGTCAGGCTCGAAAACAGCAGCGGTTACCAACTCCTCGTAACTTTGCAGGATCCAGTCGATCGTGCCGGCGCGAAAGAGATCGGAGCTGTAATCCAACGTCACCTCGAGGTTCTCGTCTCCATCCTTCACCGAAAGCACGAGATCAGCTTTGGCGGTCCGATTTTTAATCTTGAACTCCTCGAAGCGCAAATCTCCCATTCGCAATGCCTTCGATGCGGCCGCGTTCTGTAGGGCAAACCAAACCTGAAAAAGAGGTGAGTGGCTGAGACTTCGCTCCGGTCGCAACACCTCAACCAGCTTTTCAAACGGCACATCCTTATGCGCGTAGGCTTCCAAGCACATCTCTCGTACTCGTTGTAGCAACTCACGAAAACTCGGGTTACCTCTCATGTCACCGCATAACGCGATTGAATTGACAAAGAACCCGATCAACTCTTCCGTTTCCGCCGGATTGCGATTTGCTATCGGAGTTCCGATGACAATCAGCTCTTCCTCACTAAAGCAATAAAGAAGAACCTGCCACACTGCGAGCAGCGTCATGAACAGAGTTGTTCCTTCGCGTCGCGTCAACTCTTTGACCACTCGTGAAACTTCCGCCGAGAACATTCGCGACTCACTCATCCCGACGAAACTCTGCACAGCCGGACGCACTTTGTCCGCGGGCAAACGCAGCCCGGGCGCTCCCTGCAACTGCTTGCGCCAGTACTGCAAATGTTCCGCCAACACTTCGCCCTGCATCCATTCTCGCTGCCACATCACGTAGTCGGCGTATTGGATCCCGAGCTCCGGTAAAGGCGATTCATCACCACGGCTGTATGCTTCGTAAAGTGCGCTTACTTCTTTGAGCAACACAGTCATGGACCACTCATCACTGACCATGTGGTGAGTGGTAAACAACACGATGTGTTCTTCGTCATCAAGTTTCAAGAGACTGGCGCGCAGCAGCGGTCCGTTCGCAATGTCAAAGGGCTGCTCGGCCTCGGCTGCTGCAAATTGCTGCGCGATAGTCTCGCGTTCGCCAACACTCTCGTCACTCAAGTCAATGATCGACAAAGTGAAGTTGGTTGCGGGAGCGATGACCTGTACCGGCCTGCCGTCTTGTTCCGGGAAACTGGTGCGCAGCACTTCATGGCGGCGAATAATTTCAGTCAGGGTCCGTTGTAATACTTCCACGTTGAGAGGACCAAACAGTCGCAACGCCGCGGGACAATGATAGAACGCGCTCTCAGGCTCGAGTTGATGTAAGAACCAAAGTCTTTGCTGGGCAAACGACAGTGGCATGTCTGGTGTGCGGGCAGCTCTCTGAAGCGACGGCGCGCCTATGCCGTGTTCTGTTTGTATTGTCTGTTCAACTTGCGCGGCCAGCGCACGTATGGTCGGCGCGCTGAATAAACTACGCACCGGTAATTCGATGTTGAAGACTTTTTTGACCCGCGACATCACTTGTGTCGCCAGCAGCGAGTGACCACCCAGCTCAAAGAAATTTGCGGTCATGCTTACTGCATCGAACCCAAGGACGGTAGACCAGATACCAGCCAGAACTTCTTCAACCGGTGTACGCGGCGGAACGTGCTCACCTTTCGCAATTACTCGTTCCGGCGCCGGCAGCGCTTCGCGATTGATTTTTCCATTAGCCAGTGTCGGCAATTCCTCGAGTATCACTATCCACGCCGGCACCATGTACTGTGGTAACCGTTCCGATAGATAGCTGCGCAACTCGGCGACTGTGACCGAAGTGGTGACGTAGGCCACGATCTCCTGTTCGTCACGCTCGATGGTTCTCGCAACTACGACTGTCGTTTGCACTGACGGATGCCGGCGCAGGGTTGCTTCGATCTCCGCCAGCTCGATGCGGTAACCCCTAATCTTTACCTGCGAGTCAACTCTGCCTAAAAACTCAATCCTGCCATCCGTCAGGTAGCGGCCAATATCTCCGGTGCGGTACAGCCGCGTTCCGGGTTCGTTGCTGAACGGATTAGGAATGAACTTCTCAGCCGTCATTCCTCCCTCGTGCAGGTAACCCCTGGTGATTCCGTGCCCTCCAAGATAAATCTCTCCCGCCGCGCCAATTGGCGCCACTCGCATTTGCTCAGCCAAAATGTAGATCTGCGCGTTGGTGATCGGTCTTCCAATTGATACGTTGTTTACAAGCGTTGCAGAGTCGCACTCCTCTACAGTGCTCCACACACTGCCTTCGGTCGGTCCGTATTCGTTGTACAACTTTGTCGTGGGCAACGCCGCGAGGTGCCGTTCAACCACCGACAACGGGCAAGCCTCGCCGGCCACAATCACCGTTTCCAATGAGGCCAACTCACCGTCGCGTGCTGCACCCAACATCAAAGAATGCAACGATGGCAGGCTTAGCAGGTGCGACACCCTCTGCGCGCGAACGAGTCGTACCAACGCTGCTATGTCGCGCTGCAAACCCTCTGCCGGCACTACCAACATGCCGCCGCCACACAGCGTCCAAAAGATGCCGGCGACTGCACTGTCAAAAGCGAAGGAAGAAAGCAACAGAAAACGTTTGGGAGTCGTGGGATAGTAAGCAAAGCGCGCCGAAGTTGAATGAACCAGATTCTGGTGCGTGACGAGCACTCCTTTTGGCGTGCCTGTTGAACCCGAAGTGTAAATAACGTACGCCAAATTCTGCGGCAGAACATTCGCAGCAAGGTTCTCGCCACTTACTCCTGCAATCTCCGGCCACCGGGTATCCAGCGAGACCATCTGCGCCTCATGCGGCGGCAATTTGTCGATCAGGTGTTGCTGGGTCAGCAGCACTGGCCCATTCGTATCTGCAAGGATGAAGCGCAGTCGTTCCTGCGGGTAGGCGGGGTCGAGTGGCACGTATGCACCACCTGCTTTAAGAATACCGAGCAGGCCTACGATCATTTCCAGAGAACGCTCAACACAGAGACCAACCGGTACATCCTCCTTTACTCCACTGCTTCTCAGGTAACGAGCCAGTTGATTCGCTTTTTGGTTTAACTCGGCATAGGTTAGCTGCTTGTCTTCGCAGGCTACTGCCACGGCATCAGGAGTCTGTGCCGCTTGCCGTTCGAACAGTTGGTGAATGCACTCCGGCGGGTAAGGCGCTGCAGTATCATTCCATTCCACCAGCACCTGCCGGCGTTCATCCGCGCCTACTATCTCTAACTCTCCGAGAGTCGGACCTTCATAATTAACGACATTCGCGACTAACGTTTGAAACTCTGCCGCCAGCCGCGAGATATCGGTTTGGTGATAAAGACCGGCATCGTAATGAAATTCAAGCGCCAGAGCCGACGCCTTCCGAGAGCAGGAAAGCCTGACGTGGTGCGGTTCGGCGAAGGCATATTCTTTGTCGATCGTGAAGCTCAATCCGCCCGTCGTCCAACTGTCAGGATGCTCCGTATAATCAAAACAAAAGTTGAAGAAGGGCGCCGTCGTGCTCACCGGATCAATATGGTCCCAGTCAAAATACTCCTGATACTCCAGATGCTCGCGCGTTGTTCGACCGAGTTGGTCCAACAATGCTTTAAAGCGCAGATTTTCATGGAGGCGAGACTGAACCGGGAGATACTTAACAAATCGTCCAAGCGCAGGTTTAATTTCTTCATGCTCTCGGCCGTCCGCCGCGTTACCCACCATCAATTCCTGTTTACCGGTCAGGCGCCATAACACGATTTGCCAGCAAGCTAAGAGAATGATGGCCATAGAACTTTGGCTTCGCTCAGTCAGCGTGTCCAGCTTCGCAAAATGGTCGCCATCAATTAGCGTAGTGATGACTGCTGGATCGCACGTTGGCTCATCTGGCCGCTTGCCTTTCCAGGACAACTCCGGCTGCTGAAGGTTCGTGAGAGACTGTTCGCGCCAGTATGCCCGGCCCTCTTCGCGCTCAGGTGCTTCGAGCAGTTCGTTATGCCATTCCGAACTGTCAGCGTATTGCAGCAGCTCGCCAGGCAACTGGGCCTTACCCACCAGGGCCTCATAATGCAGGCAAATCTCGTTGATCAGATTTCGGAGACCGGTGGCGTCCGTATTCATTGAAGGTAGTGAAATAAGCAGAACACTGCTTTCCGGAGAGATTCTTAGCAACGACGCCAGGAATATAGGACCAGCTTCCAGATCAAGAGGTACGCGGAGTGTCTCGTTGAATAAGTCGTTTATCCGCGACTCTTCCTCTGTCCCTTCATCCAAATCATAAACTTTCACAATGGCCGGAATGGTGTCATTGATAATCTGGAGAGGAATAGTCATACCGGGCAAGCATCGAAATGTAGTCCGGAGGATCTCTTGTTGCTCTACCACCTGCTGTATCGCGGTCTCGAGATCAGCAACATTGAGCTTGCCACTTATGCGCACTGCGCATTGCGTGCGATATGGCGGCGTGTCGCGCTCCTGCTGCAGCGTCCAAACTCGCCGTTGGGCGGGTGATAACCGGATGCCCTCGATTACTTCCTTTTGCTCCATGTCAGCTCCAACCTAACAGTTACTTCGACTAATCGGTTCGGCCATTCCCGCCAACACCTTTCGCGCCCCGCTATACGGACTGCGCCCGTGTGCAATGGTCTGATTGTCCAACAACAAAACATCGCCCTCCTGCCATGAAAACATTACCTTTTCACGCTGATAGGCTGCGCGAAGGACGTCCAACACCGTCTGCTCGATTGGAGAGCCGTCGCCGTAATAAGTGTTATAGGGGAGGTCTTCTTCCTTAAATTCCGTCAACAACGTTTCACGAACTGGGGACTCCAGCGTAGTCACGTGAAAAAACGTTGCATGATTGAACCAGATTGATTCTCCGGTCGCCGGATGGGTAATAGTCGTCGGCCGCACTGCTCTGGTCCGAAGCCGGTTCCCTTCCTTCCACTCATACTGAATTAAATTGGCGCGGCAGTACTCCTCCACGACGGACTTGTCCGTGGTCTGAAAAACCGTTTCCCAAGTGAGGCCAAACCCGTCGTTATAGTTTCGAACATACATAACTTCCGTAAACCGTTTTCTGATCTCCGGGTCAATGCTGTCGTAAATCCGGCGACAATCTGCGATCGGCGTTTCTCCTCCCGAGGCCGGAGCAGTGACGCAGCAGAAGTAGATTTTCTGCGGCCATTTCATCCAGTATGTTCCTTCGTTGTGCAGAAAGATGGTTTGTTCCGCCGGATAGTCGGTTGATGTATAGATCCGGTCGCTGACTTCGTGACGTGGTGACGAACGGTCGCGATACTCGAGTAACTCTCCATTCGACGTGCCCTTGATTACCTGATCGAAAAGAGCCGGAGTGTTGACGTTGAAACCGCGAAACAGTATGGCTCGGTGGCGCAACAATAACGTACGAACCAGTTCTTTGTTTGCGGTGGACCAGACGACAAGATCGAGACCGTCAACTGCCGGTTGCACGACCAGCGGCAGAGTGTCGAGACCCTCGAAATGGCTAAGCTGAACCAAACTCTCCGGCGAGATACTGAAGGTCTTACGCCTCACTGGTACTGCGGACCTCATGCTGGAACCAACTTCGAATTGTTTCATCGCAACTAGCCTTCCTTTAATCTCTAATTACTCTTCGTCTGGCGTTTTTCAGCATTTGACGATCTGCCGCCTTGAACCCCTGGGCTATGAGGCTGCGTCGCTTGCTGTTTTCTTCAGTAAGGACGTCCATGAGCGCGCTGAGCCGCGTGTGAGGCTGCGCTACAACACTGTTCAGAAGTGTATCGAGGTGCCGGTGCAACCGCTCGATTGTGCTGCTTTCGAAGAGGTCGGAGTTATATTCCAATACTCCACTCAGTTGCTTCTCTCCGTCCGTTATCAAGAGCGCGAGATCAAACTTTGCCGTGCCGGAATCAAAAGCAAACTCCTGCAATTTCAAGTTTTTGAGCTGTAATTTATTTAAAGGAGCATCAACCAGAGTGAACCAGACTTGAAAGAGCGGTGAGTGGCTGAGATCTCGTTCCGGTTGCAACACTTCAACCAGCTTTTCGAATGGCACGTCTTGATTCGAGTATGCACTCAGGCACAACTCGCGCACTCGTCTGAGCAGTTCTTGAAAACTCGGATCTCCCGATAGGTCAGCCCGCAGCACCACAGTGTTGACGAAGAACCCGATCAGGTTTTCGGTTGCTATTTGATTTCGCCCCGCGACCGGCGTGCCGACATTGATCTGCTCGTCATGTGTGTAGTAGTAGAGCAGCAGTTGGAAGGCCGCGAGCAGCATCATGAATAACGAGACGCCTTCACCTCTACTCAGCCCTCTTAGTTGCTCGCTCAACTCCGGCGTAAATGAAAACGTGTGATGGGCCCCGCGGAACGTCTGCACTGCCGGACGCGCTTTGTCGGTCGGTAATACACTGGACGCGCCACGCAACTGCTTCTTCCAATAATCCAGTTGGTGTTCCAACACCTCACCGGTCAACCACTCCCGTTGCCAGATCGCATAATCCGCATACTGCACCGGCAATTCTTCGAGCGGCGACTCCATTCCCTGACTGTAGGCCTCATAGAGCTGACTGACTTCCTTCATCAACACTCCCAGCGACCAGCCGTCGCTGACGATGTGATGCATCGTAAAGAGCGCGACATGTTCCGTTTCTTCCAACTGCAACAACGAACCGCGTATTAATGGCCCACTCGAGAGATCGAACGGCCGGCGTGTCTCTGCCAACGCCAGCGCGCGAACTCTGCTTTCATGGTCCAGGATTGCTCCCTCGCGAAGGTCGATAACAGGCAAAGTGAAATCCGTACTCGGTGCGACAACCTGTACGGGGGTTCCCTGCTGCTCCGAAAAAGTTGTGCGCAATACCTCGTGACGCCGGATGATTTCAGCGAGAGCTCTTTCCAATGCAACCGCATCCAGGTGTCCACTCAACCGCACGCCGCCAACAACGTTGTAGTGCACGCTGTCCGGCGTTAACTGATCAGCGAACCAAAGCATCTGTTGCGCATGTGATAGTGGTATTCCACCGTTTCGATTTGCGCGCGCGAGCACTGGCAAGGACCAGCCACGTTGCTCATTCATTGCCACTTCAATTTCCGAAGCCAGCTCGCGCACTGTGGGCGACTCGAACAAACTGCGCAGGTGCATGTCCACTCCGAAAGTTCCTTTGATTCGCAGCACCACCTGCGTGGCAAGCAAAGAGTGACCACCCAATTCAAAGAAGTTGCTGGTTGTGCTTATTTCGGCGCGTTCCAGCACCTCAGACCAAATCGCCCGGAGCACTTCTTCAATAGGAGTTCGTGGTCCAACTGCCGCTTGCTCCTGTTCGGCTTTAATGGCCTCGAGAGCAGGCAACCGGCGGCGGTCTACTTTGCCATTCGCCGTTAGCGGCAGGTCATCAACCATCACGATCCAGGACGGCGCCATGTAGTCCGGCAACTTTGCCCGCAGAAAGCTGCGCACTTCGTCAGCACTGATGTCGGCGTCTTCCTGTGGCAGTAGGTAGACCACTAATTGTTTGTCGCTATCAGCTTCCTCTCTAATCATCGCCACAGCTGATTTCACGGCAGGATGAGCTGAGACGGCTGCTTCGATCTCACCTAACTCAATACGATAGCCTCTGATTTTGACCTGCGAATCGACTCTGCCCAGGAACTCGAGGTTGCCATCCGACAGGTAACGCGCTCGGTCGCCCGTGCGATAGAACCGCGCCCCAGGTTCGCGACTGAACGGATCAGGAACAAATTTTTCGGCAGTCAACTCCGCGCGATGCAAATAGCCACGGCCCACATGCACACCGCCGATATACAACTCTCCCGCAACTCCCACCGGCACCGGTCGCAGATAATCATCAAGCAGATAAATCCGGGTGTTTGCCGGCGGCCGCCCTATAGGCGCCAGGCCTTTATTGGCGCCGCGCACGCACAGCCATTCGCTAGCCGCAATCGACGTTTCCGTTGGTCCATACGAATGATGTAACTCCACCCCTCTCAACCGCTCGAGGAATCTTTCCATAGTCTCTTTCGGCAGCCCCTCGCCGCCGCAAATCACTCGTCTCAAAGAGGTCGCTTTTTCGACTCCCGCGGCTTCTACAAAACCGCGCAGCATCGACGGCACAAAGTACACCGTGGTGATTCCTTCTTTTCTGATCGTTTCGATCAGGTAAGCACTATCTAAATGTCCCTCAGGACGAGCCACCACCACGCACCCGCCCACCGTTAACGTCCAAAACAGCTCCCACACCGAAGGATCGAAGTTCAGCGATGTCTTGAGCAGGAAACGATCCGTTTCCGCAAGCTGGTAAGTGTCTTGCATCCAGCGCAGGCAGTTGACCACACCGCGATGCTGGAGCATGGCTCCTTTCGGGCGCCCGGTTGAGCCGGAGGTGTAAATGACGTAGGCGAGATTTTCGTCTGTCACCAGGCCGGCAAGATTGTCTCCGTCTTCCGCGTTGATGAGGTCCCAGTCGCTATCCAGACAAATCGTATGGCCCCAGTGTGCCGGCAGGAGTTCCGACAGTCTTTCCTGCGTCAGTAGCACCCCGGGCGCGGCGTCCTCCAGCATGAAAGCAAGACGCTCCAAAGGATAGGCGGCGTCAAAAGGTACATACGCGGCGCCGGACTTCAAGATGCCCAGTAACCCGATGACCAGCTCAAGCGAGCGTTCAACGCAGATGCCCACCAACATTTCCGGTCCGACACCGAGCTTGCGCAGATGACGTGCTAGTTGGTTGGCCCGGCGGTTCAATTCGTTATAGCTAAGCTCCTCATCTTCATAGCGCACGGCGATAGCATGCGGCGTCCGTTCCACTTGTTCTTCAAACAACTCGTGCAGGCACTGCCGGCCCACGTAATCGCGTTGCGTCTCATTCCACCCTAAAAGCAGTTGCCGTCGTTCCGCTTCCGTCAGCAAAGAGATAGTGGAAAGACGTACCTCTGGTTCGGTGGCGATCGTTTCCAGCAGGGTTTGAAAATGACCGAGTATCCGTTCGCTGGTTTGCGCGTCGAAACGTTGCGGATCATAGGTGACTCTCAATAAGAGTTTTGATCCGGGTGTTACCTGCATGCTCAGCGGGTAGTTTGTCTGCTCAAACCAATTGACTTCTTCGACGCGCAGGTCCTGCGGGAGTTGTTGCAAAGCAGAAGTGATCGGATAGTTCAGCAACACCAGCACACTCTCGAAGAGCGGTGTCCCACGCGGTACTTCGCTCCAACCCTGAATTTTTACGAGCGGAGTATGTTCATGCTTACCTAATTCCGCTTGCTTCTCCTGCAGCCCGTAGAGCCAGGCCGGCAGAGCTTCACCAGCAGGGATTTGTACGCGCACGGGTAACATGTTGATGAAAATTCCTACTGTTTCATCGGCTCCCGTCAACGACACGGGCCGGCCCGAAACAGCGGTTCCAAAAACAACATCCTCTGCCCCGCTGTAACGATTCAACAGCAACGCCCACGCACCTTGCAGCACAGTGTTCAAGGTCAGGTGATGTCGTCGCGCAAATGACTGGAGCGCGGCCGTCGCTTCCTGCGACAGGCGCCCCTGTGCTTCACCATAAACATCGCTCAGGCCGGACAGATTCTCCTGAGTGCGATCCAGGGTCAGCGGGGTAGGCGTGGAGAACCCGGCCAGTGTTTGGCGCCAGAAAGTTTCACTCGCGGTGGAGTCTTGTTGCTTTAGCCAATTGATGAAATTCGAATATCGCGGAGCCGGCTTGAGCGACAATTCGAGCCCCTCAACAAACTGTCCATAAATAGTGAATACTTCGTTTAAAACGATCGGCATGGACCAGCCATCGAACAGCAGATGGTGATGACTCCAAACAAGCCGGTATGCATCATCGGCCACGCGGAAGAGCACCAGGCGCATCAACGGCGCTGCCTGGAGATCAAAATTCTGTTTACGGTCTGCCTGAAGGAAAGACTCTAAGCGTTGCTCTTGCTCGCTGGGGCTTAGTCCGCGCCAGTCTTCTGTCGCCATTCGAAAAACGACTTCGCGACTAACTACCTGCAAAGGCTCCTCGAGATTTTCCCAAACAAAAGAAGTGCGCATGATCGCATGGCGGTTAATGACTTCCCGCCAGGCACGCTCAAACGCTGCAACATCCAGCTTTCCGCGCAACATGAGGCTCAGTTGTTCGACGTATACACCGGAGCGAGTCTCATAGAAGCTATGGAAAAGCAATCCCTCCTGCACCGGCGACAGCGGATAGATCTCTTCCGGGTCTTTGAACTTCTCGAGCAGTTGAGTAAGCCTGGATTGATCGAGTTTCGCCAGCGGAAAGTCCGCAGGCGTAAAGTGGATCTCTTCTGAAGTTGCGCCGGCAATGATTTCCCGGAGAGCTTTATGAAAATTCTGAGCCAGTCTTTGAATCGTGGTTTGGTGGTGGGCGTTCTGACTGTACGTCCAGCTCAACTTAAGCTGCTGATCGATGATGCTGGCGTTGATCTCCAACAGGTAACGGCGCCGGCCTTCAGAATAGCGCAGTCCGCTATCGATCTCCTGCGCACTTTCAAACAGACTGTTATCGACAAAGATTTGATCGAGCTGACCGAGATAATTGAAACTCACCTCGGCTTGCGGCAGTGCTTTCAGGTGAGCAGCGCGTTCATTGCCGTTACTCAGATAGCGCGCGACTCCATAGCCGGCTCCATGACGCGGAATCCGTCTCAATTGTTCTTTGACGACTGCCAGCGCGGTGGTGGGACTGGAAGACTTTTCCGATTCGAGCTGCACCGGATAGATTGCCGTAAACCAACCGACGGTGCGCGACACGTCTGCGCCTGCAACTAATTCTTCTCGCCCATGTCCTTCCAAGTCGACTAAGAATGATTCCGCGGTTTCTTGTGAGAACGACCAGGCAAGAGCCGCCAGCAGCACCTCATTAATGTAGGAGCGATAAGCTGACGGGACGTCGTATAGCAGAGCCGAGGTTTCTTCGGTGCTAAGCGCACTCCTCACGATGCGTGCGGAAGCTTCGGTATTCGGACCTTTGTCAAAATCGACCGGCAGACCACTCACCTGTTGAGGTAGAGCAGTGAGCCAGTAAGCTGATTCCTGTTCGGCAGTCTCCGACAGTGCGTATTCGGTTAATCCTCTGGACCAGGCTTTATAAGAAGTTGTCTTGGATGGAAGACTGACTACTTCGCCGCGGCTCGCTTGCTCATATACAAGTTGTAAATCTTCGATCAGGATCCGCCATGAGACGCCATCGACCACCAGGTGATGAATTACCAACAGCAGTTTGCCGGGTTTATCCACGCCGCAGTCGAAATAGACAGCTTGCAGCACCGTGCCCGACGTAATGTTCAAGCTGGACTGCAATTGATCAATTGCTGCTTCAAGCGCTGCTCTTTGTTCGGAGTCAGATAGAGATGACAGATCTCTTACTGAAAACGGCACATCGTCTTCGACAGCAGCGATAGCTTGTTGCCATCCCGAATCATCAGGCGTGAAGCGGAGGCGCAACGCGTCGTGATGCGCCAGCAATTGCTTGATCGCAGTTTCTAACAGCGTTGCATCAAGAGGCCGGCGCGTCTCGAGCAAAACAGATTGGTTCCAGTGATGTGGATTTGGCAGATGATGTTCAAAGAACCAATGCTGAACAGGTGTTAACGGAACGGCGCCGGTAACGACCGTCTGCTCCGCCTCTATGCCTTGCAAGTGGCCGGCAACTGCGGCGAGTAGAGCGACGGTCTGATATTGGAAAAGATGACGCGCCGAAAGGTTGAGTCCGGCGCGATTGGCGCGCGACACGATCTGTATGCCGAGTATGGAGTCGCCACCTAAGTCAAAGAAATTATCGTGTATGCCCACCCGCTCGAGCCGGAGCACATTGGCCCAGATTTCAGCTAACGTCTGCTCCACTTCATTTCGCGGTCCGACATAAGTTGCCGCCAACTCGGATCGCTCGTGTTTCGGATCCGGCAAGGCGCGCCGGTTAATTTTACCGCTTGATACCTTGGGCAACGTGTCCAGAAAGACGAAGGCCGAGGGCACCATGTAAGCCGGCAACCGCTCTCGCAAATAGTCTTCGAGCGCTTTCTTTAACTCGCTAATATCTTCAGGCGCCAGGTACGCCACCAGCCGCTGATCTCCGGGGCCATACTCACGCACTACTACTACCGCTTCCTGTACCGCCGGATGCTGCGCCAGCGCCGCCTCAATCTCACCCAACTCGATACGCAGCCCGTGCAGCTTCACCTGGTGGTCCACTCGCCCCAAAAACTCGATGCTGCCATCCGGTAAGTAGCGCGCCAGATCCCCCGTCTTGTAGAGCCGTGCCCCCGCCGCTCCAAAGGGATCCGGAATGAAGCGCTCCGCCGTTAGTTCCGGCCGCTCGCAGTAACCACGTCCCACCGCGATGCCGCCGATGTGTAATTCACCTACTACACCCACGGGCGTCTGTCGCAGATACCGATCCAGTAGGTGGATCTGAACGTTGGCTATGGGCCGCCCGATTGGCACCGACAGTCGCTCGCTGCTCGCTTCGCACGCCCAATATGTGACTTCCACAGCGGTTTCCGTCGGTCCATAAAGGTTGTGCAACTCCGCTGCTGACACCTGGAAGAATCGTTCCTGTAGCGCCAGCGGGAGGGTCTCACCACTACAGATCACGCGCTTCAGTGAACGGCAGCCGCTCACGGCCGGCTCCTCCAGAAACATCTGCAACATCGACGGCACGAAATGCAGCGTCGTCACCTGCTCGGTCATAATCAACTGCGCCAGGTAAGCCGGATCCTGGTGCCCGCCCGGCCGTGCCACCACTAAACGGGCGCCGACCATCAAGGGCCAGAAGAATTCCCACACCGAGACGTCGAAAGTGAAGGGAGTTTTTTGTATTACGCAGTCGTCTGGTCCAATTCCATTAACTTCCTGCATCCAGAGCAGCCGATTGACAATCGCTTTGTGCTCATTCATGGCGCCTTTGGGTTGTCCCGTCGAACCTGACGTGTAGATAACGTAGGCCAGGTTGTCGGAACACACCTCGACGCCTGCGGTCGCGATTGGACCATCAGTTTCCAGCTCGGGTTCGTCAAGGTAGATGACGCGGATTCCAGTCTCAGCCAGTGTGTGTCCGAAGCGCCGTTGTGTGAGAAGCACTTCTGCTCTCGAGTCCTCAATCATGAAAGAGCGACGCTCTGGTGGATCAAACGGATCTAAAGGAACATAGGCGCCGCCCGCCTTCAAAATGCCAAGTAGCCCGATCACCATTTCGAAACTGCGTTCGACACAGAGCCCGACCCGCGCTTCAGGCTTAATACCAAAGTGCCGCAGTCGATTTGCCAATTGATTCGCCCGCTCATTCAGCTCGGCATAGGTGAGTCGTTCACCCTCGAACACGAGGGCTACAGCTTCGGGTGCACGTGCAACTTGTTTCTCAAACAACTCGTGCAGGAGTGGTGAGTGACCATAGTCGCGGTCTGTCTTATTCCACTCAGCCAGTTGTCGCGACTCGGCCATAGTCAACAGAGGCAAATCTGAAAAACGCCGGCCTGGATCGGCCGCGATACCTTCGAGCAGGATCTGGAAGTGCTCCGCCATTCGCGTAATGGTGGCGGCATCGAACAGGTCAGTGTTGTACTGCAATGAAGCTGCTAACTCACCTTCGACTTCCGCCATCCGCAGCGTTAGATCGAACATGGCTGTCTGTTCTGCGAGCGGCAGCGACTCCAATTGAAGCGTACCCAGCCGCAGCTTTGCTCCGGCCTCACCAACTGCCAGCGCACTCAAGCCGCCGTCTGTGGTGAGCGGAATGTTCTGCATGGAAAACGCAACCTGGAAGATTGGCGAGCGGCTGGCATCTCGCGTCGGCTGTAATCGTTCAGCGAGAAGCGGAAATGGATAATCCTGATGCTCGAAGGCGTCGAGCATAGTCTGGCGAGTTCGGGCAAGAATGGTGTCGAAGGTCGGATTGCCGGTGAGGTCGGCACGAAGAACAAGCGGGTTGACAAAGTAGCCCACCACATTTCCAAACTCAGCCAGACTCCTTCCCGCACTGGGAGAACCAATCAGAATGTCTTGCTGATCCGTGTAACCACGCAGGAGGACCTGAAAGGCAGCCAACAGAATCATGTGCAGCGTTGCCTCACCCGCACAACTAAGTTCTCTGAGAGAACGCGTTAAGTCTGCACTTAATCTGAAGATATGAGACGCCCCTTTGTACGTTTGTACTGCGGGGTGAGGTCGGTCTGTCGGCAAGTTCAGGATCTGCAACTCGCCCGCCAATTGTTTCTTCCAGTATGAAAGCAGTCGTTCGCCGGAGTCGCCCGACAGAATTTTTTCCTGCCAACGCACATAGTCGGCATATTGCGAACGGAGCTCTGGCAATGCTGCCGCAGTACCGGTGCGTTCCGCTTCATACAGGGCGCCCAATTCGTTGAGAAGCACTGCCAGTGACCATTGATCCGCGATGACGTGATGAAGTGATAGAAGTAAAACTTGTTCGCGCGCCGAGCGCATGAGTAGTCTCACGCGGAGCAAAGGTCCCGTTCCCAGATCGAACGGCCGGTAAGCTTCAGCAGTCAGGTACTCATTCACTGCGGGCTCATCCCAGCCCGTTGCATCGTGGATCTGAAAGTCCACTGCAACATTTTCATGGACCTTTGCTACGGGCTGGCCATCATGGGACTCGAAAGTAGTGCGTAACGAGATGTGTCGCTCGACAAGCCGTTGAAATGCTCGCTGCAACGCCGGCGCGTCCAGGCCGGAGAGTACGCGCAGAGCACCGACAAGGTTGTAAGCCGCACTTTCAGGATCCACCTGTTGCAGAAACCATAATGCGCGTTGTCCTGCTGATATAGGCGGCGACGTCTCTTCCTCTGGTTCGACAATTTGGAGGCGTCGTCCGCCGGAGTCGGCCTGTTGCCGCGCGAGGTGGGCTGCAAGATCAGCAATGCTGGAGCTCTGGAGAAATGAGGTGATCGGCACTGCAACATCGAACGTGCTTTCGACCAGGTGGGCCAACTCAATAGCGTTCAGCGAGTCGAGACCATAACGCGAAAGAGAACGGCCCACATCTACTGTCAGCATGTCAACATCTAGTTTTGCGGCCACTTGCGCTCTGAGCCACTGTTCCACTGATTGCCTATCACTCAGATTCGGTATGGTGGGCTGGTGCTCGGGTTTGGCGGGCGCGTGCGTCCCGCGTTGTTCAGCGAAAACAGCTAAAGTGCCGCGCAGGAAGGCCTCGCGACAGGCGTGACGTTGAATCTTGCCACTGGAGGTCTTGGGAATAGTGCCGAGCTTGACCAACACGACGTCGTGCGCCTGAAGCTCGTGCTTACTGGCAATCGCTTCCTTGATGCTTTCGATCAGTGTCTCAGCGTTAATCTGACGGCGATGGTCCACCTCTTGAACTATGACGAGCCGCTCTTCACCAGCAACGTCGACAGAAAATGCCGCGCCACACCCGGGCCGCAACACCGAATGGCGCCGCTCCACGGTGAGCTCGATATCTTGTGGATAATGGTTAAGGCCGCGGATGATAATCAGATCTTTCAGGCGCCCCGTAACAAACAACTTGCCTCCGAGCAGAAAACCCAGATCTTCTGTGCGCAGGAAAGGCCCTGCTCCCGTTTCCGGGAGATACGCCTGGAATATGCGCTCGGTCTCTGCCTCATCATTCCAATAGCCTTGCGCGACACTCGGCCCCGACACCCAGATTTCTCCAACAGTTCCGGGCGCACAGCGCGTGAACGTCTCGGGATCTACGATCACGATTTCCTGCTGGGCCAATGAACCGCCGCAGCCAACCAGGATTCGGCTATTGTTCTCGGAGGTGGTTTCGATTACGCGGTTCTTTTCAAGCGCATCGGCTTCAACGGTTGTTGCAACCAGAGGCTCACTGGAGGTGCGACCTGAGACGAGCAGAGTCGCCTCGGCAAGACCATAGCAGGGCCTGAACGCTTCGAATTTAAAACCGCACGGAGCAAAAGCTTCCGCAAACCGTTCGAGAGTTTCGTATCGAACCGGCTCCGCGCCGTTGAATGCCACTTGCCAACTGCTCAGATCCAACGTGGCGCGTTGTTCATCAGTAATCTTGCGAACACACAAGTCGTAGGCGAAATTTGGGCCACCACTCGTCGTGGCGCGATAATGCGAGATCGCTTGTAACCACCTGAAGGGCTTCTGCAGGAACGCCGTCGGTGACATCAGAACGCAGGGCGCACCGGCAAACAATGGTTGAATGACGTTTCCGATCAGTCCCATGTCGTGGTAAAGCGGCAACCAGCCGACAATGACTGACTGATCGGTTTGTTGAAATACTCTTTGGATCAATCCCTCGTTATGCAGGAGATTGCGATGGCTGACCATGACTCCCTTCGGTCTGGAAGTGGAGCCTGAGGTGTATTGCAGTAAGGCCAAAGCTTCGCCGGTGATAGACGGCTCACGCCAGTCGTCCGCGACTACGTTCGGGATTTGATCGGTAGCCTGCCAAACCAGCGGCGCCAGGTATGAATGCTCTGAAATATGTGGCGCTATTCTGGATAGGATTGGTGAGGTAGTGAGCGTAACTGTTGCTTGTGCATCCTGGACCAACGTTTGCAGACGGACCAGATTGCGGTTGTTTCTGGGCGGGTAGGCAGGCACCGCGACGGCACCGGCGTAGAGACAACCAAAAAACGCAGCAACATATTCGAGACTCGGAGGATAGAGGAGCAGTACACGATCTCCGATCTCCACGATCGATTGAAGCCGTGCAGCGATTGCCCGGGCTCGCCGGTCCAACTCTCCATAAGTGAGAGTGTTTTCAACCACTCCTTCATCCACGAGGAAGGTGTAGGCCAGCTGGTCAGACTGCTCGTGTACTCTCGAACGAAGCAGCTCAATCAAAGTTTGAGACTGCGAATACACTTCGGCGATTTGAGAATCGATAATTACGGAGCTACTCATGGTGCTGGAATTTAGAAACTGGTGGTGGAATCAGGAGATGATTGACTGCTTCCAAGTACGATTACTGACTATTAGAAAGTGAAAGATTTGCTCACGAACGTTGAATCGCTGTACGGGAGAGCTGCTGAAACCGCGGTGACGGGTCTGGGTTTATTCAGAGTTTGCGGGAGGCCATAAGTCTGATCGACAAGCCTCAGCTTGACGGGCTCGACCGCCCTGACTTCCAAACTTATTTCGACCCCTTCTTGAGGCACCGCGTAATAACGTAATTCCCAGGCACTTCCGGCGCCCTTCGAGACTGAAGCAGGCAAGTTGATACGCTTTCCGTTCACTGAACTTTCCACCACCTCCGCCACCGAATCTAAATAGAGCGACATCACGGTCGCTTGCCGGGGTGAAGTAAGGCGCATACGCAAGACTCGCAGATCGTTCTGCTTGCGATCGTCGATTAACTCGATATGCGGCGCCGCCAAAGCCTCCGCTGGGGCGGGACTCTGCAAAAATATTCTGGACGACATCTTCGAAAAGACCTCGGTCAGCGGCGCTCTCTTCAACTCGGTCGAGAGAAATTGTTTCGTCCAGGCGTCCGGGGTTTTATCCGAGCTGGCCCAGGTAGCTCTTCCTGTATCAGCATTCAATTCATACAAGATCGTATCGAGCCGGGGGTGGTTGGCGTCATAACGTGAACTGACAGTAACGAATACAAGCAAGATCAAACCTGCCACCGCTGAAACGCCTGGCAGTAACCACTTTCGTGAGGCAACAATAAAAGTAAGGTGAGGAACCAGCAGACCGAGAAGTAGGACCACCATGATCATTATCCATGCAATCCCGCTCAAGGTAAGTCCAATGAAGGTCTGGTAGATGACCGGGGTGAGTAACATGATTCCTAATATCGAAGCGATCGAAAATAAGAGTGACTGCTTAACCGAGCTCACACGCTGATTTCTTATTCCTACCATGTAGGCCAGCGCCGGCAGACTGAACAGCAAAGGCCAGGTCACCAGGTAGCTGGCGCCGGGCACGACGAAGGTGACGACAACCAACAACAGTAGCCACCAAATCAAAGTCCCGGCAGTCAGATTCTCAATACTTGTCTTTCTTGTGAATAGGATGTAGAGCGCCGTGGTAATCGCAATCGTGCAGGCCAGAAAACCGAGCAGATAAAGATTGTTGTCATAAGCTTCGCCCTGCGGCGTTACACCAGGCACCTCGCGCAGCTTTTGAATAAGGCTCCATACGAGTGTTACGACAACGGGAGCAGCAATCGCGCTCGAGAGAAACGCCAGGAAGCCAAGGACGATCCCGAAGAGCGATAGCCGTCCTCTTTTCAAGCCGATGATTATTAGGGCGCTGAATAAGAGAACGGTAATGATGGTCAGCGGAAGAACCCACATACTCGAGTAATGCACCAGCGTGAGACCGACAATGTCAAAATAGACAGCGTTGGTTCTCTTCGTATCTTCTAGATTCAGGTTTCCGAAGTGCCGCGCCAGCGCCAACGCCGTGGCGCCTTCATGCTGAAGGCTACGCTCGTCGATCTCCTTTGTGTTATCAAGTTGCGTGTGATAGTTCGTGAGGCCATTGATATAGGCGAAATTAAGGCCGGGTATTTGGGCCTCCTTGAACACTGTAAGGTCTGTGTCGTTCGGCAGTAGCCGGTAAATCTCATATGCAAGTGAATGTGCAATGGGGTAAGGAGCAGCTTTGGCAAACTCTTTGATTAGCCATCCATTTTGCTCGCTCGTCTCAAACATTATTGCCGGACCATGTGAGCCACGGGCTTCAAAATTGAGGATGACGCCGGCATCTTTGACCAACGGGTGTTCCGCTATAAAAGCGCTGGAGCCTAAAAGTCCTGCCTCTTCTCCATCAGTGAATAAAAAGATTACGTCATTTTGTAAAGGCGCTCCTGATTTCAAAGCGCTTAGAGTTTCAAGCATCGCGGCAACGGCTGCGCCATCATCACTGGCGCCGGGGCCGTTCGGTACAGAATCGTAATGCCCGGTAATCACCACAGCCCTGGTGCTAGCTGTTCCTGGCAACCTGCCTACAATGTTCTCTACGGTGCCCGCGAGAATACGGCTACCCTGAAAGTTGATGCCCGTCGTCTTTTGTAGTTCCGGCTGGAGGCCTGCTGTTTCTAATTCTTTGAGAAGGTAATCTCGTACCTGCGAGTGTTCCAACGACCCCATAGGATGAGGCTTTTGGGCAATCACTTCGAGACGCTGCATCGCGCGTTCTGATGAGAATTCGACGAGTGGCGCCGTCGCGCGCACTGCAGCAGGAGGAGTTTGCCGGTAGATGCTAAAAGCCGCCAGCAGTGCGATTACGGAGCACATCAGGATGCCGGCCATTAAAGCTGAGCCGGCTCTGGATACGGAGCCATGCAGTTCATCTGCAAAGGGTATATAGGCAGAATCCATCAGCAGACCTCTGAATCTTATTTACTATTGCGTTTGATATTGAGTGAGATGGTTTTTGCGAACGCCGCTAAAGGCCGTTATGAGGGGCGTTTCTTCCGGAGCAACTCTGCTAATCAAGTTTCTATCTACGACAACGTGAGCCTGGAACCCGACGGCGTTCAACAATATGCTCACTCTATCGGTATCCGATAACTCACGTTCGAAAATACCGCAGAGACTCTGAAATCGTCCGTCTTTTATTACTACTTCATCACCAACGTTGAGATCGTCGTTCATTCTTACAAAACCATCACTATCTAGCCTTGCTAGAATCAAATCGATGACCTCATCTTCAACCGGAGCTGGTTTGTTGTTGAAACAAATCAGATTTTGAATCCCCCTTGTAAATCGCACACGGTGGTACAAGTCGTTGAATTTAAATCGAGTAAAGATGTAATTAGGGAATAAAGGCTTGACGGCATGACTTAACTTACCGGTAAACTCGTTATACTTCTTCGTTCGCAACTTAGGCGCCAGCGTCTCGACGCCAAGTGCCTGCAAGTTGTCTTTAGTCCGGTTCTCTTGTTTACGGTGAGTATGGACCACGTACCAGCTAAGCATATCTTCCGTTGCATGTGACATAATCATAATCCTCGTCACCCAATTGATGTCTCAGCAGATGCCGCTATGACTTAATGCAAGGCATAGCTGCCGCACTTTGAACCACATAACGTATGTAATTCAAAACCAAAAAACCTGCATCATGCCACATGAGAGCAGCCGTTGCATCGACAGAACTCTCAATAGGCTTAGAGTACGGACGCGGTGGAGCTTACAAGGCTTGGCGGTCAGAATCTTTAATCAGCCCTAATTAGCCCTTAAAAGTTGGCAAATTAATCGTTAGCATTGGGTAGGAACTAGTTAATGTTTTTAACATCAGAGACAAAGACATCTTCTCTGCGTCGTGTTTGATAAATGTACGGTGAAAGCCGCAACCGCAGAGGCAGAGATACGCAGAGCTTATAGATTTTGCCTTTATGATTTGCTTCAGCGAAATCTTCTCCGTATTATCACATTGAAACCAGCAGTTCTGACGAGCACAGCCCCCTGAGGATCTATCTCTGGCTCAGGCGGGGTTAATGCACTCGTTGTTTCTAGCGTTTGCTAGAACTACGATCCCACACTCGAAGGATGAGCATGAGTTTTCGAAGGAATCACTCAGAGTGTGTCCCAGCCTCAGTGCTGACTCCAAATCCGACCTCCCAGCTCAATACGTGACAATCCACTCGTGCCTGTTTTATGTCAAGAAACGTTAACGCAAAGATCTATGAGTTTAAGGGGTTCCGCTTAGAGGTAGCCCAACGGCGTCTTCTCTATGAAGGCCAGCCAGTCTCGCTAAAGCCGAAAGTTTTCGATCTCTTGCTCTATCTGATAGAGATGCGTGGTCAGCTCGTCGTCAAGGAAGAGTTGATGAAGGAAATCTGGCCTGACACGATTGTCGAAGAGAATAACCTTACCGTCAGTATGTCCAACCTGCGCAAAACCCTGGGTGACAATCCCGGTAACCCACAGTTTATCGAGACTGTGCCTCGGCGAGGATACCGCTTTCTTTCGGAAGTAATGGAGGTATCTTCGGAACTATCAGCCACCGAAGAGGTTCGCCCAACTGAAACAACGTTTCAAGATTCCCTCGCAGTCTTGCCGATGCAGAGTCCCGACAGCGATTCAAATCTCCAATATCTCTGTCAAGGTATTGCTGAGAGTATTACCGATATGCTTTCACGGATTCCCAACCTCCGTGTTCTCGCCTCCAGTACGGTTTTACGCTTTATTAAAAAAGATGTTGACCCGCAAGCAGTAGGTTTTCAGCTCAACGTCGGGTCCGTTATGACGATCCGAGCCATCCGACTGGAAGATAAACTAATCATCCGAAGCGAGCTGGTTAAGGTTTCCGATGGTTCGCAGCTTTGGGGACAGCAATACAATCGCACCCCTTCGGACATTCTGGTGATTCAGCACGAGATTGCACGAGCCATCTCGGAGAGTTTGAAATTCAAACTCAGCGGTCAGGAGCAGATTTCCCTCGCCAAGCAGCCGACAGAAAACATCGACGCTTACAATCTCTACCTCAGAGGTCGTTATTTCTGGAACAAGTACAATAAAGAATGGGTGTTGAAAGCAATAGAGGCTTTCGAAGAGGCAATCGCAATTGACGCCCACTATGCATTGGCTTACTGCGGATTGGCTGATGCTTATTTCAGGTTGTCAAATGTTCACTTTCCCCCTCGTGAGGTGTTGCCCAAGGCCAAGGAAGCCGCACTGAAAGCAGTAGAAATCGATGATAATCTGCCAGAGGCTCATTCATCATTGGCCCTGGTTCATGTCTATTATGATCAGGATTGGATTAGGGCCGAGCAGGAGTTCAAAAGAGCGCTCGAGTTGAATCCGAAACTTATTTCGGCACACCAGCGATATGGATCGTATTTGATTTACATGGGCCGCTTTGAGGAATCCTTGAGGCACTATGAGACTGCTCTCGAAATCGATCCGTTTTCTCTTCAGAGCAACATGAATCTGGCTACTACATACTATCTGAGAGGTGAGTACGACAGAGCAGTCAAACATTTAGAAAAGACAATCGAGCTTGAACCCAACTATATGCCAACCCATTTCGTGCTGGGTTGTGTCTACATTCAACAGGGGCGCCTGGAGGAAGCCATTGCGGAGTTTCAACTCATCTATAAACTTGATGAAGAGGCCTACCTGACGCTGGGCTTTATGGGGTATGCCCATGCTCTAGCCAACCAACGGGACGAAGCGGAGACCCTCCTTAATATCCTGCAGGACATCTCAAAGCGAAAATATGTTTCGCCGTATAGCATGCTCGTGATCCATCTCGCGCTTGGACCCGAGGAGCGGGTTTTTGAATTACTTGAACGGCTTTACGAAGAGCGCAATGACTGGTTGGTTTGGCTCAAGGTCAGTCCTGAACTGAGGGGCATCAGCAACGATCCGAGATTTAAAGAGTTATTAAGACGAGTCGGCTTTACTGAGTGAATCCCAGTACAGTGCGACAAAACTCAATCCATTCGAACGTTACGTCATCGAAAATTATGTTCTCGTCGATAAAGACACCATCGGTTACGGTGAAATTCCTCTGCACATAGACGTAAAGATCATCAGTCAACGTCCTGGGCTCTTCCACAATTTCACCGTCGACTTCTCTTCTAATTCTCTTTGCTGCTTGTGCTCTTTCAGACCAGCCAGAAAACTGACGAAGCTGATACAGAGGGTAAGCTTTACAGTACTTTCCAAGGATCGTCATTGTTTCTCCGCAGAACCGGTGGTAACGATGGCCCGCAACAGAAACGATCAATCGCCGAAGATAATCCCGTCGCCGAAGATGATCCCGTCGCCAAAGATGATGCCATCACCGAAAATGATGCCGTCTCCAAAAATTATTCCGTCGCCGAAAATGATTCCGTCGCCGAAGATGATTCCATCGGAGACTATTACCGAGTCGAAAACAGTTATTCCGTTTGCGTTGAGATCTCCATTACCCATCAGAATGCCATCACCCTGCAATTGGTTATGGTTAAGGGAAGAACCATTGGAGAGCGTTTCTCCCGTAGAGAGCAGTACGCCTCCGGGTCGCAATATCCCGTCGTAACTCTCACTTGACGTAACGCTACCGCCACCCCTCATCAAAGTGTCGGAGACGATCGACCCCTCGAAATTTATTGAGTGCTCTGAAATGTGAACTGCATCGGAGATGAGGGGATCGTCTGAGATGGTCAATCCGTCGGCATGAAAGTAGTTGTTGCTCCAAAGCACATCGCCATCAACAATCCGGTTTCCATTAGCGAGGAGAAATCCCTTGTTGATGATGAGCCCGTCAGCAAGGACAAATCCATCGCCGAGCAACTCGCCTGAGCAGTACGGTCCCTGAAAGCGAGTGATTAGACCAGTTCCAGACATGACATTGAACTTTCGAACAATGGTGCCGCTCCAATTAAAAGTGCTGCCGGCGAAGGACGATGAAGCGGTGACGGCGCCGGTTAGCAGTGGTTGACCGATCTGAACTGGTGATGAGAGATCCTGTCGCGTTAATGCAGCCAACCTCATAGCTCCTTCAATGTTCAGTTGGCCGGCCCCCTGTTCCAAAACTCCATACCCATCCAACTTTTGCGCGCTGTATTCAATGAACGCCTTGACCATATTCGGCGTAAGCTTTGGATTGAGTTGGAGCATTAAGGCTGCCGCGCCGGTGGCGAGGGGTGTGGCTACGGAAGTTCCACTCATCTGCATCAATTTCATCGTCGGATCGGTACCCGGTGCTGACATATTCAGACTTGGATTATTCGTAACCAGAAGGTTATTGCTGGCTTGAGCAAAAATGAGTTTGTTACCAGGAGCTACCAGGTCAGGCTTTAGTAAATTGTCGTGATGCGCGACTCCGTCTTCATCGATCCAATAACCACGGGTGGGACCACGCGAGCTGTAGGTGGAAACTCCATCGTCGACTCTTTCGTTGGTTTGAAAACTATTGGACGCTCCAATTGTAAAAGCCGAGGGTTCGTCACCGGGCGAGTAAATGGCGCCATAAATTTTTTGGCCGGCATTATCTTTTCCGCCGTTGCCTGCGGCCACAAACACCGCAATGCCGGAATTCACCAATCCACGGACGGCGCGACACAGCACGTCATATTTGTAAGACTCGACAGCGGGAGTTCCGAGACTAAGGTTGACGATCCGGATGTTGTATTGGCGGGCATGTGCGGCCACCCAATCAAGACCGGCCAGAACACTCTCGACCGTTCCCTGACCGTTGCTGTTCAGAACTCGCACGTTCAGCAGTGACACTCCGGGTGCGATTCCTGTATCCGCAGCTCCTGCACCAGCGCCACCGGCCGCCGCCGCCACAAATGTGCCATGTCCGTATGGATCGTCGATGCGATTCTCTCCGGTGAAATCAACGGCTGCGACGACTCGAGAACCACCGCCTGGCCGCGAGAACTGCGCGTGATTGGCGTCAATGCCCGAATCCAGGATCGCCAAGCCAACTCCCGACCCATCAATTAAGCCGCGCCCGGCAGCAAGGGCCGCAGTCTGCCCGGCCTCTGCGCCGGTCGTGGACATAACATGCCCCATCGTGTGCACAGCCTCATTCGATGAAACGTGTGCGACCTCTGGAAACGAAGCCAGCTCCGCAGTCAGTCGGTAAGGCAAGCTCAACGAAAAACTATCGAGGTTTTTCATTTCTCTTCGTTTGTGAATGGCGTTTTTAGCGAGGAACGCATTGAGGCCGTCGCTTTTGGATCCATTGAGAGTAACAATGACGGTTATTGTTTCGTCCGGTTGATGCTGATTACCTTTCAGATGTGCGGGAAGCTTGTCATGTCGTTGGACTTGAGGCTCATCGAGACGGGCGGCATGTACAGCCTCAGGAAGGTTGAAATAGCTTGTATAGGTCAGCAATAGGGCTATGAAAAGTGAAGTTGAAGACAAACGGACCAGAGGTTTGCGACGAAAAAGCATTATGAAATCACTCCTTGTTAAAACGGAGCCCTTGAGGGACCCAGAAACACCTAGAATTACAAGAGGAAGGTCTTGATGAAGTTTGACTATAGGTGAGTAGTGAAAGAGGGATCTTTAACTAGTTGCTAATTGTTAGCTAACTATTCATAAATGCTGGTGCTTACACAAAGCGGAAGATGCACGGGCTTTGCCCGTGGAAGGTTTGACGACCGAGGGCACAAAATTGCTGGAAACTTAAAATAAAGGATTGGTGCCGAAGGGGGGGGGATACGATTTCATTTACTATCGAAATCATCAAAATTACCAGGGAATTTGCAGAATCTGCCAATTCGCAGCGTTTTCTGTGCCCTGTCGAATTTCTCTTTAGTCTCTCTTGTTCTCTCTATTCTCGCTGGTGCTCTCTCGTAATAGACACCAAACAGACACCAAATTTTCTCTAATCTCTACTTCGACAATGCCATAGCGTTATCAGATCACGATCTGGAAATTCAGCAACTAGCCTAAACACATTTCAATGACAGCATCGTCCTCAGCAGGCGGTAGCGGTGCATCTTCGCAGGCTGCTACGGCGCTCTACTAGCCTAGAATCGATCTTCAAGCTGATTTGGGGCTCGCCTCGCGTGAAAAATCGCTAACACTACAATCCGGTCGTCTTCGACGATGAAATATATGGAGTATGGAAAACGCTGCAATACTGCTCTGCGCACATCGCCTCTAACACACGCGAACTGGTTTGGCGAAAGCGCAATTCTTCCGAGTAGTTGTTCGACGGCAACGCTAAACTCGCGGCCAAGTCCTTCACGTCGATCTTGATACCATGAGATCGCGTCATCAAATTCACGCTTTGCGATCCGACGAAAAACGACTGATAAAGACATCAGTCTCTTCCAAACTTGGAGTCAAACTCGGTTTTAATTGCCTTCCAATCCACGACATCATCAGGATTTCGTTGATGAGCTTTAACCTACGGTCGATTTCGTCTGCCTGAGCAGTAGTCAATGGTGGTTCATAACCCTCTTCAACGATGCTCTCCCACAAAGCATCCAGTAGTTCCAGGCGTTCCGGCAAAGGTAAGTTTTTTGCGGCTTGTAGTACGTTAGTGCTCATGAGCGAAGTTTAGAATGCCATTTTGATCTAAGCAAGGAATCGAATTGACTCACTAAAAATCTACTCCAAAAAGCATTCGTTGCCTCATATAAAAATCTACTCGAAAAAGTAGACACTGCCGCGGCCCAGAGGGGCTGGAGGCAGAAGATGAGGCTAACAATGAAGCAACGACAAGCGGTTACGGCGGTGACAGTGCAACGTTATCGCAAAGCCGGCAAGAAGGTAAAGCAACAGATACTAGATGAGTTTTGCGAGACCACTGGTTATAGCCGTGGTTATGCGCGCTTTGTGCTGCGTAAGCATGGCCAGGCAGTATGGCGTAATGGTAAACGAGCGGTAGTGGGCGAAGTGCGCAAACCGCAGCCGCGCCTGAAGCCCAGCTACTATGACGAGCAGGTGGTGCAGGAGTTAAGCAAACTCTGGCGCTTGCTGGATTATATTTGTGGCAAACGCCTGGTGGTGATCTTGCCGGAGTTGATTGCCAAGCTGGAACAGTTTGGCGAACTGCGGCTGGCGGCGAGCACTAAAGAGAAACTGTTGCGGATAAGTGCGGCGAGCATCGATCGGCTGCTGCAACCGGAGCGCCGCAAGCAGCAATTACGGCAGCGTTCTCACACCAAACCGGGGACTTTACTGAAACATCAGATCCCGATTCGGACCTTCGCCGAATGGGATGAACAGCAGCCTGGGTTTGTGGAGCTAGACTTGGTAGCCCATGATGGGGGCCTCGCCCTTGGTGACTTCTGCCAAACACTTGATCTGACTGATATTTGTACTGGCTGGACCGAGCTCGAGGCAGTGCCCAACAAAGCTCAAGTCTGGGTCTTTGAAGCGATTCAGGTAATCCGCGAGCGCTTACCATTTCCGTTGCTGGGCCTGGATTCTGACAATGGTTCCGAATTCATCAATGGGCAACTGCTGCGTTACTGTCAGCAACAACGCCTTAGCTTCACGCGCGCTCGTCCTTATCGCAAGAATGACAACTGTTACGTCGAACAGAAGAACTATTCAGTGGTACGTCAAACAGTGGGTTATCAACGTTTCGACACTAAGGCGGAGTTGCTGGTGCTGAAGCAGTTGTATGCGCAGTTGCGCTTGTATACAAATTTCTTTCAACCAACGATGAAGCTGAAAACCAAAGAGCGGCTCGGCAGTCGGGTGAAGAAGAGCTACTATGCTCCGCAAACGCCTTATCAACGAGTGCTGGCTGCCGAGACGGTGAGTGCAGCGGCGAAAAAGCGATTAAAGCAGCAGTATCGGCTTTTGAATCCGGCAGCGCTGAAACGAGAACTCGACAAGTACCGCAAAGAACTCTTCCGGTTGGCTACTAAGAAGCGACCAGTACTAAAACGGCAGCGGCACCGGCAGAAACCACTGACCATCAAACCCGAATTATTGATATGAAAGCAGCCAGACTTTGGAGTAGATTTTTACATGAGGCAACGAATCAGCTTTGGAGTAGATTTTTACATGAGGCAACAGGGGAATGATTGGCAAAGACCAATCGATGGTTTACCTGCCTGAGGAGTCTGAACTGAAATCATCGGAAATCTTTAGTAAACTCGTGGCCCTAATTGCGGGAATGGGTCAGAGATTCGACCCCGCTGCTCCACCAATAAGATTCAACGACTTAGAGCAGCCGCCTCTGGTGGCTGTTTTGCTTGCTGAAGTGGTCAATTTGGAGTCAACTTTGAAAGTAGCAATCGTGTTGCGATTAAAGGGTAAGTGTTATCATTACGTATAGCATCCAGAAGAAGGTTGGTTTTCAATCTGGCGTGTCTGCTTCCTTACTTAACTGTGTTCTCGTCTTCGCAGAGTTGCCATTCTGTTGAATCCCAACGCTTGCGGCGAATGTCGCGGGCAGAGTTGCTCCAAGGCGTTTGATCCTCGCCTCAACACCGCGGATGTGCTCTGGGCTGGCATCGTTCTCATGTAGTTCTAAGAGTAATACCTTCAGCTTCTGTATTCTCTGAAGGACCAGGGCCATGTCCTGCTTATTTTGCTGGCGACGTTGCTGCTTAAGCTGCTCGTCCCACTCCCAGTAAATTGTGGTGAGGTTAACGACAAGTCCGAATTCTGTCTTGATTAGCTGCTGCGCATCTCGCAACGCAGATTCGACCAAGTCTTTAATCACGCCCGGTTCCAATAACATTCGGTCAATTTGTTCACCTCTTAAGCGCGCTCGCACAATTGTCTCAAGGCGTTTCTTTAGCGATTCCACTTCACAGTTTGAATCGCTGAATGCTTTCCAGCCGTCCGGGCTAACTCCGGCCACCCTGAATGTACCTTTGACAAAAATAGTTGGCGCACCGGGCAGGCTTCCCAGCTCAACACCTGCGTTGAAATCCTGGAAGTTGCGTGAAAGCGCTGCTAATCGTTTCGTTAGTTCCGTCTGCATTGGCTTAAAGACTATATCCAGAATGTGGGCGGAAAAATCTCGGGCAAACACTTCCTGAATTTTCTTTCCAGCACATTGGGATCCTAAGCTTAGAATTCCACGTGGACAAGTTGTCGCG